>Ga0164243_10006842_pt1 | contig 17179 bp, 14 predicted proteins | sample OricompcompostOP_FD_108781 | JGI IMG/M metagenome (GOLD analysis project Ga0164243, IMG submission 108781) | Organic Plus compost microbial communities from Emeryville, California, USA - Original compost - Organic plus compost (OP) | ecosystem: Engineered > Solid waste > Mixed feedstock >... | reverse complement strand
CGTCATGAAGCCGGCGACGAGGCAGACGGCGAGCGCCTTCCAGCGGTCGGGGTGGGGCGCTTGCTGCTCGGCGGGCACGGCCCTCACTGTGCCCGCCTGCGCAAGGGGGCCAACGTCGTCGGCCGGCGTCGGCGCCCCGCGCGCGGCTCAGCGGGAGCGGTTCGCGCCCGCCTTCAGCGCCGCTCTCGAGAAGGCCGACAGCTTCAGCGAGCCCCAGCCGCTGGCCGGGTCGAAGCCCCTCTTGGCGTGGTACTGGCCGATCGGCTCGCCGCCGCCGGCGTCTCTCGGCACCGCGACGTTGACGTCGTTGTCGCCGCTGACGACGTCGCGAACGACGCTCGCGCGCGCCCTGCTGGCGGCGAGCGAGTACAGCAGCGGGTTGACGAAGCCGACGGGCCGCTGGCCGTGGCGGCGCGCCTCCTGCGTCATCAGCAGCGCGCCGACCGCCGTCAGCGGCGCGGCGGCGCTCGTGCCGCCGACCGTCATCCAGCCGTTCTCGCAGCCCTCCGCCGTGCAGTAGAGCGCGTAGCCGGGCAGCTCGTCGGCGAGCGCGCTGACGTCGGGGACGACGCGCGTGATCCCGCGCGGGCCGCTGGTCGTGCGCCCGAGCGGCTGCTGGTACCAGGGCCGGTCGATCATCACGCTCAGGCCTCCGCCGCCGCCGGTGACGCCGCCGAGCGGCGTGTCGTTCCAGACCGTCTCGTGCGTGATCCGGTTGCGGGCGTCGAGCGTCAGGTTGGTGCCGCCGACGGCGGTCACGTACGGCAGCGCCGCCGGCAGCGAGACGGCGGGGACGAAGGCCGGCGCGTCGTCGCTGGAGCAGCCGGCCTCGCCCTGGTCGCCGGAGGAGGCGAAGACGCCGATGCCGGCGCCGGCGGCGACCGCGAAGACGTCGCTCATCGCGCGGACGCTGACGACGTTGCCGCCGACGAGCGGCTCGCAGACGCCGAGCGAGATCGAGATCACGTCCGGCTTCGCTCTGCCCGGCCGCAGCGCGGCGACCGCCGACTTCAGCAGCGACGCCTCGTCGGCAGGCGAGGCGTAGACGTCGATCGCGCCGAGCCGCGGCGCGAGGCCGACCAGCACCGACAGGTCGAGCGTCGTCTCGTCGCCCGGCGCCGGCATCGTCCGCATGTCGATCGGCGTCTGCGAGATCGGCGGCACTCTGGCGCCGAAGCAGCGCGCGAACGTCTCGATGTCGGAGCGCTTGAAGCCGTCGGTCTCCATAAGCGCGACGCGCATCCGCTCGCCGCGCAGGCCGCGTCTGTGCAGCTCGCTGAAGCCGTAGGCGGTGCCGTACTGGTTGGGGGTCCAGCCGAACAGCTCGATCAGCTCGGTGCGCTCTCTGTTGAGCGCCAGCGGCGTGTCGGCGCCGACACCGGCCTCGCAGCCGGCCGCTCTGCCGGTCCGCAGTCTGGCGGATCCGAAGTATCTGGAGAGGATCTCCTGCGCCTCTCTGGCCGGCAGCACGAACGGGTTCTGCGGCGTCCCCTGCGCGGGCGTCGGCGCGTCGGCGGCGCTGCCGCGCGGGCGGTCGGGCTCGAGCAGGGCGGCGCCCGCGACGGTGCCGCGCAGCGCGCTCGGCACGGGCAGCGCGTCGCTGGGCGCGCCGGCGGCGGAGGCGAGCGCGCGCGTGCCGACGGCGGCGCGCACGGCGCCCTCGGATCCGGTGACGATCGCGAAGGTGCCCGACGGGCCGGTCTCGGCGCGCAGGCCGGCGGCGCGCGCCCACGCCGCCACGGCGCGCCGCTCGCGTCTGCCGGCGCCGAACTCGGCGGCGATCTTCTCGACCGACAGGTATCTGCGGTAGCGCGGCGAGGCCGGGTCGGTGACCGAGCGGGCGAAGGCGTGCAGCCCGGGCCGCTCGCGGTACTGCAGCAGGATCTCGACCTGCTCGGGGATCGCTCTCGTCGCGCCGGCGCCGGCGGTCGCGGCGTCGGCGGCGGCCGGCGCGGCGAGCCCGGCCGCGGCGATGGCGAGCAGAAAGAGGGCCTTGCGGCGCGTACGGGTGGGACGGGTCATGCGGTCACCGGTGCGGTCGTGTGGCTGGGGTGGCGGCGACGCCGGGCGCGCACGAGCGAGCCGACGATCGCGAGCGCGACGACGACCGTCACGGCCGTGTCGACAGGGGGCGAGACGATGCTGAAGAAGGCCGTGAGGTTGAGCGTCATGTGCCCGGCGACGTTGGGGATCATCGAGCCGGACCAGAGGCAGACGAAGGCGAGCGCGTAGCCGACGGAGAACAGCTCGAGGCCCATCTCGAGCGAGTAGCGCGCGAGCCAGATGTGGAGCGCGCCGAAGATCGTGCCGCTGATCAGCACGGCCGCGAGCGGCCGCATGCACGTCGTCAGCGAGCGCATCAGCCAGCCTCGGAAGACGGTCTCCTCGACCAGCGGCGCGAGCACGATCATCGTGATCCCGGCGAGCACGCGGCCGCCGGCGTCGGCCGGGAGCTTGTGGCCGATCCCGTGCATGTCGTCGGGCAGGGCGAGGTGGAGCGCGAGCCCGACGACGGTCGCGGTCGCGAGCACGGCGATCGCGCCGTTGAGGACCCAGCGGCCGCGGGCGCCCCACGTGCGCAGCGGCGAGCGGTGCGGCGCCAGCGAGCGGCGGCGCCAGGCGACGAGCGCGAGCAGCGCCGCGAGCAGGCCGCCCTCCAGCAGCAGGCCGGCGAGCGGCGTGTGGTCGATCAGCTGGTCGTAGCCGAAGACGATCGCCACGAAGGCGATCGAGACCAGCGCGCCGGCCCACCACGGGCCCCAGGCGCGGACCGGCGGGAGCTCGGCGGCGGCTGGGGCGAGCAGACGACGCAGGCCGCCGCGCGCGGCGTCGTCGTGCGGGTGCGAGTTTCGTGCCATGCCGCGTAGATCGAGCCGAAGGGTCCGGCGCTGAAGTTGCGATGTCAGTGGTTCGCCGCAGAGTTGCGCCCGTCTGTCCGAGCGCTGCACGCTCGCGGCGGTGACGTCGCCGCCGGCATCAGCGGCAGCTGCGCATCGCCGCCGAGGTCCGCCTCATCGTCCTGCTGGCACTCGCGCTCGCCGGCTGGCTCTGACGCGCCCGCCGAGGCCGGGCCAGAAGGCGGCCCGGCCGGCGAGCGCGGTCAGCGCCGGCACCAGCAGGGTCGAGACGACGAAGGCGGCGATCAGGATCCCGAGCGCCATCGCGAAGCCCATCTGCTTCGTCGCCGCCGCCGGGTCGATCGCGAGCGTGCCGAAGGAGGCGGCGAGGATCAGGCCGGCGGCGCCGATCGCCGGCGCGGCGTGGCGGACGGCGTGGGCGACGGCGGCCTGCGGCGCGCGGCCGGCGCGCAGCTCCTCGCGCAGCCGCGCCGACATCAGGATGTTGTAGTCGGTGCCGAGCGCGACGACGAACAGGAACAGCACCAGCGGCATCGTGAAGACGACCCCCGGGCGCCCGGCACCGTGCTGGAAGACAAGCACGACGAGCCCGAGCGTCGCCGCGAACTCGAGCGCGACCGCCGCCAGCAGGTAGAGCGGCGCGACGACGCTGCGCAGCAGCACGACGAGGATCAGCGCGATCAGCGCGGCGGCGACCGGGAAGATCAGCTTCAGGTCGTGGTCGATCGAGTCGCCGACGTCGGCGAAGACGGCCGCGTTGCCGCCGACGAGCGCCTCGCTGCCCGGCGGCGCCGCCTCCCGCGCCGCCGTCCGCAGCGGGCCGCGCACGGTCGTCATCGCCGCCTCGCTCGTCGAGCTGTCGCGCAGCACGACCGCGAGCTGCGCCGCGCCGCCGTCGCGCGAGAGCTGCGGCGCGCCGACCGAGGCGACGCCCGGCACCGTTCTCAGCCGGGCGGCGAGCGGCGCCAGCTCGGCGGCGGAGAGACGCTCGCCGTCGCCGGCCCGCACGAGCACGGTCTGCGGGTCGGAGGCGCCGTCGGAGAGCGCGGCCGAGATGCGCTGCTCGACCTTCGCCGCCGCCGTGTCGTCCGGCCCGCTGCCGAGGTCGTAGCTGCTCTTCGCGGTCAGCGCGATCGCGGCGCAGGCGCCGAGCGCGGCGACGCAGCCGAGCGCGACCGCGCCGGGGCGGGCGGCGATCCGCTCGCCGAGCCGCGCGGCGAAGCCCTCCTCGCGCGGCGCCAGCCACGCCTTCGAGGGCCAGAACAGCCCGCGGCCGCAGATCGCCAGCAGCGCCGGCATCAGCGTCAGGCCGGCCAGCAGCATCACCGCGACCGAGATCGCGATCGCCGGGCCGAGCACCTGGAACTGGCCGAACTGCGCCAGCCCGAGCGTCGCGAAGGCGGCGATCACCGCCAGCGCGGCCGAGGCGATCACCTCGCCGACGCTGCGCGCCGCCGCGGCCGCCGCCGGCTTGCGCGCCTCGCCCGTCCGCAGCCGCTCGCGGAAGCGGAAGATCAGGAAGAGGAAGTAGTCGACGCCGATGCCGACGAGCACCGCCGGGATCAGCGACGGCGTGCCCGAGTCGACCTCGACGTCGAGCAGCCAGGCGCCGACGCCGATCAGCCCGACCGCGCCGCCGCCGACGACCGTCACCGCCAGCAGAGGCACGATCGCCGCCAGCAGGCCGCGGAAGAAGATCAGGTTGAGCAGGACGATCGCCGCCATCAGCAGGCCGCCCTCGATCGCGCTCAGCGTCTCGGTCGCTCTCGCCGTGTCGAGCTCGCTCGCGACGCCGCCGGTGAAGCCGATCCGCAGCCCGTCGGCGCGCAGCTCGCGCTGCGTTCTCGCGCGCAGCTGCGCGAAGGCGTCCTGCACGACCGGGTCGGTCGCGTTGCCGAGGAAGCCGACCTCCAGCAGCTGCATGCGGCCGCCGTCGGCGAGCTGCCCGGGCGCCGCCGAGACGGCGCGCGTCGCGCGCTGGGCGTCGGTGAGGCCGAGGATCAGCTCGGCGTCGCGTTCGATCGGCTTCCAGTCAGGTCTCCATGCCGGGAGCGTCCGCGCGAGCGCCGCGACGCGGGCTCGATCGGCCTCGGTCAGCGCTCTGCCGTCGGCCCGTTCGACGAGGCCGGTCACCGGCGTGACCCCCTCGACGTGGCCGAAGGCGTCGCGCGCGAGCTGCGTCGCGCGCGCGGAGTCCGACGAGGCGGGCAGGAAGCTGGCCTGGTCGTCGGTCACCTGGCCGGTCAGCTTCTCGCCGCCGACGATCGTCAGCGGCAGGGCGATGACGGCCCAGATGAGCACGACCCGCCAGGGGTGGTGGGCGACCCAGTCGCCGAGACGGTGCAGCACGGTGGTCACTTCCTCAGGTGAGGCGGTTTGACGGACGCCATCGATCGTCCGTCGCGGCGCCCGTCCCGCCATCGGCGGCGGGGACGAACCCGGTTCAACCTTTCGGAGGATCAGGCCCGCGGCGCGGGCGCCTACGCTGCTGGCAGGTGATCGACCGTCTCCGCCATGCCGCCGCAGCCCATCCGCGCCGCACCGACGCGGCGCTGGCGCTGCTGATCTTCGCCGCCTCGCTGGTGACCGCGCTGCTGAGCGAGGTCGACCGCGAGCTGAGCGTCGCCCCGGGCGTCACCTGGCCGCAGGTCCCGCTGCTGGCGCTGATGACGCTGCCGCTGATCTGGCGCCGCGAACGGCCGCTGACGGTGCTGCTGACGATCGGCGCCGCCGCGATCGCCGCCGGCCTGCTCGGCATGTCGACCGGCGCCGCCGCCTTCGCGCTCGTGCTCGCGCTCGTCTCCGCCTCCTACTACCGCGGCCGCACGACGACGGTCGTCGGCAGCGTCGTCGGCAGCGCGACGATCGTCTTCATGCTGATCGTCTTCCCGCCGCACGACAGCCAGGTCTCGTCCGAGAACGCGGCCTTCAACCTCGCCGTGATCGTGCTGGCGCTCGTCACCGGCGACGTGCTGCGCGGCCACCGCGAGGCGCTCGCCGCGCTGGCCGAGCGCAACCGCCGGCTGGAGCGGCTGCGCGACGTCGAGAAGCGCGAGGCGGTGACGCAGGACCGCATGCGGATCGCGCGCGAGCTGCACGACATCGTCGGCCACGCGCTCGCGGCGGTGACGCTGCAGGCGCGCGCCGGCCAGCGGCTGGTCGCGCGCGACCCGGCCGCCGCGACGGCCGCCTTCGAGCAGATCGAGGAGGTCGCCAGCCGCGCGCTCGGCGAGACGCGCGAGGCGGTCGGCGTCATGCGCTCCGGCGACGAGCGCGCCGAGCTGCGGCCGCAGCCGACGCTCGACGACCTGCCGGAGCTGGTGCGCGCGGTGACGACGCCGGAGGTGCGCGTGACGCTGCGGCGCGCGCCCGGCGCCGGCGCCGCGCTGCCGCCGGCGGTGCAGGCGTCGGCGTACCGGATCGTGCAGGAGTCGCTCGCCAACGTCGTCAAGCACGCGGGGCCGGCGGCCGCGGTCGTGACGGTCGCCGAGGCGGCCGGCGGCGGCCTGCGCGTCGAGGTGCGCGACGACGGGCGCGGGGCCGGCGCTGAAGGTCACGGCGCCGACGGGCACGCCGCCGACGGCGCGCCGGGTGAGCGCGGCAGCGGCATCGGCGGCATGCGCGCCCGCGCCGACCAGCTCGGCGGCCGCCTCGCCGCCGGGCCGGCGCCGGAGGGCGGCTGGCTGGTCACCGCCGAGCTGCCGGGGGCGCGGCGATGACGCTGCGGATCCTGATCGCCGACGACCAGGCGCTCGTCCGCTCCGGGCTGCGCACGATCCTGGAGGACGAGGACGACCTGACCGTCGTCGGCGAGGCCGAGGACGGCGCTCACGCCGTCGAGCTCGCGCGCAGACGCGACCCCGACGTCGTGCTGATGGACGTGCGGATGCCGCGGATGGACGGGCTGGAGGCGACCCGCCAGCTCGCCGGCCCGGGCGTCGCCGACCCGGTCGACGTGCTCGTGCTGACGACCTTCGACCTCGACGAGTACGTCTTCGGCGCGCTGCGCGCCGGCGCCGCCGGCTTCCTGCTGAAGGACGCGCCGCCGCAGCAGCTGATCGACGCGATCCGCTCCGTCGGCGCCGGCCACGGGCTGATCGCGCCGGAGGTGACGCGGCGGCTGATCGCCCGCTTTGCCGAGGTCTCGCCGGCGGTCGAGCGCGCCGCCGAGCTCGACGAGCTGAGCCCGCGCGAGCGCGAGGTGCTGCTGCAGATCGCGCGCGGCCGCAGCAACGCCGAGATCGCCGCCGCGCTCGTGGTCGAGGAGAGCACGGTCAAGAGCCACGTCTCGCGCCTGCTCGCCAAGCTCGGCTGCAGCAGCCGCGTGCAGGCGGTGATCCTCGCCTACGAGGCCGGCCTCGTCACGCCCGGCGGTCAGCCGACTCGCCGCAGCTCCACGTAGACGGTCGTCCGCGAGGAGGTCTCGCTGCTGAGCGATCTCGTCTGCTCTCTGCTCCCGCGCGACTGGCCAAGCTTGACCGGCGCGCCGCGCGAGGCGAGCAGCTGTCTGAGCGAGACCGCTCTTCTGAGCGCCGGGAAGACGACCGCGTCGCTGCAGATCGTCGGCTCGCCGACGTCTCTGGAGCCGAGGCTGCCGCCGCTGGCGCTGAAGCTCAGCCGGCCGGCGCTCCAGCGCACGCTCGCGCGGTAGCCCGACAGCTCGCGCTCGACGCAGGGGCCGGGCGTCTCGGCGGGGTTGCGCGGGACCCACTTCGGCGACCCGTCGGGGTTGAGGTCGCTGCAGCTGCTGCGCACCATCGAGTCGCTGACGGTCGCGGCCGCGCTGCCCTTCAGCCGCAGGCGGTCCTGGCCGTCGCTCAGCAGCACGGGGATGCTGCCGATCCGCGTCAGCCGCAGCGTCAGCGCTCTCGCGCTGCTGAAGCGCACCTCGCGCTGGAAGCGGTAGGTCCCTCTCTCCTCGCCGCACTCGTTCGGAGCCGTGCGCGTGCTGACGGCGAGCGTTCTCTGCACCCCGTAGAGCGACAGCTTCCAGCGGCTCTCGGCCGGCAGCGTCGGCTGTTCGACGGCGGCGGGGAGGGCGAGCGGCGGCGGCGCGGGCGGGATCAGCGGCATGCGCCGACCGTACGCCGGCCGGCCGCCGCCGCGCATCTGCCGCTCGTCTCAGCCGCCTCCGACCGACGGCTCGATGCCGGCCGCCCGCCGGCAGAGCAGGCGCAGCGTGTCGAGCGCGCGCTCGTCGTCGCGGGCGCCGCCGCGGGCGAGCGGCGAGAGCGGGCCGGCGAGCACCTCGTTGCCGGCGCCGACGAGCGCGGCGGCGGTGATCGCGGTCTGCTGCGGGGGCGCGTCGCCCTGGCGGATCGCCGCTCTCAGCAGCCGCTCGACGTGGCGGGTGTAGGTGCGGCGGTAGTCGATCCGCACCTGCTCGATCGCCGGGTCGACCGGCTCGGCGATCAGCGCCCACGCCAGCACCGGGTTGGCGAGCGCGCGGCGGGCGAAGTTGGCGAGCACCGCGTCGAGCTTGGCGGCGGCGCTGTCGGCGGCCGCGGCGGCTCTCGTCGCCGAGGCGATCTCGCGCTCGCAGACGTCGCGGAAGACCTCGACGAACAGCTCCGCCTTCGAAGGGAAGTGGCGGTAGAGCGTGCCGGCGGCGACGCCGGCGCGCTCGGCGATCGCCGCGACGGAGGCGCCGCCGTAGCCGTGCTGCTCGACGACGGCGCGGGCGGCGTCGAGCAGCCGCTGGCGGGTGGGGGCGGCGGCTGGCTCGCTGGAAGAGCGAGCCGCCAGGCGAGTTCTTCCGACGTGACCCGAGGCCACGGGCCGAGCGGTCACGCCGCGTCACCGAACGGCTCGTCGCGCTCGCGCACCGCCTCGCGGAAGCCGGCCTCCGCGGCGCGCCGCTGGAAGGCGTAGCCCTCCGGCGTGTGGCGCGCGATGCCGTCGAAGACGGTCCCGATCAGCTGCGTCGCCGGCAGGCCGTTCGACAGCGTCTGCTGGTTGATCATCAGCTTCATCATCGCCAGCTGGTTGGCCGGCAGGCGCGCGATCCGCGTTGCCAGCGCCTCGACGCGCGCGTCCAGCTCGTCGGCCGGCGGCGCCTCGATCGCCAGCCCCCAGTCGAGCGCCTCGGCGCCGGTCAGGCAGTCGCCGGTGAACAGCAGCCGCTTCGCCCGCTGGGCGCCGATCCGCTCCGCCCACAGCGCCGTCGTCGGCACGCCCCAGACGCGCGCGGGCGGGTAGCCGATGCGCGCGCCGGCGGCGATCACGAGCAGGTCGGAGCAGAGCGCGAGGTCGGTCCCGCCGGCGACGCAGAAGCCGTGGACCTTGCAGATCACCGGCGTCTGCGCGTGGAACAGCGACATGAACGCGCGCACGTTGCGGCGCATCATCGCGTGGTCGACGAGCGGGTCCCAGGTCGCCGACGGATCGTGGTTGCGGGCGATCGTCGCGGGCGCGGTCGGCGCGCCCGGCGGCGTCTGCGGCGCGTCGTCGGCGAACTGCCCCTCGGCCGCCTCGACCAGGTCGTAGCCGCCGCAGAAGCCGCTGCCGGCGCCGGCGAGCACGATCACCCGCACGGCCGGGTCGAGGTCGGCCCGCTCGACGGTCGCCTCCAGCTCGTGCAGCAGCAGCGGCGTCAGCCCGTTGCCGCGGGCCGGCCGGTCGAGCGTGACGCGGCCGATCCCGTCGGCGACCTCGTAGGTGATGGTTTGAAGTGAGCTCATCGGCTGGAAGAGCGAGCCGCCAGGCGAGTTCTTCCGACGCGACCCGAGGCCGCAGGCCGAGCGGTCACGCGGGCAGCGCGCGGTCGACGATCGCGCGCGCGTCGACGCCGAGCGGCAGCGTCCCGTAGGCGTGGCCGCCGCCGCCGAGGCGGGAGGCGCAGAAGCCGTCCGCGACGGCCGCCGGCGCGTGCCGCAGCAGCAGGCTCGCCTGCAGCGCGAGCGCGAGGTCCTCGACCGTCCGGCGGGCGAGGAACTGGCCCTCCGCGACGCGCTCCAGCGGGTTGCGCGCGTCGCCGGGGTCGAGCAGTCTCAGCGCCTGCTCGCGCGCGCGGTCGAGGTGGGCGTCGAAGCGGGCGTCGGCGCCGCGCGCCAGCTCGCACTCGGCGAGGAAGGCCGGCAGCCCCTCCGGCTCCTTCGCGAGCGCGCGCAGCACGTCGAGCGCGGCGACGTTGCCGGAGCCCTCCCAGATCGACATCAGCGGCGCGTCGCGGTAGAGCAGCGGCAGCCCCGACTCCTCGACGAAGCCGTTGCCGCCGAGGCACTCGAGCGCCTCGTTGGCGTGCGGGGCGGAGCGCTTGCAGACCCAGTACTTGAGCGCCGCGGTCGCGAAGCGGCGGAAGGCGGCGTCGTCCTCGTCGTAGCTGCGCGCGATCCGCATCGTCGCCGCCGTCGCCGCCTCCGACTCGAGCGCGAGGTCGGCGAGCACGTTCGTCATCGCCGGCTGGTCGACCAGCAGCGCGTCGAAGGCGCTGCGATGGCGGGCGTGGTGGATCGCCTCCAGCGTGCCGCGGCGGATCGAGGAGGTCGATCCGATCATGCAGTCGAGGCGGGTGTGGTTGACCATCCGGATGATCGCCTTGACGCCGCCGCCCTCCTGGCCGACGAGACGGCCGCGGATGCCGTGGAACTCGACCTCGGAGGAGGGCAGCGAGCGGGTGCCGAGCTTGTCCTTGAGCCGCTGGAACTCCATCCCGGGGCCGCGCTCGACGAGGAAGCAGGAGATCCCGGCCGGCGCCTGCGCGAGCACGAGGAAGATGTCGCAGGGCGGGTATGAGCAGAACCACTTGTGGCCCTCGATCGCGTAGTCGCCGTCGCCCAGCGGCGTCGCGGTCGTGATGTTCGCGCGCACGTCGGAGCCGCCCTGGCGCTCGGTCATCGCCATGCCGGCGATCGCGCCGCCGTCGACCGACGGGCGCGTCAGCCGCTCCTCCCACTCGGCCGCCAGCGCCGGCGCGCCGTCCCGCAGCGCCGGCACGACCGCGTACGTCATCGAGATCGGGCACATGACGCCGCCGTTGGCGTTGGACCAGAGGCTGAACATCGCGGCGCGGACGACGTGGGCGCCCGCTCTCGGCTCGCGCCACGGCCCGCCGGCGAGGCCGCGCTCGATGCCGTTGCGCAGCAGCCAGTCCCACGACGGGTCGAGCTCGACCTCGTCGACGCGGTTGCCGTAGCGGTCGTGCGTCTTGAGCCGCGGCTCGTTGCGCTCGGCGCGCAGGCCGTGGTCGCGCGCCTCCGGCGAGCCGGCGAGCGCGCCGATCTCGTGCGCCCGCTCGGCGCCCCAGCCGCCGCCCTCGCGCTCGAGCGCCTCGCGCAGCGCGAGGTCGACGGCGAAGTAGTCGACCGGCTGCAGCGGCGGCGCCTGGTTGCGCACCTGGCGCGCCGGCCCGTCGGCGCGCGGCGCGCTGGTGACGACGGTCGGCTCGGCGGTCGTGCTCATTGCTCCTCCGGGGCTCGGTGAACGCGGATTCACACCGTAGCGCACCGGCGTGAATCCCGATTCACCCGACGTCCGCGGGCGGACGTCCGCGAGCTTCCGGGGCAGCCCGGGTACGCTGACGCGATGACCACGCGCGTCGCCGCGATCCAGCTGCAGGCCGCCGCCGAGAAGGCCGACGGCATCGCCCGCGCCACCGCGCTCGTCGAGCGCGCCGCGGCCGCCGGCGCGCAGCTCGTCGTGCTGCCGGAGAAGTGGACGGGCGTCGGCGGCGCCGAGCGGCTGCGGGCCGTCGCCGAGCCGCTGCGCGAGGGGCCCGCCTACGCGGCGATGCAGGGATGGGCGCGCGAGCTGGGGATCGCGGTCGTCGGCGGCTCGATCACCGAGCTGCGCGACGACGGCACGCTCGCCAACGCCTCGATCGCCTTCGACGCCGGCGGGCGCGAGGCCGGCGTCTACCGCAAGATCCACATGTTCGACGTCGAGGCCGGCGGCCGGGTCTACCGCGAGTCGGCCGCCGAGCAGGCCGGCGAGGAGGTCGTCGCCTGCGACCTCGCCGGCTGGCGCACCGGCCTGACGATCTGTTACGACCTGCGCTTCCCGGAGCTGTTCCGCGCGCTCGTCGACGACGGCGCCCGCCTGCTGACCGTGCCGGCCTGCTTCACCGTCGCGACCGGCCGCGACCACTGGGAGGTGCTGCTGCGGGCGCGCGCGATCGAGAACCAGTGCTGGGTGATCGCCGCCGGCCAGTGGGGCGAGCCCGGCGGCATGCCCTCCTACGGCCGCTCGATGGTGATCGACCCGTGGGGGCTGGTGCTGGCGCAGGCGCCCGACGAGGACGGCTTCGCGCTCGCCGAGCTCGACGCCGACCGCCAGGACGACATCCGGCGCCGCCTGCCGGCGCTCGCCCACCGCCGCCCGGCGGTCTACGCGCGCGCCGCGCAGCGCGCGGACGGGTAGCAGCCGGTGGACGCCGCGGCGGTGGCGCGCCGAGCGCGCGCCCTGATGCCGGAGCTGCGACGGGAGCTGGAGGCGCTGGTGCGGATCCCGTCGGTCTCGACCGCCGGGGTGGTCGACGCGCCGCTGCTGGAGGCGTTCGAGCTGACCTCGCGGCTGTTCGCGGACGCGGGCGTGTCGGTCGGCCGGCTCGACCTGCCCGGCACGGCGCCGGTCGTGACCGGCGAGATCCCGGCGCCGCCGGGCGCGCCGACGGTGCTGCTCTACAGCCACTACGACGTCGTCTCCGCCGGCGACGAGGCGCTGTGGACGACGCCGCCGTTCGAGCCGGCCGAGCGCGACGGCGGCGTCTACGGCCGCGGCGTCGCCGACACGAAGTCGAACGTGCTCGCCCACGTCGGCGCGCTGCGCGCCTGGGGCGGGCGGCCCCCGGTCGGCATCAAGCTCTGCATCGAGGGCCACGAGGAGGTCGGCAGCGGCGCGCTGCCCGCCCACCCGGCGGCCGATCCGGGGCTGTTCGCCGCCGACGCGATGGTGATCGCCGACATGGGCTCGATCCGCCCCGGCGTGCCGACGCTGACGACCGCGCTGCGCGGCAGCGCGAACGTCGTCGTCGAGCTGCGGACGCTGGCGACGGCGAAGCACAGCGGCCTCTACGGCGGCGCCGCGCCGGACGCGCTGCTCGCGCTCCTGCGTGCGCTCGCGACCCTCCACGACGACGCCGGCGACGTCGCAGTGGAGGGGCTGAAGCGGACGCCGTGGGAGGGGCCGGTGCAGCCGGAGGCCGACTTCCGCGAGCTGGGGAGCGTGCTCGACGGGCTGCCGTTGATCGGCAGCGGCGGGCTCGGCGAGCGCGTCTGGTCGGGGCCGGCGATCACGGTGATCGGGCTCGACGCGCCGTCGGTCGACGGCGCCGTCAACGCCGTCTCGCCGTACGCGCGCGCCCTCCTCAACGTGCGCGTCCATCCCGAGCAGGACGCGGTCGAGGCGCAGGCGGCGGTGATCGAGCACCTGCGCGCGCAGCGCCCGTTCGGGATCGCGCTGGAGGTCGCGCCCGGCAAGGTCGGCAACGGCTTCGCCGCGCGCACCGACGGCCCGGCCTACGCCGCCGCCCGCGCCGCCTGGTCGGCCGCCTGGGGCGCCGAGGCGGTCCTCGCCGGCAGCGGCGGCTCGATCCCGATCGTCGACGCGCTCGCGCGGGCGCTGCCGGAGGCCGAGGTGCTGCTCGTCGGCACCGCGGACGGCTTCGCCAACATCCACGGGCCGGACGAGCGGCTGCTGCTGTCCGAGTTCGCCAACGCGGTCGCCGCCGAGGCCGACTTCCTCGGCCGCTACGCGGAGGTGTTCCGGGGGCGCGGCGGGTGAGCGTGGGCAGACCGCTGTAACCAGCTTGCTGACCGTCGGTAGATAAGGACATGAACGCTACTGACCGGCGGTCGACAGAGGCCGCGAACGAGGCGGCCGAGCCCACCGGCCGCGGCGCCGACGAAGCGACCCGCGGCGTCAACGCCACCCGCGAGCCGAGCTTCCTGCTCGCCAAGCCCGAGAAGCGCGCGCTGCGGGCGATCGCCCGGCGGCTGCCGCGCTGGATCCTGCCCGACGACCTGACGCTGCTCGGCATCGCCGCCGCGATCGCGATCTGCGTCGCCTACGGGCTTTCGAACCACAGCGACCTGTGGCTGTGGGTCGCCAGCGGCCTGCTCGTCGTCCACTGGCTCGGCGACTCGCTCGACGGGACGCTCGCGCGCGTGCGCGAGATCCAGCGGCCGCGCTACGGCTACTACCTCGACCACCTCGTCGACGCCGGCGCGACGGCGGCGATCGCGATCGGCCTCGGGCTCTCGCCCCACATGCTGCTGTCGGTCGGGATGCTGCTCGGCGTCGCCTACCTGGTGCTGTCGGTCAACGTCTACCTCGAGAGCGAGGCGCTCGGCCGCTTCTCGATCGGCTACGGCCTGATCGGCCCGACCGAGGTGCGCGCGATCCTGATCGCGCTCAACAGCGCGCTCGCGCTCGGCCTCGACCCGCGCGTCGAGCTGTTCGGCGTCACCGTCACCGCGCTCGACCTCGCCGGCGTCGCGCTCGCCGCCGGGATGCTGCTCCTGCTCGTCGGCCGCGCGCTGAAGAACCTGCGCGAGCTGGCGCAGGCCGAGCCGGCCGCGCCGCGCGGCCCGCTCTTCCGCCGCATCGAAGGGCGCCGCCGCCCGCTCGCCTCGGCGCGCTAGCGACCGAGAGCCGGCAGGCGGCGCCGCTGACGCTCACCGCGTCGAGAAGCCGCCGTTGACGAGCAGCGTCTGACCGTTGAGCCAGTAGCCGTCGGTCAGCAGGAAGCGGATCCACGGGACGATGTCCTCGACGTCGGTGAGGCGGTTGCCCATCGCCTGGCTTCTGACGAACGCCTCCTCGCCCTCGTGGACCGCGTCCCAGAAGAAGGGCGTGTCCATCGGCCCGGGGGCGATCGCGTTGACCGAGATGCGGCGCTCGAACAGCTCGCGCGCGAGCGCCCGCGTGAAGTGCTCGACCGCGCCCTTGCTGCCCGCGTAGACCGAGTAGAGGCCGGTGAAGGCCGCCACCAGCGAGGTCAGCACCGTCAGGATGCGGCCCTCGTCCTCGGTCCGCCGCGCCGCCTCTCTCATCACCAGGAAGGCGGCGCGGGTGTTGACGTCGAGCATCGCGTCGAGCTCCTCGACGGGGAAGTCGGCGACCGGCTTGCCGATCGCCATCCCCGCCGTGTTGACGGTCGCGTAGAGCGAGCCGAAGGCGCCGACCGTCCGCTCGAAGACCTCCGTCACCTGCGCCGGATCGGTCAGGTCGGCCTGCAGCGCGACCGCCTCGCTGCCGGCCGCCCGCACCGCCGCGACCGTCTCCTCGGCCGCCGCCGCGGTGGCGTCGCTGTTGTAGTGGACGGCGACGCGCGCGCCGTGGCGCGCGAGGTCGCGGCTGACGTGGCCGCCGAGGTTCTTGGCGCCGCCGAGCACGAGCACCGTCTTGCCGTCGAGGGGCTGCTGCGTTGAGGTCGTCATGCGACCGGTCTACGGCGCCTTGCCGCCGCGCCCAATCGCGCGTTCATGCGATTTCGACGCGCCCGCCGGCCGCGCGCGGCGAGCGTCGGCTACGGTCGAGCGGATGGAGGCGGGCGGCTTCGACGAACGGCACCTCGAACGGCAGCGGACGGCGGTCCACCGGGTCGCCTCGCTGGTCGCGCGGCAGCGGCCCGCGCACGAGGTCTTCCGCGCCGTGACCGAGGAGCTCGGCGGCCTGCTCGAGGTCGAGGACGCGCGCCTCGTGCGCTTCGAGCGCGACGGCTCGGCGACCGTGCTGGCGAGCTGGGGCGAGCTGGCCGACCGCGTCCCCGACGGCACCAACAGACCGCTCACGCCCGACAGCGTGCTCGGCGCCGTCCAGCGCACCGGCAGAGCGGCGCGCCTCGACGACTACGACGGCGCCGACGCCGAGATCGTCCGCTACATGCGCGGCCACGGCATCCGCGCCTCGGTCGCCGGGCCGATCGTCGTCGAGCGGACGATCTGGGGCGCGCTGGTCGCCGCGACGCGCAGACCGGTGCCGCTGCCGCCGCACGCCGAGGCGCGGATCGCGCAGTTCTCCGAGCTGGTGACGACCTCGATCTCGATCGTCGAGACGCGCGAGCAGCTGGCGGCGTCGCGCGCGCGGATCGTCGCCGCGACCGACCAGGCGCGCCAGCGCTTCGAGCGCGACCTGCACGACGGCGTCGAGCAGCGGCTGCACGCGCTCGCGCACGGGCTCGACGAGGTCGGCCGGCGGATCATGCCCGGCCACGAGCAGGTCGCGGCGCTGCTGCGCGAGGTGCGCGCCCAGCTCGGCGAGACGATCGACGAGGTCGCCGAGCTGGCGCGCGGCCTCCACCCGGCGGCGCTCGAGCGCGGCGGGCTGGCGACCGCGCTGCCGCTGCTGGCCGAGCGCGCCGCGCTGCCGGTCGCGCTGACGCTGGAGCTGCCCGAGCGCGAGCGCGAGCTGATCGACGCGCGCGTCGCCGCGACCGCCTACTACGTCGTCTCCGAGGCGCTCGCGAACGCCGCCAAGCACGCCGCCGCCGAGCGCGTCGAGGTCGACGTGCGGCTGCGCGGCGAGCGGCTGCTGGTCGTCGTCGCCGACGACGGCGTCGGCGGCGCCGACGCCGCCGGCGGCAGCGGCCTCGTCGGCCTCGCCGACCGCGTCGAGGCGCTCGGCGGCCGGCTCGCGCTCGACAGCCCGCCCGGCGCCGGCACGGCGGTGCGCGTGACGCTGCCGCGGGCGCCGCGCGCGACCGCCGAGGAGGAGGAGCGGCGGTGAGCGCCGGCCATCTCGCGCGCCAGCAGGCCGCGCTCCACCGCGTCGCGACGCTGGTCGCGCGGCAGCGCCCGGCGCGCGAGGTCTTCCTCGCCGTGACGGAGGAGCTGGGCGGGCTGCTGGAGGTCGAGGACGCGCGCCTCGTGCGCTACGAGCCCGACGGCTCGGCGACGATCGTCGCCAGCTGGGGCGAGCTGGCGCACGTCGTGCCCGACGGCACCAACAGAGCGCTCGCGCCCGACAGCGTGCTCGGGACGGTGCTGCGGACCGGCAGATCGGCGCGGCTCGACGACTACGAGACGGCCGGCGCCGAGATCACCCGCTTCATGAAGGCGCAGGGCATCCGCGCCTCGGTCGCGGGGCCGATCGTCGTCGACGGGGCGATCTGGGGCGCGCTCGTCGCCGCGACGCGGCGGCCGGTCCCGCTGCCGCCCGAGGCGGAGGCGCGGATCGCGCAGTTCTCCGAGCTGGTGACGACCTCGATCTCGATCGTCGAGACGCGCGAGCAGCTGACCGCCTCGCGCGCCCGCATCGTGGCCGCGACCGACCAGGCCCGCCAGCGCTTCGAGCGCGACCTGCACGACGGCGTCCAGCAGCGGCTCGTCGCGATCGGCCTGCAGCTGCGGATGCTGGAGGCGCGGATGGGCGGCGAGCTGGCG
>Ga0164243_10006841_pt1 | contig 17179 bp, 19 predicted proteins | sample OricompcompostOP_FD_108781 | JGI IMG/M metagenome (GOLD analysis project Ga0164243, IMG submission 108781) | Organic Plus compost microbial communities from Emeryville, California, USA - Original compost - Organic plus compost (OP) | ecosystem: Engineered > Solid waste > Mixed feedstock >... | reverse complement strand
TCGACCACCTCGACGAGCCCGGCGGCGACGAGCGCGCCGACGTCGCCTCGGCCGCGGTGTTCACGACCCAGCGTGCGACCCACATCGCCGCCGCGCTGCGCGAGGCCGTGTACGCCGCGCCCGCGCCCGTCGCCACCGACGTCAGGGCGACGCTGGTATCGACCCAGCTGACCGTGTTCGTCGGCGCCTACGAGGCCCCGAGCTTTCAGGCGGGCACCGTGCCGTACACCAACGCGCCCGACGGCGAGATCCGGATCGGCCCCGATGGCGCTGCGATCGTCCAGCGCATGGAGCCGATGCGGTTCGCGCTCACCGTGCCGGCCGGCCCCGTGCCCGCCGGCGGCTGGCCGATCGCGATCTACCAGCACGGCACGGGCGGCGACTACGCGTCGTTCATCAGCGACGGGACCGCGGACCGGCTCGCGACCGAGGGCATCGCCGTGATCTCGACCGATCAGGTCCTGCACGGACCGCGCAACCCCGGCGGCAGCCCCGAGCTCGACTTCTTCAACTACACGAACCCGTACGCGGCGCGCGACAACCCGGTCCAGGGCGCGGCCGACGCGTGGAGCTTGCTCCGCGTCGCGCTCGGGCTGTCGCTCGTCGACGAGGACGGCGAGCGGACGCACACGTTCGACCGGACGCGGGTGTACTTCTTCGGTCACTCGCAGGGCGGCGTCACCGGGCCCGGGTTCGTGGCGTTCGAGCCCGCGCTGTCGGGCGCCGTGTTCTCGGGCACGTCGGGCCTGCTCTACCTCAACCTGCTGTACAAGACGCAGCCGTTCGATATCCCGTCGCTCGTCGAGACGTTCCTGCGCGACGATCCGCTCGACGAGGACAACCCGTCGCTGGCGCTCGCGCAGATGTGGATCGAGCGCGCCGACGGCATCAACTACGCGCCGCTCATGGTGCGCAAGCCGCCGGTCGATGACGCCGGCGAGCGCCTCGCCCCGCGCAACATCTTCCAGCTCGAGGGCATCACCGACACCTACTCGCCGAACCTCGGCATCCAGGCGTTCGCCACGGCGATCGGCGGCGACATCGTCATGCAGCGAGACGCCTCGGAGCTCCCCGGGCTCGCGCTCCGCGGCCGCGGCCTCGTGCCGGCGCCGGTCACGAACAACCTCGAGGGAGTGACCGCGGTGCTCTCGCAGTACCGCCAGCAGCCCGGCTCCGACGGCCACTTCGTCGTGTTCGACGTCCCGCGCGCGGGCGTGCAGGCGGCGACGTTCCTCGGCACGCTCGCGCGCACCGGCGAGGCCACCGTCATCCCCGGGCCGTGATGCGTGGCACCACCTCGCCGCGTGTCGCACCACCGGCAGATCTCGATGGCGCATCTGCGAAATCGTTTGCGGTCCGTCGCGGTCCTGTCACACGCGGCCACCAGGATGAGCCGCGCGTGATGCACGATGTACCCTCGCAACGGCGGCTGTGGCCGTTCACCTCGCTGGCGCTGCTGGCGCTCGCCCCCACGCTCGCCCCCACGCTCGCCTCGGCACAGGAGACCCCGCACGAGGCCACGAACGATGCTTCCGATACGACGTCCGCGGTGCCCTCGGCTCCGCCCGCCGACGAGAGCGCGCCTCCGGCAGCCCCGACGGCGACGGTGACCGCGCTGCAGCCGGAGGAGACGCCGGCGAAGACGAAGAGCGACGAGAACGACAGGAACGTCGAGAAGGACGAGCAGGACGAGCAGGACGAGCAGGACGAGCAGGACGAGACGCCCTGGTACGAGAAGCTCCGCATCCGCGGATACGCGCAGCTCCGGTTCAACCGGCTGTTCGTGACCGAGGACGACTTCGGCAACCCGCTCGGTGATCCGGCGACCGCCGACGACAACAGCTTCTCGATCCGGCGCGCGCGCCTCGTGGTGTCCGGGGAGGTGGCGTCGTTCCTCGACGTCTACTTGCAGGCCGACTTCGCCGGGGAAGACGCGAAGATGCGTGACTGGTATGGTGACCTCTACCTCACGCGCGACAAGCAGCTGCGGCTACGCCTCGGCCAGTCCAAGGTCCCGTACGGGTTCGAGAACATGCAGTCGAGCTCGAACCGCGCGCCGCTCGACCGCTCCGATGCGCTCAACACCGCGATCCCCGGCGAGCGCGACGTCGGCGTGTTCGCCTACTGGGAACCCGTGGCCGCCCGCGAGCTGTACAAGCACCTGACCGACAGCGGGCTCAAGGGCTCCGGTGACTACGGCGTGGTCGCGCTCGGCGTCTACAACGGCCAGGGCCTCAACGTGCTCGACGAGAACGAGAACCGGCACGTCGTCGCGCGCGTGAACTACCCGTTCCGCATCGGCCGCCAGATCGTCGAGGCCGGCGTCGCGGGCTACATCGGCAAGTTCACCGTCGAGACCGATCCGGGGATCACCGGCGGCGACAGCGTCCGCGACATGCGCGCGGGGGCGAGCCTCGTCGTGTACCCACAGCCGCTCGGCTTCCAGGCCGAGTACAACATCGGCAAGGGCCCCGAGCTCGTCGGCGACACGATCCAGGCCGAGCCGCTCCACGGCGGCTACGCGATGGTGCTCGTGAAGATCGGCGACTTCGTCCCGTACGTACGCGGCGCCTACTACGACGGCGCGTACAAGTCGTTCACGAACGCGCCGTCCGCGGAGAGCACCGAGCTCGTGATCGGCTCGGAGTGGCACGTCGGCGACGCGCTCGAGCTCACGCTCGAGGTCGATCACGCCAAGCGCACGATCGAGGACGAGACGCTGTGGGGCACGATGATCCGCGCGCAGGCCCAGATCAACTACTGATCCGCGACGCCGCCGGACGCCGAGGAGCATGGAACCTCCGATGAAGCCACCGCGACGCGAGCGCGGGGCTCAGTCGTTGTCGCCGCCCTTGAGGCCGTGCCGCTTGAGCAGCTCGCGGAGGTGATAGCGGGTCAGGCCCGCCTCCTGCGCCGAGCGGGTGATGTTGCCGTCGTTGCGGGCCATCAGCGCCGTGAGGTACGCGATCTCGAACGCGTCGACGACGGTCTGCTTCGCCTGCTTGAACCCGAGCCCGGCCTTGAGCAGCGCCGCGTCGAAGATCGCCGGCCCGCTCTGCGACGGGAGATCGACCCCGGCCATCTGCGCCGCCGCGCGCTGGGCGGCCTGCGCGCCGGCCTGCGCGAGATCGTGCGAGACCACGACGGACGGCCCCATCTCGCGCCCGAACACGAGGTCCGCGCGCGTGATCACCGGGCCGTCCGACAAGGCGGCGGCGCGCTCGACGACGTTGCGCATCTCGCGGACGTTGCCCGGCCAGCTGTGGCTCATGAGCGCCGCCATCGCGTCCTGGCTCCACGACATCGTCATGCCGCGCCGCGAGGCGACCTCGCGCAGGAAGTGGTTGGCGAGCGCCGGGATGTCCTCGCGCCGCTCGCGCATCGGCGGCAGCTCGACGTGGACCACCGAGAGCCGGAAGTAGAGGTCCTCGCGGAACGTGCCCTTGTTGACCTCCTCGCGGAGGTCGCGGTTCGTCGCCGCGAGCACGCGGACGTCGACCTTGTGCGTGCGGTCGCCACCGACGCGCTTGATCTCGCGCTGCTCGAGGACGCGCAGGAGCTTGGGCTGGAGCGAGATGTCGAGCTCGCCGATCTCGTCGAGGAAGATCGTGCCGCCGTTCGCCTGCTCGAAGCAGCCGACGTGCTGAGCGACCGCGCCGGTGAAGCTGCCCTTCTCGTGGCCGAACAGCGTCGACTCGATCAGCTCGCGCGGGATCGAGCCGCAGTCGAGCACGACGAACGGCTTGCTCTTGCGCGCGCTCGCGTTGTGGAGCGCGCGCGCGACCATCTCCTTGCCGGTCCCGGTCTCGCCCGTGATGAGGCACGTCAGCTCGCTCGGCGCGACCTTCTCGAGCTGTGCGAAGATCTCGCGCATCGCGGGCGAGCTGCCGAGCATCATGTCGAAGCGGTCCCGCTTCGACAGCTCGATCTCGACGACGTCGTGCAGCGTCTGGAACTGGATGTTGGTGTGACCGATCCGGAACACGGTGCCGGGCCGCAGGAACACCTCGCGGACCCGCAGGTCGCCGACGTAGATGCCGTTGCGCGAGTTCAGATCGCGCAGCCGGTAGCCGTCGTCCCGCGCGGACACCTCGAAGTGCGTCCCGGACACCGCCTTGTCCTGGATGACGAGGTCGCTGATGATGCTGCGCCCACCGGTGACGCGCGGCTTGGTGATCTCGATCTCGCGCCCCTGATCCGGACCGTTCGTGACGACGAGCTTGCCCTTGCGCAAGCGCCGGACCGTGGCCCACTCCCCCTCGAACAGGGTGGTCAGGCCGGTTCCCGACTCGAACTGTGGATCGTCACCTCGCTCCATCCCTGCAAACGTATCACGTCCGCGCCCCTGACCTCTCGCGCTAGTTCAGCCAGGTGTGCTCGTCGCGCTTGCCCGACGTGCCGCGCCCGTCGCCGCCGGTCATCACCGTCAGCTTCGCGCGCGCGCGCCGCACGCGCCATCGCTTCAGCGCGAGGCCCGGGCTCCACCGCTTCGACGTCATCAGCGCGGCCGCGATCATCGCGGCGGCGTACGACGCGCCCTGCTCCCAGGCCTGCTGCAGCCCGACGAACAGCACGAGGAACCCGAGGAACCCGAGCATCAGCTGACGACCGGTGAGCGGCAGCACGCCGAAGAACTGCACCGGCTGACGCGCGTACACGACACCGAACGCGACGATCGACGCGTAGATGAACGGCGACAGGCCGTGGATCGGGACGTCGGCCCCGAGGAGCTGACCGGCGAGCACGCCGGCCGCGCTGCCGACGAGCGACGTGACCGCGAAGAACCGGTAGAACCGGGCCGTCCCCCAGAACCGCTCGAGCGTCGGCACGAACATCCACAGCACGAGCACGTGCAGGAGGAGGTTGAGGAACTGGATCTCGAGGAACGGGCTCGTCGCCAGTGTCCACACCCGCGCGTGGTCGAACACGTTGGACGGGCTGGCGACGAGGTACTCCGCGATCGACACGCGCGCGTTGGCGTTCGACAGCATCCAGACGAGCGAGAGCCCGATCTCGATGCCGGCGACGATCAGCGCACCCCGTGTGATCCCGAGGTTCGCGTAGCCGAATCTCCGTCGCTGGGGGGGCCGTCGTGCGTTCACCTTCGGACCTTAGCACACCCGAAAATGGCGACGCCCGCCGGCACGAGGGCAGCGACGGGCGACGGCGGGGTCCCGGAGGCTCAGTCGACCGGGATCGTGATGTGGCCGAGATCGGTGACCCGGTTCGGTGCAGCGATGACCTTGTTCGTCAGCACCTCCGGCTCCGGGCTGACGGACTTGTCGCCCTCCATGGCGTCGACCGCCACGGTGTACGTTCCGGCGAGCAGGCCCGCCGTGTACCCGGCGTAGTCCGCGCACGTGAACTTGTCGTCATAGAACAGGTTGGCGTTCGACACGCTCGTCGAGATCACGCCGACGCCGTCGGCCAGCGCCTCGTCACACGTCAGGCGCTCGTTGGTGATCGAGTCGACGAGGTCCCAGCTCAGGAAGAAGTAGCCACCATCGACGAGGACGTCGGCGCTGTAGGTCAGGTTGACGTCGCGGACGTCGAGGTACGCGCTGACGGTCTCCGCGTAGACCTGGCTGACGTTGTCGTCGGTGATCGCGATCCACGTGCGGTAGCGGGCCGGCGGCAGCGGCGCGCTGCGCCCCGTGCCGTCGACGCAGTCATAGAGGTCGACGAAGCAGGTGCCGCCCGAGGTGTCCGCGTCGTCGAGCGTACGGCAGTCGCCGCCGACGGGGTCACCATCGGCGTTGACGCGCTGGTTGAACAGCGCGGCGGTGGTGAACCCTGGCGGACAGCTCGCGGACTCCCCGTCCACCGTCAGGAACTGCCAGTTCGCACCGACCGTCGCGTAGTCGCCGCCACCACCGCCGCCGCCGCCATCTTCGATGAAGCAGCCTGCAGCCTGCGAGGCAGCCACCGCGATCAAGCTTCCTAGGACAAGATTCTTCATTGGACGTCTCCCCTCGGGTACGAGCGTTAACAGGCCGCGATTGGACGGCGCGACCCCAAGATGCTTCACATCGCCCAGCCCAGGCAATTGTCGCGCCATCATCCTGCCTGCGCGCGTGATCGCGCGCAAATTCAGCTGCAGATGCAGGGCTGCGCCCCACAATAGGACACCTGCAGCACGAGCTCGACGGCGCCCAAGCTCACGGTATCGCCCAGGATCACGGTGCGGAGCTGCGGCGCCGGCGCGGTGTACGTCGCCGGGTCGGCGTGACTCCCTTCGCACTCCGGTGTGACCCACAGCAAGGCGTTGCCCTCCGGGAGGTCGAATCCGGTCACACCTGCATTGTCGCTACAACGCCACGATGCGAACCCCTGGCGACCCGTCCCATCCTGCATCGCCCAGTCGAGGCGAATGCGGGTCACCGGGCCGGTGCCGGGGAACCCCGACTCGCAGTCGACGAACTTGTCGGTCAGCGAGCTCGAGGCCGGGCGCAGCTTCCACGACAGCTCCACGGCCCCGCCGTCGACGTCGACGCAGCCCGCGGCGAGGAGCCCGAGCGCGACGAGGACGGCGAGCACGGCGCCCTGGAGCCGCGAGACCACGCGCATGCGACGGCATCATGCAACGCCGTGAGGCCCGACACCAGAGAACCTGCATTTGACCGCGCGTCCACGCGCGTGCTATCGAGCAAAGACTCGTGATGCCTGAGATTTCGGCAGCATCTGCGGTGGGCGCGAAGCTCGATATCGTGCGGTTGTTCGAGCACGCGCACTGGATCGTCCAGGTGGTGATGGTCGGCCTCGCCGTCATGTTCGTGATCGGCGTCTACATCATCATCTACAAGACGCTGTACATCCGGCGGGCGGCGCTCGAGTCGCAGCGGTTCACGGACTCGTTCTGGAAATCGCGCGACATCGAGCAGATCTACAAGCAGGCCCAGGCGCTGCGGAACAGCCCGGTCTCGCAGATGTTCGTCGCCGGATACACCGAGCTGGCCAAGCTCGCGAGCGACGAGCACATGAAGGACGACCGCGAGGGCAGCCTCGCGAGCATCGAGCGCGCACTGCGCCGCGCGCAGACGGTCGAGATCACGAAGCTCGAGTCGATGGTCCCGTTCCTCGCGACCACCGGCTCCGCGGCGCCGTTCATCGGCCTGTTCGGCACGGTGGTCGGCATCCTGTTCGCGTTCGTCGAAATCTCGGAGGCGTCCGGGGCGGCGACGCTGAAGGTCGTCGGCCCTCATATCGCCGAGGCGCTGTTCGCGACCGCGATCGGCCTCGTGGCCGCGATCCCGGCGGTGATGGCCTACAACTACTTCATGCGCCGCATCAAGGTGCTCCGCTCCGAGATGGAGACGTTCGAGCACGATTACCTGAACATCATCAAGCGGCACTTCCTGAGGTGACCGGAGGTTACGACCGATGGGAATGAGCGCAGGTGGTGACGGCGACCTGAACTCCGAGATCAACGTCACGCCGCTCGTCGACGTGATGCTCGTGCTGCTGATCATCTTCATGATCACGGCACCGATGATGAACACCGGCGTCGATCTCGAGCTGCCGCAGGTCGCCGCGCAGAACATCGACGATCCCGAGGGCAAGCTCGTGCTCTCGATCAAGAAGGACGGCGAGCTCCTCCTCGGCGCGTCGCACATCACGTGGAAGGAGCTCGAGACCAAGCTCTCGACGAACGAGCGGCTCAAGAAGGAGAGCGAGCTCTACATCGAGGCCGACGCCTCGTTGCCCTACGGCACGGTCGTGACGGCGATGGCCGTGGCGAAGAACGCGGGCGTGATCAAGGTCATGTTCCTCACCGAGCCCGTCGACGACCTCGGACCGCGCCTCAGCGAGCTCGATCAGAACAAGGGCCGCTGAGCCACGTCTAAGCCATCGAGCCCATGAAGAACGCCGAGTTGCACGCGCTGTCCGCCTTCGGGGCGATCGCCATCACGGCGGCGCTCGCGGCGCCGACCGTGTGGTGGACCGAGGCGCGAGCCCAGGAGCCTCCGCTGCGCGACATGGAGGTGATCGAGGCCTCGCTGGCCTACAAGCCGCCGAACGCGCCGAAGACGAAGCAGCCGCAGAAGCCGCGCCCGACACCGGCGCCCGAGGTCAAGCCGGAGGGCGTATCGCGCGACGAGAACAAGAAGATCGACGAGAAGAAGGAGCCGAAGAAGGAAGAGAAGCCGGCGAAGGAGACCGATCCACTCGCGAAGTTCCGGCGCTCGCTCGACGACGAGGACAGCTCCGGCGACCCGACGACGCTCCCGGCGTTCGACGGCAGCGAGTACGGCATCGGCGACGTGACGAAGGGCGATCCGTACTTCGGGCGGCTCGTCGCCGACCTCGCGTGGTCCGCTCCCGAGCTCGCGAAGGCCGGCGCCACCACGCCGATCGGCTGCGTCCAGCTCAGCGCCGACGGCAAGATCCCGCAGACCAAGTTCCGGCAGAAAGGCGACGGCGACCTGCAGCCGCTCGCCGAGGCGTCGCTCCGCGAGCTGCAGTCCAAGCGCAACGCCAACCCCGAGCAGGTCCCGACGCACCTTTTGCGGGCCTTGACCACGAAGTGGGTTTGCTTCGAGTTCAAGGTCCGTCCCTCCGAATAGAGCGCTACCCATGACCCACACCGCACGAATCGATCGGAATCGCTGGCGCCGCTGCGGCGTCACGCTCGCCCTCGCCGGTTGTCTGTTGCTCGCGGGCGGTCAGGCCGCGCACGCCGACGACGGCGTCGTGATCTCCGTCGACGCGCAGCAGAAGGGCAAGTACCCGATCGCGCTGCCCGCAGCGGTCGAGGGCGACGAGGTCTCCCGCGAGATCGCGCAGGTGCAGTCGTTCGATCTGTCGGTCGCCGGCGTCTTCAAGGTGCTGGATCCGAAGTCGTTCCTCGCCGATCTGGCGTCGGAAGGGCTCGGCATCGAGCCGCAGAAGTGGAAGGACGTCGGCGCGCTCGGCGTGATCAAGTACAAGGTCTCGCCGGGCGAGATCGAGTTCCGTCTGTACGAGGTCTCGAAGGGCACGAGCCCGTCGCTCTCGCGCACGTACAAGCGCGCCGGCCAGACGACGCGCCAGATCGCCCACCGGTGGGCGAACGAGGTGGTGAAGTACTACACGGGCGAGCCGGGCTTCTTCGGCTCGAAGATCGCGTTCACCGCGAAGGGCAAGAAGTCGAGCGCGATCTACGCGATGGACTTCGACGGCGCGAACGCGTACGCGGTCTCGAACAACCGCTCGACCAACATCCTGCCGGCGTTCTCCCCGTCGGGCGCGCAGATCGCCTACACGAGCTTCATGCGTGGTAACCCCGACCTCTACGTCGGGCCCGCGAGGGGTGGTCGTCCGAAGCGGATCTCCGCGCATCGCGGCATGAACACCGGCGCGGCGTGGTCGCCCGACGGCACGAAGCTCGCGGTGACGCTGTCCAAGGACGGCAGCCCCGACATCTACGTCATCAACGCGAGCGACGGCGCCATCGTCCGCCGGCTCACCAACGACAAGGCGATCGACACGTCGCCGGCGTGGTCGCCCGATGGCTCGTCGATCGCGTTCGTCTCCGACCGGAACGGCGGGCCGCAGATCTTCGTGGTCCCGGCGACCGGCGGCGCCGCGAAGCAGGTCTCGTTCAACGGCAGCTACAACACGACGCCCACGTGGTCGCCGCAGAAGGGCAAGCGCATCCTCGCGTACACCACGCGCGACGGCGGCCGCTACGACATCGTGACGCTCGATCTCGACACCAAGGCGATGGTGCGGATCACCCAGGGCGAGGGGAACAACGAGGAGCCGTCGTTCTCGCCGAACGGTCGCGCGATCGCGTTCGCCCGCACCGGGCAGGGCGTGTTCATCGCGAACGCCGACGGCACGGGCAAGCCGATCAAGGTCTGGAGCGGCTCCGCGACGGGAGTCGACTGGGGCCCGGCCCCGAGGGAGTAGCGAAGAGTCGCTGCGTAGATCGCGGTAGCGAGACTCACGGTCGCCTCTCTCCCGCCCTACCGGCTCGTCGGAAATTCATCGAGTACGTTCCACGTAACGTGGAGACCTCGATGATGATCACGGAAGCGCCTTCATCCGACGAGCGTGCGCCGACCGCGTCGAAGCATCGCGCTGCGGTCGTCCTCGTCGACGATCATCCGCTGTTCCGGCAAGGGCTCGGTGTCGTGCTCGGAGCGGAGGTGGACTTCGAGCTCGCCGGGCTCGCGGGGAACGGCCTCGACGCTCTCGAGCTGGCGAACACGCGCACGTTGCAGCTCGCCGTCGTCGACCTGCTGTTGCCGGATGCGACCGGCGCGTCGCTCGCGGGAACCCTCAAGCGCGTGCAGCCGCAGTGCAAGATTCTCGGGCTGTCGATGCTCGAGGAGCCGACCCGGATCGCCGAGATGCTGCGCGCGGGCGCGGACGGCTTCGCGCTCAAGTCGCAGCCCGCGACGGAGATCGTCGGCGCGATGCGCGCGGTGCTGGCTGGTGAGAGCTACCTGCCGCCGTCGGCGGCTCACGACGAGATCTGGCGCATGGCGACGTCCGATGACGCGTGGCCGCTCCACCGCCTCACGCAGCGAGAGCGCCAGATCTTCGAGCTCCTCGTTCGAGGTCAAACGAACGACGACATCGCGGGCGCGCTGTACATCGCCCGCCGCACCGTCGAGACGCACCGGCAGCACATCATGAAGAAGCTCGGGGCCCGCTCGCTCGTCGAGCTGATCCGGATCGGCATGAAGCACGGCCTCGTCAACGCGTACTCGTGAGCGCCGCACCGCCGTCGGGCTCGACGGCATCGCGCGACCAATTTACGTAGCGTCCCGAATAGGCAGCTTGCGTCGTGTGTGCCTATACGGGTGAGCATGGTGTCGTTGCAGGGTGGTGGGCTCGGGGAGGACGACGTCGCGACGATCTCCCACGATCTGAAGAATCCGCTCTCGATCATCGCCCTCGACGTGAGCGTCCTGCAGGAACAGCTCGCGGAGACGGCCCCGAGCGAGATGCGTCGCGCGCTCGTCCGCATCGAGCGGAACGTGGCGTTCATCAACCGGCTGATCCACGAGCTGCTCGCGCGTTCGGCGGCCGCAGCCACGACGGAAGTTTCCACCGCGATGCAGCCGACGGAGCTCGGGGCGTTGCTCCACGCCGTGATCGAGCGCACGACGTCGATGCACGAGCGCGAGCGCGTGTACGTCGAGGCGACGCGCCCCGCGATCGTGATGGCCGAGGCCACCAAGCTCGAGCGCGTCGTCGCCAACCTCGTGACGAACGCACTCAAGTTCTCGCCGCCGGGCTCGCCGATCGGCGTCCGCCTCGACCTCGTGGGGGACGCCGCTGCCGTGTCGGTGATCGATCAGGGGCCCGGCATCGCCGCCGACGCGCTGCGGTCGCTGTTCGAGCGGTACCGGCGCGGGCCGGGGGCACACGCGTACGAGGGGACCGGCCTCGGGCTGTACGTGAGCCGCACGATCATCGAGGCGCACGGCGGGCGCATCGGCGTGGACAGCGAGCTCGGCAAGGGATCGCGGTTCTACTTCGAGCTGCCGCTGCTCCGCGGCGTGCCGACCTGGTGATCAGGCGGCGAGGCTGTCGAGGTATGCCGCGAGGCGCTCCTCGGTGAGCACCCCCACCGGGGCGCCGTGATCGACCACGAGCGCGATCGCATCCGGGCGGGCGCGGAGCCGCGCGAGCACGTCGCCCAGCGAGTCCGACGGTGCGACGGTGATCACGGTCTGGCGTGGGGCCACGCCCACCGACGCTTCGGGGCCGGACCGCGCGAGCGCCGCAGCGAGCCCGTCCCGCGTCACGACGCCGACGACCCGGCCCCGATCGACCACGGGAAGCTCGGCCACCCGGCCCGCGACGAACAGGCGGGCGACGTCGGCGAGCGGTGCGTGCGCACTCACCGTGTCGACGCGCGAGAGCATGGCGGCGCTCACCGGGACCTCTGCGAGCGCCGGATCGCGGAGCCAGCTCGCGAGCGCACCGAACCTGCGCTTGAGGGCACCCACGACCCGTCTCGCCGTGCGCCGCCAGCGCCTCTGCCAGCCCACCTGGCCTCCCTCCCCTGCCACGTTCGCGATGACCATGCGCCAGCCCTGATGCAGAGCACATGCCACCGCATCGAGGCGGTCACGCACACGCGCATGCGCTCGTCCTCGTCGCGAGCGTTCGCCGACCGCTCGAGGGCCGTGATCTCGGCGACCACACACGAAGATCTCGGACCGTGCACCGTGGCACCCGCGCACGAAGAACTGGGATCGATGCTGGAACGATTCGTGCTCGTGTACCGGGCATGCCCGTCCCGTTCCCGCACCGCTACAGCGCCACGATTCGCCGTACGTTCGCGTCGCGCGCGCGGGTCGAGGCGCCTCCTCGCCCCGCGCTCGACGGTGGACCGTCTGCGGAATTCGATGGCGACGCCACGTCGTGGTCGCCCGAGCAGCTGCTCCTGTCCTCGCTCGGGTTGTGCATGCTGACGACGTTCGAGGCGTTCGCGGTACGCGACGGCATCGAGGTCCACGCGTGGAAGGCGACGGTCAACGGCACCGTCGAGCGATCACCCGAGGGCCTGATCTTCTCGTCGATCGTGCTCTCGCTCGACATGGAGCTCGCGGGCAACGTGGACGTGGTCGAGCGGACGCTCGAGGACGCGAAGCAGTACTGCATCGTGCTGAGCTCGCTGCGGGTCCCGGTGGTCGTCGAGACCACGATCCGGACGCCCGGGACCGGTGCGCTCGAGGAGCACCGCCAGGCGGGCTGACGAGTCCGTCTCGAGGCTCACGCGCGGCGGGTCTGGCGGACGGTGACCTCGTTGCGTCGCGTTCCATCACGCTCGAACGCGCTGATGTTATCGAGCGTGACGCGCGCGATCTCCCCGAGCGCCTCGCGAGTCAGGAACGCCTGGTGCGCGGTCACGAGCACGTTCGGGAACGTGAGCAGGCGCGCGAGCACGTCGTCCTGGAGGACGCGGTCGGAGAGGTCCTCGAAGAACACGCCCTCCTCCTCCTCGTAGACATCGAGACCGGCGGCGCCGACGTGCTGGGTCTTGAGCGCGGCGATCAGCGCGCGGCTGTCGATCAGCGCACCGCGCCCGGTGTTGACGAGCACGACGCCCGGCTTCATCTGCGCGAGCGCCCGGTCGTCGATCATGTGGTGCGTGTCGGGCGTCAACGGCACGTGGAGCGAGATCACGTCCGCCTGCGCGTAGAGCTCAGCGAGCGGCACGTACGTCGCGCCGAGCGCCACGACCTCGGGGCTCTCCTCGAGATCGTACGCGAGCACGCGGCACCCGAACCCGGTGAAGATCCGCACCGCCACCCGACCGATCTTCCCGGTCCCGATCACACCGATCGCCTTGCCGTGGAGATCGAACCCGACGAGCCCCTCGAGCGAGAAGTTCCACTCGCGCACCCGCGCGTGGGCGCGGTGGAGCTTGCGATCGAGCGCGAGCAAGATCGCGACGGCGTGCTCGGCGACCGCGTGGGGCGAGTACTCGGGCACGCGGACGACCGCCAGGCCGAGCTGCGCCGCGGCCGCGAGATCGACGTGGTTGTAGCCAGCCGACCGCAGCGCGACGAGCTTCACACCCTCGCTCGCGAGCACCCGCAACGTGGGCTCGCCGAGCTGGTCGTTGACGAACGCGCACACCGCCTCGTGCCCACGCGCGAGGACGGCCGTCTCGCGCGTGAGCCGGGGCTCGAGGAAGTGCAGCTCGTGGCCGCACGTCGCGTTGGCGGTGGTGAACGCGTCCCGATCGTACGCGCGCGTATCGAACATCGCGATCTTCACCCCGGAGATCTACCCCCGAGCGCGCACGCGACCAAGGCCCGCCACCGGCCCCGACGGTGCGGAGCTCAGTGCTCGTCGCTCTCCTCCCGATCGACGAGCTGGAGCGCGCCGAAGAACACCGCGGCCGCGAGCAACGCGAACAGGACGACCGCGACGAGCGAGCGCCCGTCGGGGATCCCCGACTTCGCCATGAAGCCGACCGCCGCGAGCGCAGGAAGGAACACGAGTGCGAAGACTGCCGCCATGATCGTGCCCATTGCGCCGCGCGTGCCAGCGCGATCTCCGCGACGCGGGCCACCCTCGAGCCGCGCGTTCGCGAATCGCTTGCGCGACGCGGGGCGACCACGCGCAGACGTTGCGCGCAGCTCCGGGCCCGGGGGGAAGGCCGATCACGCGTCGGGATTCACCTCCGCGCGAACGCGGGGGCACGCGGGAGGCCGCGGGCGCCGGGCGGCTCGCCGTTCGGTCGCGGCCAGATCGGGTGCCGCGGGCGGTAGCCGAGGACCTGCTGCGCGCGCGTGCCGTCGAGGACACCGCCGAAGTGGAATCGTCGCAGGTTGAGGTCGTACCGGAACTCGAGCCCGATGGTCCACGTTCGCAGCTGGTACAGGGGATGTAACAGCGGGCCCGGCAGCGGCACGCCGAGCCGCCCCGCGAGGGTCACGATGCGGGACAGCGGCAGCGTGTCGGCGCCCGGGATGTTGAACACCCCGACCGCGCTCGAGCGCGCGACGAGGGCCAGGGCGCGCGCGTGATCCGCGACGGAGAGCAGGTTGATCATCGGATCGAACCCGAGCGGTCGCAGGCAGACGCGCGTCTGCAGGTAGTCCCAGAGCTGGCTGCCGCTCGCCGGGGCCAGCACCTCCGCGCAGCGGGCGACGGCGATCGCGGTGCCCGCGCTACACATCCGCGCGCACGTGGTGAGGTCGGCCTCGACGCGATCGCGCACCCACTGCGGCGCGGCGGGATCGAGCTCGAGCGGCGCGTCCTCGTCGAGCAGGTTCGGCTCGGTGTCCCGCAGCGCGTAGACCTCGGCGCCGCTGCGCAGCACGAGGCGGCGGATCGTGGGGTGGCGCTCCAGCGCGGCGAGCAGCTGGCGCGTGATGCCGACGTTCTCCGCGCGGATCCGCGTACCGCGATCGCGCGCGCTGCGATGGAGCGCGCCGTGGATGACGGTGTCGATGCCGAGCCGGCGCCCGGGGCCCCACAGCAGATCGTGGAGCGTTCGCGCGCGCGTGAGATCGCAGCTCGCATAGGTGACGCGCGACGACGCGAAGGGCCCGGCCGGCTCGCGCGCGATCGCGAGCACGTGCTCGACCCACGGCTGGGCGACGAGGTGCTCGACGAGCGCGACGCCGAGCGGGGTGGTCGCGCCGGTGACGAGGACCTTCACGCTCCCCTCCGCGCCGCGAGCCCTCGCGTGATCAGCGCCTCGACCGCGGCGCGGACCTCGGCGGCGGCGGCGGCGAGCGCGTCGGGATCGTCGGCGGCCTCGACGGGATACTGGCGGTGCAGCTCGAGCGGTGGGCCGTAGTGCAGGTGGAGCTGCACGGGCAGCGGCACGAGCGACGCGGGCACCGGCAGGTACGGCGCACCGAACGCGTGGAACGCGCGGATGCGGAACAGCACCGGCCAGCTCTCCTCGGCGCCGATGATCGCGACCGGGATGATCGGCGCTCGATGCCGGATCGCGAGCTCGGCGTGGCCGACGCGCCACTTCTGGAGCTGGTAGCGCTCGCGGAACGGCTTGGCGGGGCCCGAGACTCCCTCGGGGAAGATCACGATCAGCTCGCCCACCTCGAGCAGCCGCCGCACGTTCGTGTGGGTGCCGCTGACGACACCGGTGCGCGCGAACACCGTGCTGACGAACGGCAGGCGCGGCACGAACCGATCCGCGATCGGGCGAAGCACGCGCCCGGTCCGCTGCACGACGTCGAGCCACAACATCGCTCCGTCGATGGGCAGCGTGCCGCTGTGGTTCGGGACGAGGATCGCCGCGCCCGACGACGGGACGTGCTCGATGCCAGACGACTCGACCCGGAAGTAACGCCGGTACAGCGGGCGGCCCCACCGGACCGCCCTGCGCACGGCGTCGGCGTGCAGCCCGAACACGTCGTACCCGTGCCCCTCGTCGTGGATCGGATAGCTCGCGATCGCTCTCATCCTCGCCCCTCCCCGCGTCAGCCGTGCGGCGTCCGGGTCACATCGTACCCGCCCGGCGGGAGATAGACGCCGCCCGCGGGATCGAACACCCAGTAGTCGCTCGTGCCGAGTGGATCGCGGACGTGCAGGGCGTCGGGCAGCACCGTGACGCGGCCCTGGCGAACGACGCCATCCTCGCGGAGCTCGACCGTGCCGGCGAACACCGCGTCGAGGCGGCCGTGGTGCCCGACGCGGAACATGCCCAGCCACGTCTGCTGCTCGCGGTGGCCTCCCGTGGTCGCCGCGATGACCAGCGTCGGCGTGCCGAAGGCGGTCCCGGCGGCGAGCACCTCGAGCTCGTCCGCGGTCCCGCTGCACGCGAACCCCGGCGCGGACGCGAGGAACTGACCCTCCGCGCCGAACACCAGCACGCCATGGGCGTAGGACGCGACGATCGTCTCGGGTCCGGGGGACGGCGCGAGATCGGCGGACAGCACCAGCGTCGGAGACGCGTTGCCCTCACACGACGGATCGACCTCCGCGGCGAGCGCGAGGCCGACGAGGCGGTCACCGCGATCGACCGCGGTGACGTCGTCGAGGTTGTAGAGCCACGGCAGCAGCGGATGTGCCGGCGCGACGGCCGGAGTGGCCCCGGGCGCACCAGGCGCCAGCGTCGCGAGCAGGGCGAGCGAGAGGGCCTTCATGCTCGGAAGCTGGAGCACGTGGCGTGCCGGCTCAGGGCGGAGATGCAGCGGCCTCGCGCGTCGGAGCGAGCGCCGCGACCTCGTCGGCGAATCGCTGCACGGCGGCCCAGTCCGTCAGCTCGTGGTTGCGCGACGTATCGGTCGTGTGCCCCGCGCTCTTGCTGATCTGCCGCATCACGAGCCGCGTGAAGAAGCCGTACTTGCGATACGGCAGCCCGCCTGCGAACGCGGCGTAGAGGCGCGGGTGCCAGCCGAGGTCATCGAACATCGCGTGCATGTAGCCATCGGGGTCCTCCCCCGCGTCGGGGCGCGCGGCGGCCATGCTCACCGAGAAGAACGCCGTCGGCATCGCCCGCAGGCGCGCGGCGTGCGCGTTGACGTACGCGTGGATCTCGCGCGCGTGGTGGCCGGTCTCGACGCGCGAGCCGATCACGACCACGTCATAGCGGTCGGGTGGCGGCGGCGTGCTGGCACGTGCATCGGCGAGCTCGACGACGAGGCCGTGCGCCCGGAGGTGCTCGGCGAGGCGCGCCGCGATCTTCTGCGTCTGGCCGTAATGAGATGCGTAGACCACGAGGATGCGTGTCACGACGTGCTCCTTTCGCCCT
>Ga0164243_10006840_pt1 | contig 17179 bp, 13 predicted proteins | sample OricompcompostOP_FD_108781 | JGI IMG/M metagenome (GOLD analysis project Ga0164243, IMG submission 108781) | Organic Plus compost microbial communities from Emeryville, California, USA - Original compost - Organic plus compost (OP) | ecosystem: Engineered > Solid waste > Mixed feedstock >... | reverse complement strand
GCGCTGGTGCGCTTCGCGGAGGCGTACGCCGACCAGAACGAGCGCGACCACGCGGCGCTGGTCGCGGCGCTCGACCGCGAGCGGGCGGCCGCCTGAGCCGCTCGACCGCTCACCACGGCGATTTTCTGTAGTCCTTCAGGAAGACGCCGTGGACGTCCTCGCCGGCCTCGCCGCGGACGATCGGGTCGTAGACGCGCGCGGCGCCGTCGACGAGGTCGAGCGGGGCGTGGAAGCCGGCGTCGGCGAGCCGCATCTTCTGCGGGTGGGGGCGCTCGTCGGTGATCCAGCCGGTGTCGACGGCGGTCATCAGGATCCCGTCCTTCTCCAGCATCTCGCTCGCGGAGGTGCGGGTGAGCATGTTGAGCGCCGCCTTGGCCATGTTCGTGTGCGGATGGCCGGGGCCCTTGTAGCCGCGGCTGAACTGGCCCTCCATCGCCGAGACGTTGACGATGTGCTTGCGGCGCGCCGGGGAGGCGGCGAGCGCCGGGCGCAGCCGGCTGACGAGGATGAACGGCGCGGTCATGTTGCAGAGCTGGACCTCGAGCAGCTCAGTCGGGTCGACCTCGTCGACGACCTGGCTCCAGCTGTTGCTCGCCACGTGGACGTCGGGGACGAGGCCGCCGGCGTCGATCGCCTCGCCGGCTGCGATCCGCTCGGGCGTCGCCGAGTTGGCCGTCAGCGCCAGCGCGGTCAGCGCGTGCGGCGTCGGCGCCCAGTGGTCGCCGCTGGCGATCGCCGCCGGCGGCAGCGAGGTCGGGCGGGCGCTGGCGACCTGGCCGAAGGTGACCACCGCGGGCAGCGCGCCGGAGGGGAGCGGCGCCTGCTCGGCGGCGACCAGGGGCGCGTAGGCCTCCGGCGAGCGGCGGACCGTCTGCGCGGCGTTGTTGATCAGCACGTCGAGCGGTCCCTCGGCGGCGACCGCGTCGGCGAGCGCGATCACCTGACCGGGGTCGCGCAGGTCGATCCCGACGATTCTCAGCCGGTGGAGCCAGTCGCCGCTGTCCTCCATCGCCTTGAAGCGGCGGACGGCGTCGTTGGGGAAGCGGGTCGTGATCGTCGTGTGGGCGCCGTCGCGCAGCAGGCGCAGCGCGATGTACATGCCGATCTTCGCGCGGCCGCCGGTCAGCAGCGCGCGGCGGCCGGTCAGGTCGGTGCGGGCGTCGCGACGCTCGTGGTTGAAGGCGGCGCAGTCGGGACAGAGCTGGTGGTACCAGGCGTCGACCTGCGTGTAGCGGACCTTGCAGACGTAGCAGGCGCGCGGCTCGAGCAGGTGGCCGGCGATCGCGCCGCGGGTCGTGGTCTTGAGCGGCAGGCCGGCGGTCTCGTCGTCGATGCGGCCGGGCGCGGCGGTCGCGGTCGCGGCGGTGACGGCCGCGTCGTGCTCGACGATTGCGCGGCGCCGCTCGCTGCGGCGCCGCTGCCGGACGGTCTTGTAGATCTTCGCGGTCGCGCGCTGGATCATGAGCGCCTGCGGGTGCTCCTGCGGAAGCTGCTCGGCCTCCGCCAGCACCTCGAGCGCGATCGTCAGCCGCTCGGGATCGATCCCGTCGCGCGCCGTCGCGGTCGCGCGGGTCTGCCTGTCTTCCTGGTCGAGCACGTCACTGAGGGTACGACGCCGCCGCCGGGCGCGGCTGCGCCGGCGCGGCGCGGCGGGGACGGGGAAGGCTGCGTCCGGCTCCGGCGCCTCGATTCGGGGAGCGGGGCGCCGGAGCCGTTGCAGCTCGCTCGGAGGGGGGAGCGGACCGGCGGCCGCCGCGGCACCGCGACCGCCCGCGCGAGCTCACCCGCTCGCCGGAGCCGTCACCGCCGGCCGCTCCTTGGGGGTCGTCGGCGAGCCGGCGGGACGTTGGCGGCAGGATTGCGTCAGACCCCCGGAGGCCGGTAGTGCGCATGCGCAGTCCGCCACGGACCAAACGTTTTTGCAGGTCGTCGACCGTGCATGAGACAAACGTTTTTGCAGCGGCCGCTCCGGGGTGGGACCAAACGTTTTTGCGCCCCGCTGGCCGGTCGTCGGACGATGGAGGTTGCACGCGGTCACCGCGCCTGAATACTCTGGCGTTTCCAGATGCGGTCGCGAGAGCTGACACACGACGGTGGACGAGGCCTGCGCTCGACGGTGAACGCCGCCGTGCTGGCGCTCGTGATCGCCCGTCCGAGCACGGCCTACGAGGTCGGGCGGCGGTTCGTCGAGCAGTACAGCTCGCTGTTCGCCTCCTCGCAGCGCAACGTCTACACGGCGCTGGAGCGGTTGGAGGCACAGCGGCTGATCGAGAGATTCGCGGTCGTCCCGCCGGCCGCCGAGCCGGGCGCCGTCGCGCGCGTCCACCTGCGCGCGACCGCCGCGGGCGCGCGCGCCTACCGCGCCTGGCTCGCCTCGCCGCTGGAGGGCGGCGCGCCGTACGGGCGCCAGATGGACCCGGGTGTGCCGCGCCGCGACGTGCTGATACGGCTGCAGGCGGTGCGCGACGACGACCACGCGGCGATCGGCGCGATCTTGAACGCCTACGAGCAGGTGCTGCTGCGTGAGCTGCGCCAGCCGGGCGCCGAGGAGTCGAGCCTGGTCACCGCGCTGCTCGCCGACGAGCGCGCGCTGGCCGTCCAAGGCCAGCTGCAATGGGTCGCGATGGCGCGCGAGCGGCTGCTGCTCGCGGCGGCTCGTGAGGAGGGCGGGGCGGAGGGGAGCAGACGCGCGGCGGCGTGACCCGCTACTCTGCCCGGCTCCAAAGAGAAACGGCCCGCCTGGTGGGCGAGCCGCGTCTCGGGAGGAGAGATGTGTCTATGTGGTGGTGCTGCGATCGGTGAGGAAGCTTTTGGCCGGGTCGCGTATCCCGGCTGAGAGTCGATCGCGTAGCACCATGATGCGTCGTCGCACCATCCCGTTGTGTGACGTTGGTCATACAGGGGCCTCCGCGGCCGGCCGACTGGAGAGGCGGCCGGCCGCGGAGCGCGACGTCGCACGCTCCGGCTGACCGCCGGCTCAGGCGCGGCGGCCGCCGAGCAGCGTCGTCGCGGCGACGACCGCCAGTCCGCCGCCGATCGCGACGATGCCGATCACCCGCAGACCGTCGGTGTAGACGTCGTAGACCGCGCCGGCCGCGGCGCGCGCCGTCGCCGGCTCGACGGCGGCGCTCGCGTCGACGCCGCGCTCGACCGACGAGCGGCCGAGCGGCAGCGCGACCAGCAGCGCGATGCCGGCGAGCACGACCAGCGCGCCGGTCCACTGCAGCAGCCGCCGGCGGTCGACGGCCAGCAGCAACGCGGCGGCGAGGGCGACGAGCGCCAGCCATGGCGCGATCCGGGCCGTCGTCTCGGTCCAGTCGGCGAGCCTGACGGTGCTGACGCCGACGTCGCCGCGGCGCAGCGTCAGCAGCCGCAGGGAGGCGTCGGAGGGGAGCAGCTGCGCCAGCCGCGGGTCGACGCCGGCGAGCGCCGCGGTGACCGCCTCCAGCCGCAGCGAGGCGGCGTCGGCGGTCCCGTCGAAGAGGACGCGGTTGGCCTCGACGGCGCTGCGGCGGAAGGCGCGCCGGAAGCCGCGCGTCCCGACGACGCCGTCGACCGCCTCCTCGACCGTCTCGCGCGGCACGACGCCGAGCGGTGCCGCGTCGAGGAGCCGGTCGGCGATCTGGTCGGTGACGAGCCCCCGCACCGGCGCTCTGTCGAGCGCCGTCAGCGCGTTGTCGGCGAAGGCGCGCCGGTCGAGCGCCTCGGCGCGCAGGTGCAGCGCGACCGCCGCCGCCAGTCCCAGCACGACGGCGAGGAGGGCGAGCAGCAGCGCGAACGGCTGACGGGGACCGGCCATCGCCCCAGGCTTTCACATGGCGCGGCACTCCGCGCGGACGCGCGGCGCCGCCGCCCCTGACGCCGCCTCTGCGCCACGCCGCCGCCTGGACGCCCTACCCCGCGCCCCCGCCGCCGCCGAGCAGGCCCAGCTCGCGGGCGCGCGCGACCGCCGCGCCGCGTGAGCCGACCGCGAGCTTGCGATAGATCGAGCTGACGTGCGTCTTGACGGTGTTGGCCGAGACGCCCAGCTCGCCGGCGATGTCGCGCTTGGAGAGCGGCGACGGGAGATAGCGCAGCACCGCCTGCTCGCGCTCGCTCAACGGCGGCGCGCCCGGCGCGGTCACGACCGGGCCGGCCGGCCGTTCGTCGAGCAGCTCGGCGACGAAGCCGACCGGCGGCCACGGGTCGCGGCGGGCGAGCACGCGCAGCAGCGCGCGGATCGGCGTCCCGCCCTCCGCGAACGGCCGCGCGCAGCGCTCCTCAGCGGCGGCCGCGACCGCCCGCTCCAGCCAGGACAGCCCCTCCCAGACGGTCCCCAGCTCGTAGCCCGCGCGCGCCTGCAGCACCATTCCCTCCAGCGTGTGGACCGGGCGCACGCCGACGGCGGCGCGGTCGAGGAAGCGGGCGCCGAGCCGCTGCGCCTCGGTGACGTCGTCGCGCGCGAGCGCGACGCGGGCGCCGAGCAGCAGCCGCTCGGGCCGCGGTGAGCCGCGCGGCGCGGAGGCGGCGGCCGCCGCCGCGCGCGGCCGCCCGAGCGCGAGCAGCAGCCGCACGCGCGCCTCGTCGAGGTCGAGCCCGAGCCACTCGGGCAGCTGGCCGAGCGCGTCGCGCGCGCCGCCGGCGGCCGTCTCCAGGCGGGCCAGCTCGCGCTCCGGATCGCCCGCCTCGCCGGCGCTCGCCAGCCACGCCGCGGGGATCCGCACCGCCAGCTCGCTGAGCGGGTCGCCGCCGGGCGGCCGCCCGGCGGCGGCGAGGCGCTGCGCGGCCCGCCGCAGCGCGGCCTCGGCGGCGGGCCGCTCGTCACGCAGCCAGGCGACGACGGCGAGGCCGACGTGCGCCGGCACGAGCGCCGCCGGGCGCGGGTCGCCGGAGCGTGCGGCGAGCGCGACCGCCCGCTCGCCCCAGGTCGTCGCGGAGCGCAGCCGGCCGCGATGGGAGTCGAGCGCGGCGAGCGTCCCGAGCGTCGTGACGGCGAGCCGGTGAAAGCCGGCGCTCTGCGCCAGCCCGAGCGCGTGCTCGAGCTGCGCGGCGGCCCGCTCGCCGTCGCCGGCGACGAGCGCCGTCAGCCCGACCTGCTGGAGCGCGAGCGCCCGCCGTCGGCGGCGCCGCTCGCCGTCGCCGGGCGCGGCGGTCAGCTCGGCGGCGGCGGCCGCGGCGCCGTCGAGGTCGCCCTCCAGCCGCGCGAGCCGCAGCCGCGCCGCCGCCAGCGTCGCGCGCGGCGTGTCGCCGCGCTCGGCGGTCCCGTCGACGTCGAGCCGGCGGTCGAGCGCCTGCGCCACCGAGCGGCGGGCGGTCGCGAGCGCGCCGGCGGCAAGGCGCAGCTCCGGATCGTCGGAGACGGTCGCGGCCGGCATCGCGGCGAGCAGCTCGGCGAGCTCGGCCTCGCGCCCGCGCGTCAGCAGGTCGATCCAGCTGTCGGCGACCAGTCCGGCGGCGCCCCGCCCGTCGCCGCCCGCGAGCGCGTGGCGGGCGGCCGTCAGCGGGTCGCCGGCGCGCGCGTGCCAGGCGGCGGCGCGGCGGTGGAGCGTCGCGGCGGCGCCCGGCAGCGCCCGCCCCAGCTCGGCCCGCAGCGCGTCGCGCAGCGGCCGCGCGAGCCGGTAGCCGTCGCCGTGGCGGTCGAGCGGCACGACCAGCGCGTGGGCGCGCGCGAGCCCGTCCAGCAGCGCGCCGGCGTCGGGAGCGCCGCTCAACTCGGCCGCCAGCGACGGCGACAACCGCTCGGCGACGCTGACGCGCAGCAGGAACGCCCGTCGGCGCGCGTCGAGCCGGTCGAGCAGCTCGCGCTCGAGGAAGGCGGTGAGCGCGGCCGGATCGCGCGTCAGCCCGGCGGCCCAGCCTTCGACCCGCTCCCAGCGGGCGCGGCCGTCGCCGCCGGGCAGCTCGGCGAGCAGCGGGCCGGCCTCCTCCCACGTGAAGGCCAGCTCGTCGGGGCCGAGCTCGACGACGCGGCCGTCGAGCCGCATCCGTGCGAGCGCGAGCGGCGGCTCGCCGCGCGTCGCCAGCACGATCCGCATCCGCTCCCGCCGGCCGCCGAGCAACTCGTCGACCGCCGCGGCGAGCGCCGGCGCGCACGGCTCGTGCGGGAGCCCGTCGAGGACCGCCACCGGCGGGGAGGCGTCCGCCGGCCGCGGTCGCTCGGCCAGCTGCGTGAGCAGCCGGCCGGCCTCCGCGCCGCTCGCCGCCGTCCGCCACAGGACCGCGCCGTCGCCGCTCGCCCGGCGGGCGCGCGCCCAGTCGGCCAGCAGCGTCGTCTTGCCGGCACCGGGCGGGCCGCTGACGACCGTCAACGGCCCCCGCGCGCCGGCGTCGAGGGACGCCAGCAGACGGCGACGGCGGACGAGCCGAGCGGGAGGCGGGGGAGGGCGGTCGAGCACCATGGCGGCCCGGCCCATTGTCCGTCGCCACGGGTGACCGATCATCACCCCGTCCGGGTGACGGCGAGGTCCCGAGCGGCGCTGCGGCGGTGTTCGGCGACCGGTCGGGCGGGGGTATGCTCGCCCCACGGCCGGGCAGGGGACCCCAGGCGCGGCAGGAGGTGGCGCGTTGACGCGGCGGGCGGAGCGGACGGCGACGATCGCGACGAAGCTTGCGCCGCCCTGCGCGCCGGTCCGGCTCGTGAGCCGCCCGCGCCTGCACGAGCTGCTCGCCCGCGGCTCGGCCGAGGGGGCGACGCTCGTCTGCGCGCCGGCCGGCTCGGGCAAGACGGCGCTCGTCGCCTCGTGGCTCGAGCGCCGCGCCGTCGCCTGGCCGGCGGCGTGGCTGTCGCTCGACCGCGGCGACGACGACCGGCGCCGCTTCTGGGCGGCGGTGCTCGACGCGCTCGCGCGCGCCGACCCCGGCGACGAGCGGCTCGCCGCGCTGCGCGTTCCCCCCGAGGGCGCCGCCTTCGAGCCGGTCTTCACCGACGTGGTCGAGCGGCTCGCGGCGCGCAGCCGGCCGCTGGTGCTCGTGCTCGACGACGTCCACGAGCTGACCGACGCGCGGCTGACCGCCGACCTGACGGCGCTGCTGCGCCACGCTCCGGCGTCGCTGCGGCTCGTGCTGGTCACGCGCTCGGAGCCGCCGTTCGGGCTCGAGCGGCTGCGCGTCAGCGGCCGCCTCAGCGAGGTGCGCGCGCCGGAGCTCGCCTTCGACGCCGAGGAGGCGCGCGCGCTGCTGGACGCCTGGGGCGCGCGCGTCGACGCCGCCGACGCGCACGAGCTGTGGCGGCGCGCCGACGGCTGGGCCGCCGGGCTGGTGCTGGCCGCGCTCGCGCTGCGCCGCTGCGAGGACCCGGCCGCCTTCGTCGCCGGCTTCGGCGGCGACGACCGCGCCGTCGCCGACTTCCTCCGCACCGAGCTGCTCGCCGGCCACGACGCCGACGTGCGCCGCTTCATGGCGCGCACGGCCGTCGCGCGCGAGCTGCCGGCGGCGCTCGCGGTCGAGCTGGGCGAGCGGCCCGACGCGCCGGACCTGCTCGACGCGCTGACGCGCGGCAACGCGCCGGTCGAGCGGCTCGACGACGGCGCCGGCGGTCGCTGGCGCTACGGGCGCCTGTTCGCCGACCTGCTGCGCAGCGAGCTGGCGCGGACCGACCCCGGCGAGCTGGCCGCGCTGCACCTGCGCGCCGCGCGCTGGCACGACGGCGACGGCAGCCCGCGGGAGGCGGTCCGGCATGCGCTCGCCGCCGACGACACCGAGCTGGCGGCGCGGACGCTCGCGGGCGCCTGGCTGCGGCTGCTGGTCGACGGTGAGACGGCGCTGCTGGCCGCGGCGGCCCGGACGCTGCCGGCGCGTCTCCACCGCCGCTGGCCCGAGGTCGCGCTGGCCGCCGCCGCGACGGCGGCGCAGCGCGGCGAGGCGCGCGCCGCCGCGACGCTGCTGGCGCGGGCCGAGGCGTCGGCCGACCTGCTGGCGCCGCCGCGCGCCGCCGCCTTCGTGCGCGGTCGTGCGACCGTCGAGCTGCTGCTCGGGCGGGCCGTCGGCGAGCTGCCGCGGACGGCGCGCGCGGCGGCGGCGCTGACCGCGGCCGGCCGCGCCGGCCGGCAGGGCGCCGAGGGGCGGCTCGACGACGACCTGAGGGTGCTGGCGCTCGCGCAGCTGGGCGCGACCGAGCTGTGGCTCGGCGAGCTGGCGGGGGCCGAGCAGCGGCTGGAGGCGGCGTCGGCGGCGGCGAGCGAGCGCGGCCTCGACGCGGTGACGCTGCTGGCCCGCGCCCACCTGGCGCTGCATGCCGCCTTCGGCGGCCGGCTCGTGCGGGCGGCCGAGGTCGCGCGCGACGCGCTCGCGCTCGCCGAGCGGCGCGGCTGGCCCGACGCCCAGCCGGCGACGACCGCGCGGGCGGTGCTGGCCGGCGTGCTGATCCACTGGGAGCGGGTCGGCGACGCCGAGCGGGTGCTGTCGCGCGCCGAGCGCGCCGTGCGCGAGCTCGGCGCCGAGCCGCCGCTGCGCGCGCTCGTCGCGCTGGAGCGGATCTCGCTGCTGAGCGCCGAAGGCGCCTGGGATCCGGCGATCGCGCTGCTGCGCGCCGCCGAGGCGGAGCTGGAGGGGTGGCCGCTGCACCCGCCGCTGCGCGCCCGCTTCGCCGCCGAGGAGGCGCTGCTGCGGGCGGCGCGCGGCGAGCGCGAGGCGGCCGGCGCGCTGCTGGAGCGCGCCTGCGCGACCGAGCAGCGGCCCGAGCACGCCGGCGCGCTGGCGCGCCTGCGGCTGGCCGCCGGGCAGCCGGCGCAGGCGAGCGCCGCCGTCGCGCCGTGGCTGGAGGACGACCTGCTGCCGCCACCGGTCGCCGTCGACCTGTGGGTCACCGAGGCGCTCGCGCGCGACGGGCTCGACGACGGCGAGGGGGCCGTCGGCGCGCTGGAGCGGGCGCTCGGGCACGCCGAGCCCGACGGCTTCCGCCATGAGCTGCTCGCGCACGCGCCGGCGGTCCGGGAGCTGCTGCGCCGCACGATCCGCGCCGGCACCGCCCACCGCTCGTTCGCCGGCGAGCTGTTGGAGGAGCTGGAGCGCGACGGCGCGCGTCCGCTGCCGCTGGCCGAGCCGCTCAGCGAGCGCGAGGAAGCGGTGCTGCGCTGCCTGCCGACGATGATGTCCAACCGCGAGATCGCCGGGGAGCTGTACGTCTCGGTCAACACCGTCAAGACGCACCTCAAGCACATCTACCGCAAGCTCGACGCGACCGACCGCCGCTCGGCCGTCCGCCGCGCGCGTCAGCTGCGTCTGCTGGCGCCCGAGCGCGAGCGGCTGCCGCACTCGGTCGCCAGCTAACCTCCGCGGCGTGCCGTCCCGTCCCGCGCCGCCGCTCCCCGCCGTCCCGAACCTGCGCGACGCCGGCGGCGTGGAGACCGCCGACGGCTGCCGCGTGCGGACCGGGCTGCTGTACCGCTCCGGCCAGCTCGACCGGCTCGACGACGGCGCGCTGCGGGCGTTCGCAGGGCTGCGCGTCGGGACGGTCGTCGACCTGCGCACCGGCGCCGAGCGCGCGGCCGGCCCCGACCGGCTGCCCGACGGCGTCGAGCTGGTCGTCGCCAACGTGCTCGGCGACCACGGCCATGCCGTCCCGGCGCAGCTGCCCAGGCTGATCCGCTCGCCGGCCGAGGTCGAGCAGGCGGTCGCCGACGGCGTCGTGCAGCGGCTGTTCGAGCAGACCTACCGCGAGTTCGTCACGCTCCCGAGCGCGCGCGAGGCGTACGCCGCCCTGTTCCGCCGGATCGCCGGCGGCGAGGACGGCCGGCCGCTGCTCTACCACTGCACCGCCGGGAAGGACCGCACCGGCTGGGCGTCGGCGACGCTGCTGATGCTGCTCGGCGTCCCCGACGACGCGGTGCTGGACGACTTCATGCTCAGCGACGAGCTGGCGCTGCGCGCCTTCAGACCGCTCGTCGACGCCTTCGCGGCGGCCGGCGGCGACCCGCGCGCGCTGGAGCCGATCCTCGGCGTGCAGCCGAGCTACCTGCGCGCCGGCGTCGACCACCTGCGCTCGGTCCACGGCACGGTCGAGGCATGGTTCGCCGACGGCCTCGGCCTCGGCGCCGACGTGCAGGAGCGGCTGCGCGCTCGGCTGCTGGAAGGCTGAGCGCGCGGCTCAGCCGGAGGCCGGCGTCGAGCCGCTGACGAGCACCGTCGAGGCGAGCAGCGCGCCGACGACCAGCACGACCGTGATCGCCTTCAGCCGGCTCGGCGTCAGCCACCCGAAGGCGCGCGTCGCGAGCCAGGCGCGGATGCCGGCGGCGCCCGCCGTGGCGGTCATGGCGCCGGCCATGCACTGCATGCACATGCGCTCAATCCTAGCTCGACGCGTCGCCGGCGCTCAGAGGCCGGCGATCTCGCAGCCCTGCGCACCGCCGGTGAACCCTCTGACCATCGCGTCGGCGTTGGCCCGCTCCATCCCGAGGTAGGTGTCGGCGCCGGAGCCCTCCGGCCCGAGCGCGTCGCCGTAGAGGTGGTAGGCGGCGGTGACGCCGGTCTCCTTCGCGAGCGCCTCCGGCAGCTTGCGGCTGGAGCCCGACTCGGGGAAGACGGCTCTGACGCCCTCGCGTCTGATCGTCTTCGCCAGCTCGGCGACCGCCCCGGCGGACGGCTGCGCCTGAGTCGACAGCGACGGGATCACCGCGCCGACGACCTGCACGTCGTAGTGGTCGGCGAAGTAGCCGAGCGCGTCATGGTCGGTGACGAGCTTGCGCTGGTCGGCGGGGACAGCCGCGAAGCATCTTCTGATGCCGGCGTCGAGCGCTCTGACCTTCTTCAGGTACGCGGCGGCGTTGGCGGCGTAGCTCGCTCTGCCGGCGGGGTTGACCTCGGTCAGCGCGTCGCGGACCTCCTCGACGGCGCGCTCGACGTTGGTCGGGTCGTGCCACCAGTGCGGGTCGGTCGCGCCGTGGTCGTGCGCGTCGTCGCTGTGGTCGTGCTCCTCCTCCTCGCCGTCGCGCTGGACCGGGAGCTGCGCGGCGAGGTCGACGAGCGTCGGGTTGCCGGCGGACTGCTTGACGACGTCCTCGATCCAGCCGTCGAGCCCGTCGCCGCTGGCGAAGACGATCCCGGCCTTCGAGGTCGCGACGACGTCGTCGGGACGCGGCTCGTAGTCGTGCGGGTCGCTGTTGGGCTGCAGCAGCTGGTCGACCTGGACGGCGTCGCCTCCGACCTCGCGGGCGAGGTCTCCGACGACGGTCGTCGTCGCGACGACGTTGACCGAGCCGGCGTCGCCGGCACCACCGGTCGTCACGCCGGCGTCGTCGTCTGAGCCGCAGCCGGCGGCGGCGAGGACGGCGGCGGTGAGGCCGGCGGCAAGCAGGGCGTGGGGGCGGCGCAAGGTCAGCATGGCCGGAGACGATAGCGAATGATGAGAATGAGATTCAGTCTCATCAACTGGTACGGTGCCGGCCATGACCGATCCGAACGCCCCCGCCCAGCCCGCGACCGCCGTCGCCGCCGACGGTGCGCCGCCGACCGACGCCCGCCTGCCCGTGACCGTCCTCTCCGGCTTCCTCGGCGCCGGCAAGACGACCGTCCTCAACCACCTGCTCGCCAATCGCGACGGCCGCCGGATCGCGGTGATCGTCAACGACATGAGCGAGGTCAACGTCGACGCCAGCCTCGTGCGCGGCGGCGCGAGCGCGCTGACACGCGTCGAGGAGCGGCTGGTCGAGCTGACCAACGGCTGCATCTGCTGCACGCTGCGGGAGGACCTGCTGGTCGAGGTCGGCCGGCTCGCCCGCGAGGGCGCGTTCGACCAGCTCGTGATCGAGTCGACCGGGATCTCGGAGCCGCTCAACGTCGCCGAGACCTTCACCTTCGCCGACGAGCAGGGCCGCAGCCTCGGCGACGTCGCCCGGCTCGACACGATGGCGACGGTCGTCGACGCCGCCGCCTTCCGCCGCGACCTCGGCTCGCATGACGCGATCGCCGAGCGCGGCGAGTCGCTCGGCGAGGGTGACGAGCGCACGGTCGCCGACCTGCTGGTCGAGCAGGTCGAGTTCGCCGACCAGCTGGTCGTCAACAAGACCGACCTCGTCGGGCCGGACGAGTTGGCCGAGCTGGAGGCGCTGCTGCGCCGGCTCAACCCGCGGGCGCGGCTCGTGCGCGCCGAGCGCGGTCGCGTCGCGCCCGAGCGGCTGCTCGACACGGGCGCCTTCGACTTCGAGCGGGCCGCCGAGGCGCCCGGCTGGCTGGCTGTGCTGCGCGGGGAGGAGACCTCAGAGGCCGACGAGCACGGCTTCACCTCGTTCGTCTACCGGCACGAGGCGCCGTTCCACCCTGAGCGGCTGCATGCCTGCCTTGCGGAGGGCTTCGACGGCCTCGTGCGGGCGAAGGGCTTCTTCTGGCTCGCCTCCCGGCCGGAGGTCGCGGCCGAGTGGTCGGTCGCCGGCGGCGTCGCGCAGGCCGGTCCGGCCGGCGCCTGGTGGGCGGCCGTGCCGCGCGAGGCGTGGCCCGCCGAGCCGGAGGCGGCCGCCGCGGTCGCCGCCCAGGTCGCACGGGGGAGATGGGGTGACCGCCGCCAGGAGCTGGTCTTCATCGGCGTCGCGCTCGACGAGCGCGCGGCGGTCGAGCGGCTCGACGCCTGCCTGCTGACCGACGCCGAGCTGTCGCGCGGGCCGGAGGCGTGGCGGCGACTGCCCGATCCCTGGCCGGAGTGGTAGCCGAACACCGTTCCTAACGCTCAGGCACAGGGTTAGCCATCAGCCAGAGATCGCCGCTGTGACAGGGGGATTCGTGTCGCCGTGCAGCTCGCGCTGGTCGTGCCCCGCGTGGGGCGCCGGGAGCGCGCCTAGGCGGCGTCGGTGAGCGGCATTCGCACGAGGTCGCCGATCTCGGCGGTCGAGCGCAGCTGCGCGCAGCCGTCGGGTCGGCGGCCGTACCCCCAGGCCGCGTGCAGGAAACGCATGCCGGCATGTCTGGCGGCGGCTCGGTCGACGTCCATGTCGCCTATGAAGACGGCGTCGGCGACGTCGGTGCGCGCCTCGCTGGCGGCGATCAGCAGCGGCCACGGCGACGGCTTGCCGGGGTGACGGTCCTCGGGCGTCTGGATCGTCTCGAACGGCACGTCGAACTGCGACAGCGTCCAATAGGTCTGCGGCCGTGCCTTCGAGGTGACGACGCCGAGCTTGACGCCGGCGACCGCCAGCCGCGACAGCGCCTCCTCGACGCCCGGGAAGGCCGGCACGCGCGGCGCGGTGCGGACCGCGTAGGCGAAGTAGACCCGCTCGATCTCCTCCCGCTCGTCGCTCAGGCCGAGCCGCTCCATGATGTCGGCGAACGGCCGCCCGATCTCGCGGAAGTAGGCGGCGAACGGCACCGTCACGCCCAGCTCCCGCTGGACCGCCTCCCACGCCTCTTCCATTGCGGCCCGTGAGTCCACGAGGACGCCGTCGAGGTCGAATAGAGCCAGTCTGCAGCGGCCGTCGCTCACAGCAGCTTCAGCTCCTGCATCGCGGCGAGCACCTCTTCTCTGCGCACGGGGTCCAGCGGCGTCAGCGGCAGCCGCGTCGCCGGCGAGGCGATCACGCCCTTGGCGGCGAGGATCTCCTTGTAGCTGCGGATCCAGCCGTTCTTGGCGGTGATGCACGGCGAGACGGCCGGCACGACCTCGCGCAAGAGCACCGTCCGCGCCGCGTCCAGCTCACCGTCCTCGAAGTGGCGGTGGACGCGCGAGATCGCGCTCGGGTCGACGTTGCTCCAGCCGACGGTCGAGCCGATCGCCCCGTGGCGCAGGCCCATCAGCAGCATGTTCTCGTCGCCGACGAGCACCTCGACCTTCGGAGCGCCCTCGCGCATCGCGAGCACCTTCGCCGGGTCGACGATCGACATCTTCACGTACCGGACGTTGGGCGCCTGCTCGTTGACGCGGCGGACGCGCTCGACGCTCAGCTCGATCCCGGCGCCGCCGTCGTAGGCCATCACCGGCAGGTCGACGGCGGCCGCGACCGCGGTGAAGTGGGCCTCGGTCGAGGCGGCGGTGTGGTCGAAGTAGTAGGGCGGCTGGAGCATCACGCACTCGCCCCCGAGCGCCTGCGCGTGCTTGGCGAGCGCGATCGAGACACTCGTCGCGCTGTTGCCGACGCCGTAGGTGACCGGCACGCGCCCGGCGACGACCTTCGCCAGCGTCGTCATCAGCTGGGCCTGCTCGTCGACCGACATCGTGAAGAACTCGCCGGTCGTGCCGAGCCCGACGATCCCGTCTATGCCGCCGTCGATCACGTAGTCGACGAGCGACGCGAGCGAGCGCTCGTCGACCTCGCCGTCGTCGGTGAACGGCGTCAGCAGCAGGACCTGGGCGCCCTCCGGGCGCGCCGGGCCGTCGCCGTTGCCGAACGCGGTGCTGGGGCTCATGTGAAGGAGACCATCGCCTTTCCTGCCGCGCGAGTGGTGAACAGCTCGCTCGGATCGTCGAGTGCGTCGAAACGGTGGACGTCGGTGATCGCGCTGGCGATCTCGACCGGGGTCCGCGTCACCAGCGCGATCGCGGCCGGGAAGTCGTCGTAGAAGGTCTCGCCGCTGCCGACGATCCGCAGGTCGCGCAGGCAGACGTCGCTCGGCTTTATCGCGACCTCGCCGAGGTCGGCGAAGTTGCCCAGCTCGACGAGCGTCCCGCCCCACGCCAGCAGCTGCAGCGCGCCGGCGAACGCGGCCGGCGTGCCGGCGGCGTCGACGACGAGGTCGAAGCCGTCCTGCGCGGCGGCGACGGCGCTCGCCTCCTCACCGGAGGCGAGCGTCGCGAAGCCGAGCTCGGCCGCCAGCGCGCGGCGGCGCTCGTCGAACTCGACGACCGTCGGGATCGCCCCGGCGGCGGCGAGCGCGACCGCCGAGCAGAGCCCGATCACGCCGAAGCCGAGCACCAGCCCGTTCGCGCCCTCGGGCGCGTACCGCTCGCCGAACGCCTTTCTCAGCGCGCTCAGCACGCAGGCCATCGGCTCGGCGAAGACGAGCCGCTCGGCCGGCGCCTCGTCGGGCACGTGGAAGACGCGCGAGGCCGGCAGCAGCTCCATGTAGGGGGAGAAGCCGCCGGTCAGGCGCTCGCCCGTCATCGTCAGGCCGTAGCAGGGGCGGTCGAGGCAGCGGTCGCCGCCGGTGCAGCCGGAGCACTCGCCGCACGGGACGCCCGGCGCGAGCAGCACGCGGTCGCCCTCGCTCAGCGGAGCGTCGGCGACCAGGCCATGGCCGTCCGGAAGCCGCTCGAGCCGCCCGATCACCTCATGGCCGAGCAGGAGCGGCAGCGGCACCTCCATTCGGCCAGCCCAGATGTGGTGGTCGGTGCCGCAGACGCCGGTCGTCTCGACGCGCAGGAGCGTGCCCGTGTGCGGGAGCGTCCGGCGGGCGGCGAGGACCGACCCGGGGCCGTGGAACTCGAAGACGCGGACGGTGGCGCGGGGCCGCTGCGGCATGCCCGCGTCCGCTCCGGAGGAGATCAGTGAAGACATGTTTAATTGCACCTCGGCGACGCCTGAAGGCTGAGTGCAAACAGACTGGGAGAGCCGCCCGGAACCCCCTCCTCGACAGCGGCTCGTGCCAGCCTACAGGCCACCCATAGCCGTTGCAAGACGCATCCGAAACGGTGGCGTTTTCGCCGTGTCTGCGCGGAAACAGACCTCTAATTGACTTCCGCTCGGGAGCCTGCATATACTCGCTTCGAGCCGTCCGGGGGACTACGGCGCGGCTCAGTCGTTGCGAGCGTCCGTAGCTCAACTGGTCAACGGTAAATCGAATAGGCTCGTGCGTGACGAGGTGCGCCAGCCCTCAAGCCGAAGGGATCGAGACCAAATCTTCCCCGTTTCGGTGGCTGATGTCGCTTCGGCGACCCTCCTCTGATTGCACACCGCCAAAAGATGAGCTCAAGAGCTCCAGGTTTAGGGCCTGGAAGATGCGGGTTCGAATCCCGTCGGGCGCATGGAGAGTGCACAGGCGGAATCACGTAATTCGTGATTCCGAACATCGATTGTAATCAAGCCGAAGAACGCGCGCCGGTCGTTGATGCGCGTCTTCGATGAGCAGAACGTTCACTGTTGATCGCGAGCGCGCCCGCGCGCGCCGCGACATGCATCCAGAGACAGTGCCGAGCCGGGCCGAACTTGGGGGGATGATGGCCTCACAAAGCGTCACGCCGGAATACACCCCGGCAGCGATCGAAGCGCGGTGGCAGGAGGCATGGCGCGAGGCGAGGGCCTTCGCGACGCCGCAGCCGAGCGAGGGGGAGAGACCGGCCTACATCTTCGCCGCCTGCCCCTTCACGTCGGGCAGCGCCCACATGGGCCACATCCGCAGCTACTCGATAAGCGACGCCTACGCGCGCTTCCTGCGCGTGCGCGGACATGCGGTCCTCTTCTCGATCGGCTTCGACGCCTTCGGGCTGCCGACCGAGATCGGCGCGATCAAGAACGAGCTGACGCCCGACGAGTGGGTGCAGCAGTGCCGGGTGCGGATGCGCGAGCAGTTCGACCGGCTCGGCTACTCGTTCGACTGGGAGCGCGAGTGGGTCACCAGCGAGCCCGAGCTGTACAAGTGGACCCAGTGGCTGTTCCTGCTGCTCCAGAGAGAGGGCCTCGTCTACCACGCCGAGGGCCAGGTCGACTGGTGCGACAACTGCAAGACGGTGCTCGCCAGCCTCCAGGTCGAGGACGGCGCCTGCTGGCGATGTCACGAGCCGACCCGCCTGGTCGAGCGCTCGCAGTGGTACCTCGGCGTCAGCCGGTACCTGGAGGAGAACGAGCGAGGGATGGAGCTGCTGGGCGAGTGGAACCCGGCCGCCGTCGGCGCCCAGCGGACGATGCTCGGGCGCGTCGACGGTGTCGAGCTGGAGGGCGCCACGCTCGACGGCACGCAGCTGACCGTCTTCACGCCCCACGCCGACGCCGTCGAGCAGGCCGAGTTCGTCGCGATCTCGCCGAGCCACCCGGAGATCGACGCGTGGATCGTCGACGACGAGGTGCGCGAGCAGGTCGCCCGGATCCGCTCCGGCGGCATCGCCCGCGACGAGCGCGGCGCCGACAACGTCCCGATCGTCGACAGCGGCCGCACGCTCGGCATCGCCGGCTACAGAGACCCGCTGCCGGTCGTCGTCACGCCGGCGGTCGACGCCCGCTTCGGGCGCACCGCCGTGCTCGGCATCCCGGCGGTCGACCGCACCGACGCCGCGATCGCCAGACGGCTGCCGTCGAAGGGCGCCGCGATGTTCGCCTGGAAGCTGCCGCCCGGCCCGCCGCGCGTGCGC
>Ga0164243_10006838_pt1 | contig 17184 bp, 18 predicted proteins | sample OricompcompostOP_FD_108781 | JGI IMG/M metagenome (GOLD analysis project Ga0164243, IMG submission 108781) | Organic Plus compost microbial communities from Emeryville, California, USA - Original compost - Organic plus compost (OP) | ecosystem: Engineered > Solid waste > Mixed feedstock >... | reverse complement strand
CTGATCCGCTGCGCCCAGCTGCTGTCGCAGTGATCCCGCGCTGAACGCGACGAGCGGGCCGCCCCATTCCCGGGGCGGCCCGCTTCGTTTCGTCGTCAGGCCCTGGTCACGGCCCGAACCAGCGCTCCTCGGAGGACCGCGGCGGGGCGGCCGTGCTGCCGGTGATCAACTGGGTCTCCAGGGTGACCTCGCGCGGGCGCCCGGGCTCGCTGGTGTCCAGCAGCAGCCGCCCGGCCGCGCGGCCCTTCTCCAGCACCGGCTGGCGGACGGTGGTCAGCCCGACCTCCTCGGCCTCGTCGATGCCGTCGAAGCCGGTCACGGTGAGGTCGTCGGGCACCCGCACGCCGCGGCGCTTGGCCTCCTCCAGGGCGCCGAGCGCCAGGATGTCCGAGGTGCACACGATCGCGGTGATCTCCGGGTCGAGGTCCAGCAGCTGCCCGGCCGCGGACGCCCCGGACTCCGGCGAGTGGTCGAACCGCTCCACCACCGGCACCCGCGACCAGTCCACCCCGGCCTCGCTGAAGCCCTCGGCCAGCGCGGTGAGCCGGGAGCGCTGCACGTGGAAGCTGGCGTTGGCCTGCCGGTGCACCGAGGCGATGCCGTCGTTGCGCCCGCGCGCCAGCCGCATGCAGCTGACCCCGATGCGCCGGTGCCCGAGCCCGATGAGGTGGTCGACGAGCACCTTGATCGCCCGCTCGTCGTCCGGGCCGACCCAGTCGATCTGGTCCAGCTTCGGCTGGTCGGAGACCACCACCGGCACCGGCCGCTCCAGCACGGCGGCCAGGTGCGGGTCGTCCTCCGGCACGGAGTAGACGACGAAGCCGTCGACGCCGGCGCGGTGCACCGAGGCGACGTCCTCGCGCTCCGGGCTGGCGGGGATCAGCAGCAGGCCGTTGCCGGCGTCCTCGCAGGCCAGCGCGAGCCCTTCGAGGAACTTCAGCGCGCCCGGGTCGCGGAAGGCGTAGGAGAGGTTCTCGGTCAGCAGCAGCCCGACCGCGCCCGCCTTGCGGGTACGCAGCGAGCGGGCGACCGGGTCGGGGCCCGGGTAACCCAGCCGGCGCGCGGTGTCCAGCACCCGCTTGCGCAGCTCCGGGGAGAGCTGGTCGGGGCGGTTGTAGGCGTTCGACACCGTGGTCCTGGAGACGCCCAGCTCAGCGGCGAGCGAAGCCAGCGTCGCAGGCCGTCGGGCATTCGTTGACCGAGCCATGGATGAACCGTAACGGTTCAGTACCCCGCGGTGAAGCTCACATGATGCAGATCCCATTGCCGGGCGGCGCCGATCACGCTCCGTCCGCCCCTGATCACGTACCGAACAGCAGCTGCGGAAACCGGTGTGCTTAACCAGGTTAAGCGCTAGGTTGCCGATCATCGGAGCCGCTGAAAGGTGCGTCACATGTCAGAGGTCGCTTACGTCCGGGCATCCCGCCTCTACCCCGGCAACCCTCCGGTGCGCGCGGTCGACTCGCTCGACCTGCAGGTCGCCGACGGCGAGTTCCTGGTGCTGGTCGGCCCGTCCGGCTCGGGCAAGTCCACCGCGCTGCGGATGCTGGCGGGCCTGGAGGACGTCGACGAGGGGTCGATCACCATCGGCGGCGAGGACGTCACCAACACCCCGCCGAAGGCCCGCGACATCGCGATGGTCTTCCAGTCCTACGCGCTGTACCCGCACATGACCGTCGCGGAGAACATGGGCTTCGCGCTCAAGCTGCGCAAGACGCCGAAGGAGCAGATCCGGGCCAAGGTCACCGAGGCCGCGAAGATGCTGGACCTGGAGAAGTACCTGGACCGCAAGCCCAAGGCGCTCTCCGGCGGCCAGCGGCAGCGGGTCGCGATGGGGCGGGCGATCGTGCGCGAGCCCAGCGTGTTCCTCATGGACGAGCCGCTGTCCAACCTGGACGCGAAGCTGCGGGTGGAGACCCGCGCGAACATCGCCGCGCTGCAGCAGCGCCTGGGCACCACGACGATCTACGTCACGCACGACCAGGTCGAGGCCATGACGATGGGCCACCGCGTGGCCCTGCTCCAGGACGGGGTGCTGCAGCAGGTCGCCACCCCGCGGGAGCTGTACGAGAACCCGCGCAACGCGTTCGTCGCCGGCTTCATCGGCTCCCCGGCGATGAACCTCAAGACCGTGCCGCTGGCCGAGGGCGGTGCCGAGCTGGACGGGCAGGTGCTGCCGCTGTCCCGGGACGCGCTCGCGGCGGCCGACGGACTCGAGGAGGTGACCTTCGGCGTGCGGCCGGAGACGCTGCGGCTGGTCTCCGGTTCGGACGAGAAGGCGCTGGAGATGACCGTGGAGCTGGTCGAGGAGCTGGGCGCGGACGCGCTGGTGCACGGCACGATCGACGTGGGCGGCGCGCCGGAGCGGTTCGTGGTGCGCACCGACGGCCGCACCCCGCCCGCGCTGGGCCAGCGGGTGAAGGTGGCGCTGCGGGACAGCTCGGAGGTGCACCTGTTCCACCCGGAGACCGGGGCGCGGCTGGACGCCTGATCCGACGCTGCCGAGGTGCCCCCGCTCCTGGTGAGCGGGGGCACTTCGCGTTCGGGCCGGGAATGCCGTTCGCTCGCGAACAGTTGTCAGGTTCACGTCCGAACCTCACCCGAACGATTGGGTTGACCACCGCATCAGGCGTACGGTGCACATGACAACGGTTTCCGTTAGCGGCCGCGGCCGCGCGGATCGTCCCCCGAGGAGTGCGCTCATGCCCGTGTTCCCCCTCCGCGCCCGCAGCGGTGCCGCGCTCGCCGGCGCCGCCGTCGTCGCGCTCGCGGCCGGCGGCTGCAGCGGTGGCTCCGCCCCCGGCGACGACAAGCTGAAGGTCGTGGCCACCACCAACGTCTGGGCCTCGGTGGCCCGCGCCGTCGCCGGGCCGGACGTCGAGGTCGAGTCGATCATCGAGGACCCGGCGGCGGACCCGCACTCCTACGAGAGCAGCCCGCAGGACGCCGCGAAGCTCTCCGACGCCGACCTGGTCGTGCTCAACGGCGGCGGCTACGACGAGTTCGCCGAGCAGTCCCTCAGCAGCTCCGGGCAGGCCAAGCCCACCGTCGAAGCGGTTGCCGGGGAGCACGAGGGGCACGCCGAGCCGCCGAAGCCGGACGAGCACGGCGGGCACGAAGGCCACGAGCACGGCGGGGCGCCCGAGGGCGGCGAGCACGCCGGCCACGACCACTCGGTCAACGAGCACGTCTGGTACGACCTGCACGTCGTGCACGAGACCGCCGACAAGGTCGCCGCCGAGCTCGGCAGGCTCCGCCCGCAGCAGGCCCAGCAATTCCGCGACAACGCCGCCCGCTTCGAGCAGCAGGTCGACGCCCTCGGCGGCAAGGTCGACCAGATCGCCGCCGCGCAGCGCGGCAAGAAGGTCATCGTCACCGAACCCGTCGCGCACTACCTCGTCGAACGCGCCGGGCTCACCGACATCACCCCGCCGTCGTTCGTCAACGCCGTCGAGGCCGAGAACGACCCGGCCGCCGCCGCGATCGCCGAGATCCAGAACGCGGTGCGCTCCGGGCAGGCCGCCGCGGTGCTCTACAACCCGCAGACCGAATCGCCGGTCACCAGGTCCGTCCGCGAGGCCGCGCAGGCGCAGCGGACCCCCGTGGTCCAGATGACCGAGACGCTGCCGCAGGATCAGGACTACCTGCCGTGGATGGACGGCCAGATCACCGCGCTGCAGCAGGCGCTGGCCGCCCACCCCTGAGTTCCCCACCACCGAACTGAAAGCCGCCGTGGAACCCACCACCGAAACCTCCGACCCGCCCGCCTCCGCCGCCGCACCGGACCGCCACGACCCGGCGGTGCAGCTGCGGGGCGCCCGGCTCGCCTACGGGCCCCGCCCGCTGTGGGAAGGGCTCGACCTGGACGTGCACCCCGGCGAGTTCCTCGCCGTGCTCGGCCCGAACGGCTCCGGCAAGACCAGCCTGCTGCGGGTCCTGCTCGGGCTGCAGCCGCTGTCGTCGGGCACCGCGCGCATCGCGGGCGGGCCCGCGCGGCGCGGCAGCGACCGCATCGGCTACATCCCGCAGCAGCGCTCCGTCGACCCGACGCTGACCGTGCGCGGCAGCGACCTCGTCGGGCTCGGGCTGGACGGGCACCACTGGGGCGTGGGCCTGCGGCACCGGCGGGCGCGCAGGCAGAAGGTCGCCCGCGCGCTCGAAGCCGTCGAGGCCACCGAATACGCGCGGATGCCGCTGGGCCTGCTCTCCGGCGGGGAGCAGCAGCGGCTCCGCGTGGCCCAGGCGCTGGTCAGCGAGCCCGACGTGCTGCTGTGCGACGAGCCGCTGCTGTCGCTGGACCTCGCCCACCAGCGCAACGTCAGCCGGCTGATCTCCCGGCAGGCGCAGCAGACCGGCGCGGCCGTGCTGTTCGTGACCCACGAGATCAACCCGGTGCTGCCGCTGGTGGACCGGATCCTGTACCTGGTCGACGGCCGGTTCCGGATCGGCACCCCGGACGAGGTGATGACCTCCGCGGCGCTGTCCGAGCTGTACCGCGCGGACGTCGAGGTCGCCCGCATCGGCGGGCGGCTGGTCGTCACCGGCACCGACGAGATCGACCACCACCACGTCGAGGCGGACGCATCGTGAACACGCTGGGCGAAGCGCTGGGCAAGCTGTTCGACTTCGAGGTCACCGCGGACCTGCTGACCTACCCGTTCGTGCAGCAGGCGCTGCTGGCCGCGGCCGCGCTCGGGCTGGTGTCCGGGGCGCTGGCGCCGCTGGTGGTGGCGCGCAAGATGTCGTTCGCCGTGCACGGCACCGCCGAGCTCGCGTTCACCGGGGCGGCGGCCGCGCTGCTGCTCGGCGCGAGCGTCGGGGTGGGCGCGCTCGGCGGGGCCGTGGTGGCCGCGCTGCTGCTGGGGCTGCTCGGGCAGCGCGGCAGCGAACGGGACTCGGTGATCGGCGCGATCCTGTCGTTCGGGCTCGGCGTCGGCGTGCTGCTGCTGTGGATGAACCCGCAGCGCACCGCGAACAAGTTCAGCCTGCTGGTGGGCCAGATCGTCGGGGTGGACTCGGCGGACGTGGCGCTGCTGACCGGCTGCGCGGTCGCGGTGCTGGTGGTGCTGGCGCTGGTGTACCGGCCGCTGCTGTTCGCCAGCGTCGACCCGGACGTGGCCGCCGCGCGCGGGGTGCCCGCCCGGGTGCTCACGCCGCTGTTCGCGGTGCTGGTCGGGGTGGCCACCGCGCTCGGGGTCTACACCGTCGGGGCGCTGCTGGTGCTGGCGCTGATGGTCACGCCCGGCGCGGCCGCGGCGCGGGTGACCGCGAGCCCGCTGGTGGCGACCGTGCTCGGCGTGGTGTTCGCGGAGGCGGCGGTGCTCGGCGGGATCGTGCTGTCGCTGGCGCCCGGGGCCCCGGTGAGCGCGTTCGTGACGATCCTGTCGTTCGTGATCTACCTGGTGTGCCGCGGGATCGGCAACGTCCGGCTGAAGCGGGCCACCCGCCCGCCCGCGGCGGCCTGAGCAGCTGCGATCAGGGACGGAGGGCGAGCACGCTCGTGCGGTGCTGTCCTCCGACCTCGCCGGTGCCGCCCGGGTGCGGCGCGCGCTGCTGAACCTGCTGACCGTGGCCGCGGCGACCGCGGTGTACTTCGCGCTGCCGCTCGGGGTGTTCGGGGTCAGCGCCACCTGGGCGTTCGTGGCGGCCTTCGCGGTCGGCGTGCTGCTGGTCTCGGTGGTCCTGGCGCGCCAGGTGCGCCGCTACCGCTCCGGCGGGACCGCGGTGACCGGGGTGCTGGTGGCGCTGTGCCTGGCGGTGCTGTTCTTCGCGGCCGTCTACTTCGGACTCGCCGCGCACCGGCCCGGGGAGGTCGCGCAGCTGCGCACCAAGGTCGACGCGCTGTACTTCGCGCTGTCGATCACCAGCACCGTCGGGTTCGGCGACGTGCACGCGGCCGGGCAGCTCGCGCGGGCGGTGGTGGCGGTGCACATCGGGTTCAACCTGCTGTTCCTCGGCGTCGCGGTGCGGGCGATCAGCGAGGCGCGGTAGCTCAGCGCGGCGGGTGGGCCGCCAGCACGGCGCCGACCCGGTCGGCGACCGCGGGATCGAGCAGGTCGTAGCGGCCGCCGGAGACGAACCGCTCGGACAGCTCGAAGGCCACCACCTGCCCCTCGGCCAGGAACGCGCCCATCTCGTCCGGCCGCCGCGGCACCTCCTCCGGGTGCGCGATGGCGACGTCGGTGAACGTCGCGGCCAGGTACGGGCTGGCGAACTGGCTGAACGAGTCCCCGACCAGCCGCGTCGGCCGCTGCACCATCCCCGCGCGCGGGGCCGCGGTGAGCCGCAGCGGCTGGTGGAAATCGCTCGCGCGGAACTGGGCGGCGTCCTCCGGCCCGCCGTCCGGGGCCAGCGCGTACGCCTGGATCGGCACGGTCCGCTGCTGCCCCAGCAGATCCGGGATGTCCGCGGTGTGCGGGTAGCTGCGGCTCGGGCGCACCGCCCAAGTGCGGCTCACGCCCGGCTCGATCCGCTCGGCGAGCTGCCGGACCATCGCGAGGCCGCCCTCGTGCGTCCAGTGCGTGTCGATGTCGTGGTAGACGGGGTGCCCGGCGCGCTCGGCGGCCTCGCGCAGCTGCCCGCGCAGGTCGATCGCGCCGGTGGCCGGCGGGAGCCGGTGCCAGAACTCCCGGCGGGCGCGGCCGGCGCACTCCTGGCCCGCGTAGTGGTCCGGCAGGTTCGCCGGCTCGGCCGTCGACTTGTCCGGGGCGATCACCAGCTCGAACCGGCGGCCGGAGGCCTCCACCACCTGCCGCCACCGCTGCAGCCCCGCGATCACCCGGCCCAGGTCGCGCCGCGGCGTGCACGGGTAGGCCACGTCGTGGCCGAGGTACAGCCAGCCCGCGTCCCCCTCGATCACCCGCGGGAAGGCGTTCTCGTCCGGCTGCGGCGGCGGGCGCTGGTCGCTGCCGGAGCCGACCGGGGAGCGCGGCGGGCCGGAGTCCAGCGGGGCGGGCTCGCCGAACACGCCCTCGCTGATCGCGTTCACCGCCCGCACCGCCGCCCCGCGGAACGGCAGGTGCTCGGCCGCCCACGGGCCCAGCTCGCCGAGCCGGTCCGGGGCCGGTGCCGGCGGCCGGTTCTCCAGCTGCTCCGGGCGCGCCCCCAGCAGCCAGGTGGTGATCGGCAACGTCAGGAACACCAGCGCGCACACCAGCGCCGTCCGCTGGCGGCGGCCGTGCCGGGGCCGGTGCAGCGGGTGCTCCTTCGGCAGCCACGACTCGTGCAGCGCGGGCAGCCGATCACCGGTCCGGGACACGACCATCACGGTAGTCCGACGAGCCCGCCGCCCGGGGCGAGTTCGCTTGACCCCGCGCGGGCGGCGCCGTCAAGGTCATTCCCGTGCAGCAGAAGAATCCGAAGGGCCTCGCCACCGCCGCCCTCGTCGTGGGCATCGTGTCGATCATCGCGGGGGCGCTGGTGCCCATCGCCGGGATCGTGCTGGGGCTGGCGGCCGTCGTGCTCGGCGCGGTCCCGCTGGTGCGGGCGCAGCGCGGCACCGAACCGGCGCCGCGCTCGGCCACCGCCGGTCTGATGTGCGGCGGAGCGGGGATCGTCGTCGCGCTCGTCGCGTTCACCTTCTACCTGAACACCTAGTGCTCAGAACCGGTAGTACAGGAACGGGCTGAACGAACCGGCCGCCACCAGCAGCCCGGAATACCCCAGCCCCGCGGTCATGACCCCCACGCGCAGCGCGTTCGCCGACCGGGTGCGCACCGACTCCAGGAACGGCCCGGTCCCGGCCGACGCCGGCAGCACCACCACCAGCAGCCCCACCAGCAGGAAGAACGCCCGCTGGTGCGGCACCGCGGCCGCCACCGGCTCGGTCAGCCCGCTCAGGTCCGGCACCAGCATGTGCCCCAGCACCGCCCACGCGGTCCCGAGGTCGGGAGCCCGGAAGAACACCCACCCGACCACCACCAGCAGCAGCGTCACGGCTCGCCGACCGCACCGCGCCCACCTCCCGCTCGGCGCCCGATCGGTGCCGGTGGCCCGCTCGACCACCAGCAGCAGCCCGTGGAACAACCCCCACACCAGGTAGGTCCACGCCGCGCCGTGCCAGAACCCGGTCAGCGCGAACACCACCACCAGGTTCCGGTAGGTCCGCCCGGTGCGGCTGCCGCCGAGCGGGATGTAGACGTAGTCGCGGAACCAGCGGGACAGCGACATGTGCCAGCGACGCCAGAACTCGGTCACCGTCACCGACGAGTACGGCCGCGCGAAGTTCTCCGGCAGCCGGAACCCGAGCATCCGCCCCAGCCCGATCGCCATGTCCGAATACCCGGAGAAGTCGAAGTACAGCTGCACGGTGTAGCCCACCGCCCCGAGCCAGGCCACCGACCAGCTCAACTGCCCCGGCGGGGTCGCGAAGCAGGCGTCCACCACCGGCGCCACCGAATCGGCCACCACGACCTTCTTCACCAGGCCCCACGCGAACCGCGGGAACCCGGCGGCGAGGTCGTCGAGCCGGTGCGTGCGCGGCTGCGGCAGCTGGTCGGCGATCTCCCGGTAGCGCACGATCGGACCGGCCACCAGCTGCGGGAACATCGCGATGTAGGTGGTGAACGAGACCAGGTCGCGCAGCGCAGGCCGCTGCCCGCGGTAGACGTCCACCACGTACGAGATGTGGTGGAACGTGTAGAACGAGATCCCGATCGGCAGCGCCAGCTCCAGCACCGGCACCCCGCCGCCGAACCACCCGGCCAGCACGTCCAGCTGCCGCGTCGCGAAACCCGCGTACTTCCACAGCACCAGCACGAGCAGGTCGAACGCCACCGCCGCCACCAGCACCCACCGGCGCCGCCGCGGATTCCGCGCCCACGGGTCGGGTTCCAGCTGCCGCCCCGCGGCGAAGTTCACCGCGATGCACGCCAGCAGCAGCACCGTCGTCCCGCCCGCACCGGCGGCGTAGAACACCAGGCTCGCCACCGCGACGACCGCGTTGCGCCCGCTGCGGGGTGCGAGCAGCACCGCGGCCAGCACGAGCGGCAGGAAATACCACAGGAACAGCGGCGTCGAGAAGTACATCGGTGGGGCCTCGCGGTGCGGGAGGCCCGCGCCTCCCCCGGTTCTGTGCGCCGGACTCTAGCCGAGCGAGCCGGTGCTGATCCCCGGTTCCGCGCGAAACCGCCACCGCAGCGGGCCGCGCCGACCTACCCTCGGAGCCCATGAACGCTCCGCCACCCGGCTGGTACCCGGACCAGGCCGACCCGCGCTCCGTGCGGTGGTGGGACGGCGGGCAGTGGACCCCGCACGTCCAGCCGCGGCAGGGACCGCCCGCCCCGCAGCAGCCCGCCGCCCCGAACGCCGCCTCCTCCCCCATCGAACGCGCCCTCGGCGGCACCGGGGATCCGCGCTCGGTGCAGCACCAGGTCCGCGACCGCGCGGGCGCGCAGCACGCCGGAACCGGCGGCGGCACCCTGTTCACCGAACCCGTCCTGGTGATCAACCAGCGGGCCAAGCTCGTCGAGGTCGTCAACGAGTACGCGGTCTACGACCAGCACGGGCAGCAGCTCGGCAGCGTCGTGCAGACCGGCCAGAGCGGGCTGCAGAAGGCGCTGCGGGTGCTCACCAAGCTCGACGCGCTGATGACCGTGCACCTGGAGATCCGCGACAACCGCGGCACCCCGGTGCTGGCGCTCACCCGGCCCGCGACGCTGTGGAAGTCGACCGCGCACGTGCGCCGGCCCGACGGCAGCCCGGTCGGCGACATCCGGATGGAGAACGCGTTCGGCCGCACCCGGTTCGCCTTCGAGGTCGGCGGGCGGCGCATCGGCGGCCTGGCCGCGGAGAACCTGCGGGCCTGGGACATCAAGGTCCTCGACGAGCACGACCAGCACGTCGGGCAGATCAGCAAGACCTGGCAGGGGCTGGCCAAGGCCGCGTTCACCACCGCGGACAACTACGTGCTGCAGCTGCACCGGCCGCTGCCGGACCCGCTGCTGAGCATGGTCATCGCCGCCGCGCTCACCGTCGACACCGCGCTGAGCCAACGCGACAAGTGAGCCGCGGCTCACGAGCGCGTTTTCCCTCGCAGTGCGGCGAACGGATCACTCTTCGCCACGGCGGAGCACCGGAGCCGACCACGGCGGACCGGGCCCGGCACCACGCGAAGGCGGCCGCGCCGACCGCGGTGTCAGCGCGGACGCCGCGCCGCGGCGAGGACCGGATTCGCCCGCCGCTCCAGGGAGAACGCACCCGCCCGGCTGGGAGCACCACCGTTCGGGGCTCGGCCGACGCCCCGGGCGGTCCGACAACGCGGCACCTGAGCACAACGATCGCATCTGCGCTCCGCAGCCGAACCCGACGATCAGCCCGGCAGCCAGAACAGCCGCCGAGGCCCGCGAACAGCGGACTCAGCGCACCGGCGGGACCGGTGAGCGCGGGCCTCAGCGCACCCGCCGGCGGCGGGCCACCTCGGCCAGCACCACGCCCGAGGCCACCGAGGCGTTCAGCGACTCCACCGCGCCGAACATCGGGATCGACACCGCCTGGTCGCAGGTGTCCCGCACCAGCCGGGACAGCCCGCGGCCCTCGGAGCCCACGACCACCACCAGCGGCCCGGTCGCCAGCTCCAGCTCGTCCGAGGTCACGTCCGAGTCGGCGTCCAGCCCGACCACCATCAGGCCCTGCTTCTTGAGGTCCTTCAGCGTGCGGGTCAGGTTCACCGCCTGCGCCACCGGCAGCTTCGCCGCCGTGCCCGCGCTGGTGCGCCAGGCCACCGCGGTCATCCCGGCGCTGCGCCGCTGCGGCACGATCACGCCGTGCGCGCCGAACGCGGCCGCCGAGCGCACCACCGCGCCCAGGTTCCGCGGGTCGGTCACCCCGTCCAGCGCCACCAGCAGCGGCGGGCGCCCGGAGTCCACCGCGGCCTGCAGCACGTCCTCCGGGTGCGCGTACTTGAACGGCGGCACCTGCAGCGCCATGCCCTGGTGCACCGCCCCGCCGGTGAGCCGGTCCAGCTCGGTGCGCGGCACCTCCACCACCGAGATGCCGCGGTCCGCGGCGAGGTGCACGGCCTCCTTGACCCGGTCGTCCGAGTCGATGCCCAGCGCCACGTACAGGCCGTTGGCCGGCACCTCGGCACGCAGGCACTCGGCGACCGGGTTGCGCCCGGCCACCAGCTCCGGCTGCTCGCGCTGCTTGCGCTGCTGCTCGGCGCGGGCCTTGGCCGCGTCGGCGCGCTTCTTCGCGGGGTGCGGGACGCGGTCCTTGGCCTTCGGCGTCGGGCCCTTGCCCTCCAGGCCGCGGCGGCGCTGGCCGCCGGAGCCCTTCACCATGCCCTTCTTGGTACCGGGCTTGCGGGTCGCCCCGCGGCGCTTGTCGTTGCCTGCCAACGTTGTCACCCGTCCTTGAGTGTCCACAGCGGACCGTCGGGGGTGTCCTCGACGGCGACGCCGGAAGCCAGCAGCCGGTCCCGGATCTGGTCAGCGGTGCCGAAGTCGCGCTCGGCGCGCGCCTTCTGCCGCTGCTCCAGCAGGCCCTCCACCAGCTCGGCCAGTGCTCGCCGCGCGGCGTCGTCAGCGCCGCCGTCCTCGGCCCACTGCGGCGAGAGCGGGTCGAGACCGAGCACGTCGGTCATGGTGCGCACGGAGGCGGCGGCCGCGCGGGCGCCCGCGTCGTCCCCGCCGTCCAGCGCGGCGTTGCCCTCCCGGACCGCGTTGTGCACGACCGCGATCGCCTGCGGGGTGGACAGGTCGTCGTCCAGCGCCGCGGCGAACTCGGGGCGCACCTCGCCGTGCTCGACCTCGCCGGTGCGCTGCGCGACGCGGCGCAGGAACGACTCGATCCGCCGGTAGGTGCTGACCGCCTCGGCCAGCGCCTCCTCGGAGAACTCGATGGTCGAGCGGTAATGCGGGGTGACCAGGTAGTAGCGCACCTCCGCGGCCCGGGCGCGCTGCAGCACCGACGGGATGGTCAGCGTGTTGCCCAGCGACTTGGACATCTTCTCGCCGCTCATCGTCACCCAGGCGTTGTGCAGCCAGTAGCGGGCGAACCCGTCGCCCGCGGCGGTCGACTGGGCGAGCTCGTTCTCGTGGTGCGGGAACACCAGGTCCAGGCCGCCGCCGTGGATGTCGAACTCGCTGCCCAGGTAGTAGGTGGCCATCGCCGAGCACTCCAGGTGCCAGCCCGGCCGGCCGCCGCCCCACGGCGTCGGCCAGCTCGGCTCGCCCGGCTTGGCGGCCTTCCAGAGCGTGAAGTCGCGCGGGTCGCGCTTGCCCGCGGTGCCGGTCTCGCCCTGCTGGACCTCGTCCATGCGCTGCCCGGACAGGCGCCCGTACTGCTCGCCGTAGGCGGCGACGGAGAAGTACACGTCGCCCCCGGCGGCGTAGGCCGCGCCCTGGTCGATGAGCCGCTGGATGAGCTCGATCATCTGCCCGATGTGCCCGGTCGCCCGCGGCAGCGCCGAGGGCGGCAGGCAGCCGAGCTGGTCGTAGGCCTGCTCGAAGGCGCGCTCGTGCGTGGCGGCCCACTCCCACCACGGGCGGCCCGCCTCGGCCGCCTTGGTGATGATCTTGTCGTCGATGTCCGTGACGTTGCGGACCAGGCGCACGTCGTGCCCGGTGTGCCGCAGCCAGCGGCGCAGCACGTCGAAGTTGAGCCCGCTGCGCACGTGCCCGACGTGCGGCACGCCCTGCACGGTCGCCCCACAGACGTAGATCGACGCCACTCCGCGGCAGCGCGGGTGGAATTCGCGCGTCGTCCGGGTCGCGGTGTCATGCAGGTGCAGGCTCACGACCTCGATGGTACGGGGGTCGCCTGATCGTGAACCACGACAGGGGTTGTCCGGTCAAGCCTCCCGGCCGGATCCGGCCCGCGGCGATCAGCCGCGCTCGGCGGCACCGGGCAGCAGACCCCGGGCGGTCACCGCCTTGAGCAGCGCGTCCGGGCGCTGGTCGGTCGGCACCGGCTCGACCAGCTCGACCGCGCAGCCCAGCTCCGCGGCCGCGCCGTCGGCCTCCGCGCTGTCGCCGATCATGAGCGCTTCGCCTGGTTCGACCCCGACCCGCGCGCAGGCGCGGCGGAAGATCTCCGCGTCCGGCTTGATCACGCCCTCGAGGTAGGACAGCAGGTACTCGTCGACCAGCTCGTGCACCCTGAGCCGCTGGAACGCCGGGCGGATGTCGAAGGCGATGTTGCTGATCACCGCGATCCGCACGCCCTGGTCGCGCAGCCGCTGCAGCACCTCGGCGGTGTCCGGGTACGGGGTCCAGCACAGCGGGTCCACCAGCCGCGCGTACAGCGCCTCGGCCTGCGCGCGGTCGGTGACGCCGGACAGCCGCAGCACCTCGAGGTTGGACTTGCGGTGCTGCTCCGGGTCGAGGTCGCGGCGGTCCCAGGCCTGCTGGAACTCCGGGGCCAGCTCGATCCCGCCGTCCACCGGCGCGGTCAGCCGGCGCAGCACCTCGGTGCGGGATTCCAGGTCGAACGGCTCGCCGCCGCCGTCGGTGAAGTCGTTGAGCCAGGACTCGTCCTGCTGGAGCCGGAACAACGTGCCGGAGTAGTCGAAGAACACCGCGCGCAAGCTCACCGCACCACCGTACGGCCCGGCGCGCGGCGCACCCGCCGGGCTGCGGCCGATCTCACGGCAGGCAATCCCGGTCCTGCCGGTGCAGCGGCGCCACGATGCCGAACACGCAGGCGCCGGTGCTGAGCCACAGCAGGCCCGCGGCCAGCGCGACCGGGCCGCCGCCGCTCCAGACCAGCAGCGCCACCGGCCAGGCCAGCACCGGCTGGCCCACCACCGCACCGCGCACCCAGCGGTTCCGCGCGATCACCATGATCCCGAGCATGACCGGGCGCCGGCGGTGCGAGAAGGCCCCGGCCGGGCGGCTTCGGCGCGACTTCTCCCCGCCGCACCCCGCAGTTAACCGGAAACGCCTGGTCAACCACCCGGAAAGAGCAACGCGGTGGCGATCGCGGCGATCCCCTCGCCGCGGCCGGTGAGCCCGAGCCCGTCGCTGGTGGTGCCGGAGATCGACACCGGCGCGCCGAGCACCTCGGACAGCACCCGCTGCGCCTCCTCGCGCCGCTTGCCGATGCGCGGGGCGTTGCCGACGACCTGCACGACCGCGTTGCCGACGCGGTAGCCGGCGGCGCCGATCCGCGCGCGCACCTCGGTCAGCAGCTCGGCCCCGTGCGCCCCGGCCCACCGGTCGTCGCCGGTGCCGAACACCGAGCCGAGATCGCCGAGCCCGGCGGCCGACAGCAGCGCGTCGCACAGCGCGTGCGAGGCGACGTCGCCGTCGGAGTGCCCGGCGCAGCCGTCGACGCCGGGCCAGTGCAGCCCGGCGATCCAGCAGTCCCGCCCGGCCTCGACGGGATGCACGTCGACGCCCTGCCCGACCAGCGGCAGGGGCGGTGGGGCAGCGGTCACCGGAGTTCTCCGATCGTCGCGGCGGGGGCGGTCTCGCCCGCGGCGAGCACCGCCTCGGCGACCGCCAGGTCGAAGGCGGTGGTGATCTTCAACGCGTGCGGGTGGCCGGGCACGGTGCGCACCTCGCCGCCGAGGCGCTCGACCAGCCCGGCGTCGTCGGTGGCCGCGCCGTCGGCGGCCTCGTAGGCGGCGCGCAGCACGTCGAGCGCGAAGCCCTGCGGGGTCTGCACGCTGCGCAGCTGCGAGCGGTCCACGGTGCCGGCCACCAGCTCGCCGGCCGCGTCCTGCGCCACCTGCTTGATCGTGTCGCTGACCGGCAGCACCGGGATCACCGCCGGAGCACCCCCGGCCACGGCGTCCACAACCTCCCGGATCACCTCGGGCGGGGTGAACGCGCGGGCGGCGTCGTGCACCAGCACGACCCCGGCGTCGGGCTCGCTGCGCTCGGCAGCGGCGAGCGCGAGCCGCACGGATTCGGTGCGATCTTCGCCACCCGGGACGACTTCGACCGCGGATTCGGAAAGCGCGATTCCCGAATCCGCGGAATCAGCGGATTCGCGCGCGCCAGAACTGCGATCCGCGGAATCCGGAATCGAGCCGGGCTGCGCCAGCTCCCGCTCGACGACCTCCACCTGGTCCGGCGGCGCCGCCACCACGACGCGGTGCACGCGGCCCGAGTCCAGCAGACCGCGGACCGCGCGCACCAGCAACGACGTACCGGAGACAGGTACCAGGGCTTTCGGCATCCCGGCGCCCAGGCGCACTCCGCGCCCGGCGGCCGGGACGAGGGCCACCACTCTCACTTCGCGCAGGACCCGCCGATCAGACGGCCGTGGCGAGCACTTCGTCCAGCAGGGACTCGGCCTTGCCCTCGTCGGTTCCCTCGGCCAGCGCGAGCTCGCTGACCAGTATCTGCCGGGCCTTCGCCAGCATGCGCTTCTCGCCCGCGGACAGGCCACGATCCTTCTCGCGTCGCCAGAGGTCGCGCACCACTTCCGCCACCTTGTTCACGTCGCCGGAGGCGAGCTTCTCCACGTTGGCCTTGTACCGCCGGGACCAGTTCGTGGGTTCTTCGGTGTGCGGAGCGCGCAGCACGTCGAAGACGTGGTCCAGACCCTCTTGACCCACGACGTCCCGGACGCCGACGATCTCGGCGTTGTCCGCGGGGACGCGTACGGTCAGATCGCCTTGTGCGACCTTGAGGACGAGGTACTGCTTCTCCTCGCCCTTGATCACACGGGTCTCGATTGCTTCGATGAGCGCGGCACCGTGGTGCGGGTAGACGACGGTCTCTCCGACCTTGAAAACCATGTGTCCTCTGCCCCTTTCGCTGTACCCAGCTTAGCACGCACGACAACCGAGCCTCGACCGCCCTTCCTCCGTCGTCGCAGGTCAGGACGCGATCGGGGGTTGACAAACGCCTGCGGGGCGTGCTTCCCGGCACCCTCCGCGGAGCCCGTTTGATCCACTGTGGACATCCTCCGAACACGTCGCACGCGGCCGGACCGGGGTGTGCTTCGCGTTCCGCGGAAGCGGGCGATTAAGCTGCCGGACGGTCGTCCGGCTACCAGGAAGGACACAGCCACCGTGAGCCGCCCCCAGCACCACATTGCGCCCCGCGCGCGGTTGGCCTCGGCCGCACTCGGCCTGGGCGCCGTCATCGCACTCGCCGGCTGCAGCGCGGGCCAGGTGACAGAGACCGACACGCAGGTCGCCGCCGTGAGCGGCGGCAGCGGCGACGTCAACAACGTCGGCGTGCGGAACGCGATGCTGACCTTCCCGGAGGGGCAGAGCCGCTACACCGCGGGCTCGTCCGCTCCGCTGCAGGCAGTCCTGATCAACGACGGCGCGCAGGACGACAAGCTCGTCCAGGCCAACAGCCCGTTCGCGCAGTCCGTCCAGATCGGGCAGACCACCGACCTGCCGGCGCACACCTCGCTGCACGCGCTCGGCCAGCCGCAGGCGAGCTCCCAGCCGTCCGAGGGCGCCCAGCCCGCGCAGCAGCCGGAGCAGCAGCCCGCGCAGGGCAGCGCCACCTCCCAGCGGCAGGTCTCGATCACGCTGAACGGGCTCACCCAGGACATCACGCCCGGCGTGACCGTCCCGGTGACGTTCGTGTTCGCCAAGTCCGGCCCGGTCACCGTGCAGGTGCCGATCGCCCACGACGAGGGCCCGCGGCCGGAGCACGGCACCGGTGGTGGCGGACACCACTGACGCCGGAATCCTCCGATCCCACCGGGGAGGGGTCGCCTGCGGGCGGCCCCTCTTCGCGCGTCGAGGCCCGCTTCCCGCCCAGGTCAGCGGGGTTCTCGCGGGCGCTGCCGACACGCCGCAGCGAGTCCGCGGCGCGCAGCCGCCGCGGCGTCGGGGCTGATCGATAACCTCCGGGCGTGCCTGCCAAGAACGCCCGCCCGGCCTTCCGCTGCGCCGACTGCGGCCACGAGGTCGCCAAGTGGGTCGGCCGCTGCCCGTCCTGCCACGCCTGGAACACCGTCGAGGAGGCGGGCCCGGCGCGACCGGCGCTGACCGGGGTCGCCGCCGCGGCCCCGGCGAACTCCGCGCGCCCCATCGCCGAGGTCGACCTGGACTCGGCGCGGGCGGTGCCCACCGGCATCGCCGAGCTGGACCGGGTGCTCGGCGGCGGCATCGTGCCCGGCGCGGTGCTGCTGCTGGCCGGCGAGCCCGGGGTGGGCAAGTCGACGCTGCTGCTGGAGGTCGCGCACCGCTGGGCGGCCGGCGAGACCGGCGGCCCCTCGCTGTACATCACCGGGGAGGAGTCGGCCGGCCAGGTGCGGCTGCGGGCCGAG
>Ga0164243_10006837_pt1 | contig 17187 bp, 18 predicted proteins | sample OricompcompostOP_FD_108781 | JGI IMG/M metagenome (GOLD analysis project Ga0164243, IMG submission 108781) | Organic Plus compost microbial communities from Emeryville, California, USA - Original compost - Organic plus compost (OP) | ecosystem: Engineered > Solid waste > Mixed feedstock >... | reverse complement strand
GCCCAAGCCTCGTCCGAGAGCCAAAACAAACGTGACATGCCAGACCTCCCGATCAGCCGAACCCGATCAAAAGGTCAAAACGCAAACCAACCCAAAACGTTGTATGAGTTCCCTACCTAGCGCGCGGACTCCGCGTCCGCACGAAAGCCATCGCCGCACAGCCCATATCCAGGAAAGGCAAGCTTAAGCCTGCCCTTCAGCGCCCGGCAAGATCCGCATTAGCACGATCAAGAGGATCTCAGGCACGAGACCAGAGGGCGATACACCGTTAGCCACCAGCCCCGCCGCGCGTCGCAATCGATATGCCCGAGGCGAGGTGCTGGGCATTGTAGTTCTGGCAATCGACTCAACTTACGTGCGGCGTAATGCTGGTTTCTTGTGAGGGCACGTAAGAGATGCGTTGCCTCGCCTAAGCGGTAGACCTGAGGCCGGAAAATCGTTCGGAGCACGGGCAGTTCGAGGCGCACTGGGCGGATCTCATTGGCACAATCCTTTCACAAAATGCGCATCACAATTCGGTCAGAAAAGAATAACGCGACATTAATCCCTTTGTCGAACAGCGCAGCTAAAGCGTTGCGGGCGACGGTCGCGGGAGGAATCGGCGGCAGTCGCGACGCTCGAGATCGAGCGCCAACCCTATCCTCGCGCGCGGCATTGGCGCGATAGCGTTCGGTCACGAGCTTCGTGATGCCGAACCCGCTGAGGATCTGGTCCTCCCAGCTTGGGCGGCTGCGAGCGAACTTCTTGATGTCCCGCGTCATCCGGCGCAGTTGACGGCCATTGTCGCTGTCAGGACTTTGCGCGTTGTTCTCCTTCTCGAACCATTGGCCCAGCCCCCGTCAGGGCCGAGCTGGATGAAGCGCATGTGCTGTGGCGTGATGTCGGTCATGGCGCGAGCTCCTTGCGGTGCGGTGACGCTGTGATCGCTTGCGCAGGCGGCGAAGTCGAGCGACGAAGATTGCGACGTTCGGCCGCTTTGGATCCGGATATTATCCGATTTTGGGATAATCCGATTTAAGGATTAGTGAACCCCCCGGCCAACGCCGGGGGTCGTGGATGAAGTCGGTTCGCACCGACGCCTATCAAGCCGTTCTCGAAGTCGTCATCGCCGCGCGCACGCGCGCCGGCGTGACGCAGCAGCGGCTGGCTGACCTTCTGGACAAGCCGCAATCCTTCGTCTCCAAGTACGAGAACGGCGAGCGCCGCCTGGACGTGGCCGAGTTCCTCGCCATCCTGCAGGCGCTGCGCCAGGATCCGCACGCCGCCCTCGGCGAGATTCTCGCCTCCAGTCCCTTCCGCAGGGCGGGACCGCGTCCCGCCACGAAGCGGGCCCGGCGCTGAGCCCGGAGCCTGCCACTCGATAAACCTACTGGAAGAATGCCCCCGTCGCGGCGATCGGCACGGTTATGCTGCTGTTGCCTCGTTCAACAGGGCATGGACCAGCCGTATTCGCACCGTATTTCTCGGCCAGAGCAAGCCAAGATGCCGGACCGGCGCTGGACCGGGGAGGGGCAATTTGGCGAGTTTGAGGCCTTCAGGCCATGGAATGGACCGATCCGGTACTAAGGACACGCCAAGGCCTCGGTCGACCAATACGGCAATTGCTTCCAGCGCATCGAGTTCAAGTCGCTCCCGCGGCTGGATCCGTATCCGGCGGAGATAATTGTCTGCCTGTTGGCCGGACCACAGGGAGCGGTCATAGCGAATGAAGGGTTGGGTCTGGAGAAGATCGTGAGGATCGGAGCCGGCCAGCGCCGCAGGCGCGAGTACGATGTAGGGTTCTCGTCGAAGATGCTGCCACGCGAACGTCTTGGGAAGTTCAAACTGCGGGTCAAAAATCAAGGCAGCGTCGAGATCGGCGTTCGTCAGCTTGCGGTACAGATCGGCTGAGCTTCCCTTCACGACCGAGATGTCGATCTCAGGATACTTTTGAGCGAACGTCAGAAGAATGTGGCAGAGGACACTGGCGATGGCACTCACAGCCACGCCAAGCCGCAACTCGCCTCGCAGGGTCTCCTCGTGACTAATGGTTTTGAGGTCTCGCAGCTCGCGTAGGAGGCCCTTGGCGCGTGCGGCCAGGGTCAGGCCTGCGGGCGTTGGCTTGACCGTCCGGCCCGATCGCGTGACAAGCGCGAAGCCCATCTCGTCCTCCAGGGCACGAATCCGGAGGCCGAGCGCGGCGGGCGTAAGATTCAGCCGGCGCGCCGCTTCGACAAGGGAGCTGCTCTCCACGACGACGAGGAAGCTTTCCAAGAACCGTGTGTCCATCCCAAAGGAAATCCACCTTTTGAACTTAGTTTTTCTGCGGTTCCGAATCTCGCCCGGTCTGGTCACATTGCGTCGGTCCAGCTTCAGCGGATTTTGGCGAGTCGATGCGGATGCAGAAAAGTGACCCGTGACACCAGACGCAGCAAGCGCCTTTGTCAAGCTGCTTCGCGATTGCGCCGGGGTGGGCCAGACGCGCATCCCTCGTGGCTGCAGCGGACTGATCTGGCAGGCATGTCTGCTGCAATCGGCGCGGTGGCCCAAGCCCGTGCGGGGCACGCGAGGCTGGCTCAGCGTCTGACGCTTTGAACGCTCGACCGAGCCGAGAGAAGCCCAAAGAACCACTGAGAGGAAACAGGCTATGGCTAGTGAACCCTTGCGCGCCATCCATGACCAGCGGAACAAGGCTGTCCCAAAGCGTGCCAGCCGCGCACGGCGGCTTGTCCAATCCGCCCTAACCGCGTGCCTCGTGGCTTTTGCCGGGGTATCTGACGCCGCGGACTGGGCGCCTGAGAGGCCAATCCGGTTGGTCGTGCCCTATGGCCCCGGTGGGAGTTCGGACATCATTGCCCGCGTTATGGCGTCGGAGATGTCCAAGGGGCTCGGGCAGCAAGTCGTGGTGGAGAATAAGGCTGGTGCATCCGGCGTGGTTGCGATGCGCGATGTCGCTGGCGCCGCGCCCGATGGCTACACGATGGTGTTGGGGCATGTTGGTACGCTCGCCGTGAATCCATCGATGCTTCCAAACATTCCTTACGACACGGACAGGGACTTTGCGCCGGTTACTCTGCTTGCCAAGGTACCGATGATGTTCGTCGTGAAGGCCGAGGTCCCTGCTAAAGACCTCAAGGAGTTCATTGCTTTGGCCAAATCCAAGTCGGGCACGCTGAATTACGGTTCAGCGGGTAACGGCAGCGCGGGGCATTTGGCGTTCGAGCAGCTGAAGCTGGTAGCGCAGATCGACGTGACGCATATCCCCTACAAAGGAACCGGGGCGCAGCTGACGGATCTGCTCGCAGGACGGACCGACGCGGCATCCGCCGGCGTGCCTCCATTCCTGCCTCATTTGAAATCTGGCAAACTCCGTGCCCTTGCGGTGGGCTCGGCCCAACGGATCCCTTTGCTGCCAGACCTGCCCACGGTCGCTGAGCTGGGATACCCCGGGTTCGAGAGTTCCCAATGGTTCGGATTGCTGGTGCCAGCGAAGACGCCCGAACCGATCATCAAGCGACTGCATGAGGAGGCCGTCAAGGCGCTCAATTCGGCAACGGTGCGGGAACGGCTGCTTGAAGACGCGAGCATTCCGGTTGGATCGAGTCCGTCTGAATTCGCGACCTTCATCCGCGACGAGCGCGCCCGGTGGGGGGAGATCGTTCGGAAGGCGAATCTGAGGGCCGAGTAATTCGTACCCCTCGGCCGATCTCCAGACAGCAATGAATGAGCGGCCCCCGGCTTAACGGCGGGCAAGTCTTACAACAAAAAAACGGCCCTGAGTTATGGCGCGAGCGGGCGCGGCATGCCCGCTTCGCCTCCCTTTGACGAGCGGATGTGATGAGCGCTGCACAACCTGGACTGACGATTACGGAGGCGAGGCTCAGCGAGCTTGCGACCAAGGCCCTGCGTGGCCTGGGCCTCCGCCACGAGGATGCCATCGACGCAAGCCGCATCCTGGTGCTCGCGGACCTGTTCGGCGTCAGCACACATGGAGTCAGCCGAATTGAGTCTTACGGCGAGCGGCTTGAGATCGGTGGCATCAAGGCACGGCCCAACATTCAGCTCGAACGCGTGGCGCCGGCGATCATCAAGGTCGACGGCGACAATGGCGTCGGACCGCTGGTCGGCTACCGGGCGCTCAAGGCGGCAATGGAAATCGCGCGTGAGACCGGCGTGGCACTCGCTTTGGCGCGGGGCAGCAATCACTTCGGGCCTGTCGCACCGTACAATTTCATCGCGGCCGAGGCAGGCTTTGCCAGCATCATCGGCAGCAATGCGACCACCACGATCGCGCCGTGGGGCGGGCGAGAGGCACGGCTCGGCAACAGCCCGGTTGGCTTCGGCGTGCCCACCCCGAATGGCCAGCCGATCATCCTCGATATGGCCATCAGCGTCGTGGCGCGTGCGAAGATCCGCAATGCGGCCAAGCGGGGCGAGCCCATTCCGTCGACCTGGGCCACGGATAAGGACGGCAAGCCGACCACTGACCCCAAGGCCGCGCTCGATGGCTTTCTGCTCCCCATCGGCGGGCACAAAGGTTATGGCCTGGCGCTAATCGTTGACCTGTTCGCCGGACTTTTGTCGGGGGCGGCATACCTGACCCATGTGAAGTCCTGGGTTGATGTGCCACACGAGCCGCAGAATCTCGGGCACTTTTTCTTTCTGATCGACACCCGGGGGCTCGGCCCGACGACGTGGCTTGCCGGGCGCATGAACGATTTCTCGGAGATCCTGCACGCAACGCCACCATCCGACCCGGCGTCTCCTGTCCTGGTGCCAGGCGAGATCGAGATGCGAAACCTCATGCGCCAGCGGCAGGACGGGATTGCAATCGACCCGGAATTGCTCGCCAAGATCGATGCCTATGCCGCTCGTGCCGCGACATCGATCTGAACACATTTGATAATAGACGACATACAGTCGTCATCCCCAAAGCTTAGGGCTTAAAATTTGTTGGAGTGATGGAAACGAGGAAAGGCTCGCTCGAAGGTCAGCCAAGGGCGTCGAACCTGATGGCGTCATCGCAGCGATGGAGAACAGGAGAAGACGAGGACGACGCGGCGTAAGCCGCGTCAGCGCGGCCAAGACGCCACCTCCGAGGAAATTGCCACACGCCGATCGATGGCGCGATACAACGGATAACACGCGTGACACGACAGGTTCGGAATCCAAAGGAATTTTGTGCGGGCGTCGTTTACATGGCGTTCGGACTCGCCGCAGTGCTTATTGGACGCGACTATTCCTTCGGCACCGGGGTGCGCATGGGCCCCGGCTACTTTCCCGTTGTCCTGGGCGGCCTTCTGACCCTGTTGGGCGTCGTTGCAATCGGGCGCTCCTTTCTCAAGGAGGGTGCGGGCGTTGGCGCGATTGCCTGGAAACCGCTCCTTCTGGTGGTCGGGGGCACGGTGTTGTTCGGGGGGCTTCTCCGTGGGGCGGGGCTTCCGGTCGCGCTCTTGGCCCTCATTCTCGTCAGTGCCGCCGCCAGTCGGCAATTCCGCTTCGAGTGGCGCGCAGCCCTCGCGCTGATCGCGCTCATCATGTTCTGTGCCGTGGTCTTCGAAATGGCCCTTGGTGTCCCTCTGCCGCTCGTCGGCGCCTGGTTGGGCGCCTAAGGGGGCGATCATGGATGTTCTCGCCAACCTCTGGCTTGGCCTTGAAACCGCGGTCAGCGCCACAAATCTCCTTTACTGCTTCATCGGTGTGTTTTTAGGCGCGGCCATCGGCGTGCTCCCGGGCCTGGGGCCGACTGCCACGATCGCCATTCTCCTGCCCATCACCTTTGGCCTCCCGCCGGTGGCCGCCCTGATCATGTTGGCCGGCATCTATTACGGCGCGCAGTATGGCGGTTCGACGACCGCGATATTGGTCAATTTGCCGGGCGAGTCAGCCTCTGTTGTCACCGCACTCGACGGATACCAGATGGCGCGCCAAGGCAAAGCCGGAACGGCCCTTGCGACGGCGGCGATTGGCTCGTTCTTCGCCGGCACGGTGGCGACGCTCCTGCTTGCTTTGTTTGCTCCACCATTGGCGGATCTGGCACTCCAGTTCGGCCCGGCTGAATACTTCTCGCTCATGGTGCTCGGCCTCGTCGCCTCCATCGTCTTGGCCCGCGGCTCCTTGCTGCATGCGCTCAGCATGATCGTGCTCGGCCTCCTGCTCGGCTTGATTGGGACAGACGTAAATTCCGGGACTGTCCGCTACACCTTCGATTTGCCGGAGCTTGCCGACGGCATCAGCTTTGTGATTGTCGCCATGGGCGTGTTCGGACTGGGCGAGATCGTCGCCAATTTGGAAGAAGAGTCCACGCGCTCCGTCATGATCAAGAGTGTCACCGGTCTCCTGCCAACGCGCGACGATTGGAAGCGCATTATCAAACCAATTCTGCGCGGCACCACGCTCGGCTCCGTCCTGGGAATCCTCCCCGGCGGTGGCGCGATGTTGGCGTCCTTCGCCTCGTACGCCGTTGAGAAGAGGGCGTCGAAGAACCCGGGCGAGTTCGGCAAGGGGGCGGTCGAAGGGGTCGCCGGGCCGGAGTCGGCAAACAACGCGGGGGCGCAGACATCCTTCATCCCGATGCTCACACTCGGCATCCCATCGAATCCGGTCATGGCATTGATGATCGGCGCGCTTGTGATCCAAGGGATTCAGCCGGGGCCGGCGGTGATGACGGAGCAGCCAATGCTCTTTTGGGGCGTGATCGTCTCGATGTGGATTGGCAACTTTTTCCTTCTTGTTCTCAATCTGCCGCTGATCGGACTATGGGTGCGGATGATCTCGGTGCCCTACCACTTTCTTTATCCGGCGATTCTCGTCTTCTGCGCCATCGGCGTTTTTAGTGTGAACAACGCAACCTTTGACGTGTACCTCATGGCGCTGTTCGGGGCACTTGGCTATTTGTTCCGCAAACTTGACTGCGAGCCGGCCCCCATGCTGCTCGGTTTCATCCTGGGACCGATGATGGAAGAGTATCTGCGTCGTGCGCTGCTCTTTTCCCGGGGGGACCCGACCGTGCTTGTCACAAGTCCGGTCAGCGCGACGCTGTTGCTGTTGGCGCTTGCTCTCCTTGTCTTGGTCATTGCGCCAGCTGTTCGCAAGACACGCGAGGAAGCATTCCAAGAGGAGAGTTAGCCCGACCTGGCCGATTTTTTGAGCCAGGCAATTTGGTAGGCTCCGGCATGGGGGTGGACTGGGCGAACGGCGCGATGGTGGCAAGTGTCGACGGCCCATAGCCCAGAGGTGAATGGAGACGGCGCTGGACATTGGGCTTGCGCCATCATTCGACCACGATCTGGACTTCCGTCACGCTGGAAAAGATCGCCTGGATGCGCTGCACGTCCTGGAGCTTCTCGTTGAAAAATTCGCCACGGCCGGTCTTCCACGCGCTGCCGTGTTCGGTCGACAAGCTCTTGGCCCCCAAGTCGAGTCAGCCCGTCGCGCACCACGTGCGCAGTCATCTCCGCGTCGTTGTCGGAAAAATGTGCGCCGGGACGCCTTTGATCAGCATGGCGCCCACGAGTGTCTCGAAGACACCGAAGCCGTCGATCCGGTGTGCCTTGCGGATGGGCGCGGCGGGCGATCACACTAGCGCGGCCGCGCGGGTCGTGTCCTGGAGCGCGGACCAGAGGATCGCTTCGCTCAGATCCCCGTCGTCCCGATCGGATCCGTCGGCCGCGCGTCCCGAGCGCGCCCACACGACCGCGAGCTTAAGCCGCAGGCGCGGCCAGCCGCGCGCCGATGTCGCGGCGATGCGTCGGTGCAGCACCTCAATGCGGGTTGCCCCGGCAGATTTTGCCGACCGCCCCGAAGAGCACAGGAAATCTTGTCGCCCTCAGCACCAATGCACAGCGTATGTGCCTGGATAGACAAGACCTTAGCGCCGCCGCGCACGGCATGTCGATTGCACGACTTCTGCGTGTGTCTATGGAGCGCTGGCAAGGACGAGGGAAATCGCACTATGACGCGAATTAGTTCGGGCAGCGGCTTTCCGATCGCGGGGCTGACCCTGCTGCCGATGGACTCATTCCAGATGGTCCGTGCACCGGAAGAGGCTCTGAAGGCTCGGGCGGAAATGGAAGCCAACAAGGCGATGGCCAATGACCCGGCGGCGACCGCGCAGTACAACAGCACCCAAGCCCACACTGTGTTTCGCCAGAACGGCCGCGTTCTTGCGATCGTGTGGCGCGATGGGATCGCGGAAATCCAAGGCTCGGTGCCGGGCGGCTTCAAGCGGATCGCGGAACAGACCAAGGGCATGTCGAAGGAACAGGTCGCCGATTTCTATGCGCAGGAGCTGGAGAAGGTTTTCGGGGCGGGCGTAACGGCCGAGCGGTACAGCGGTCGCGCGGATGCGCCGACACGCGCTGATTATGCGGCCGGCCGCCTGTTCACCGACGCCGATTATCGCTTCGGCCGCCGCGTGTCGGTGATCGTATGAAGCGTCGCGTCGCGGGGACGCACGCGCCCCAGCGCGGCCGCGAATTGCTGAGCGAGGGTGGCTTCGGACCCATCCAGGATACGATCACCCTCTCGCCCCAAGCGTGCCGGGCTATGGGCGCATAGCGCGTCCCGTCAATTGAGCGGCGCATTCTGAGCCGGTGTGGATCGGGTTGGGGTATGGGCGCGGCGGCGATCACCTCGGTTCGATCATGTGGGCCGCGTCCTGGAGCGCGGACCAGAGGAGCGCTTCGCCCAAGTCCCAGTCGTCCCGGTCGGATCCGTCCGCCACGCGCCCCGAGCGGGCCCACAGCACCGCGAGCTTGAGCCGCACGCCCGGCCAGGTCTGCGCGGGCGTCGCGGCGATGCGCCGGTGCAGGACCTCGATGCGCGCCGCTGCATCATCCTCGGCGGCTTGGGCCGCTTTGAACCAGGCGGGCTCTGCGGGATGGGCGAGTGCAGCTTGATGCTCCTTCCAAGCCTGGCGGGCCGCAGCGAGCCGGGCCTCCAAATCAGGCACGCCGGCGTGAACGCGGGCGAGGTGCTTGCGCAGCACGGCCCAGCGCGCCGGCACGACCGGCGCGCTGCCGTCGGAACCAGGGACGAGGATCGCTGCGGGCGGGACGGAGCGCAGTGCGAACAGGCGCTCTTCGGCGCGCGCGAGCGCGTCGAGCGCGCGCTGCCACGCGGCGTCGGCATCGCACAGCGCGGCCTCGAGCGTCAGCAGAACCGCATCCGGATGTGGCGCGGCCATGTTTGCACGAGATGTCTCGGGCGCGATCGCACCAATCGCAGCGACCGCGCCCGCGGCCTGCATGAGCGCCGCGCGGCGCGAGAGCGGCGCGGGTGTGATAGACTTGGGGTCAGCCTCGACCATCGGACCTGAACTCCTTGGTTGGGGTCAGGCCGGGCCGGGCGCTGCAACGCCCAGCCCGGCCGCCGTCGCGGGACCCGCAACACGTCCCTTGCCGCGGCGGATGCAGTCAACCGGCACGTGAAATGGTGGCGGTCGGACTCTTCGGCCGCGCCCGGCGGCTCGCGCGATCGATGCGCGCTCGCGGCGGCCACCACCATCCGCGTCCGATCAGGGGCCTGCTGATGGCCAGCGGGTCAGCACCGCCGCGCGTTCGCCTTGCAGACGACCACGCTCATTCGCGAGGTCGTCGAGCGCGGGCCCAACCCGTTCGAGCAGTTTGGCCGGATCGCCCCGGGCCCCGGACGGATCGAAGAGCGCACGCGCGAAGAGCTCCAGCACACCAGCAATCCGCGCCTCGACGGTGAAACTCGCGTCGTAGGTCTGCATCCCTTCGCGCAGAAGGCGCGCCTGGTCGGCGGGGATGGTGCCGTCACGGTCGAGGCGCATCCCCCATGCCTCGGCTTGGCGGCGGCCCGTCTTCATGGCAGAGCGCGCTTGTTCGATGGCCCTGTCGAACGCGACCCTGTGACCCGGATCGGGCGTCCGGTCGCGCATCCTGTCCTGGATCACCGCAACCAGGTTGATCAGGGCCTCGTTGGAGAAGCTGATTGCGTCCAGCAGAGCGCGCTGCGGATGGTCGTGGCCGATCTCAATCATCCGGAGCGCGTTGACGGCGATCTCGGATCGCAAAAGCGCGGCATAGCGATCGAGTCGCTTGATCCGTAGGCGGCTGCGGACGGCACGGTCGCCGCGCAGGGCGGCTTCGACCGCGTCGTCGCTATCCTTCAACGCGAGGGCAATTTGATCGCGAAATTCCGCCAAGTGGCGGAGAAACGGGGCGGTCGATTGGTCGTATTCGCTGCTCGTCGCGAGGGCGCGCAACTGGCTGAGGCGTGCGGACACGTCGGCCAAGGATTGCTGCAACCGAGCCATCTTGTGAGCGGCCTGGCGTCGAACCGTGGCGGCCGAAACAGCGTGGTCGAGAGCGCGAGCGGCAAGGACATCCATCGTGCCGGCTTCCTTGTAGACCGTCATCAGATCCGCCTCGATCGCAAGCGCGATGCGGCTCCAACGGCCAAAGGCGGCAAGTCCGTTCTCAGCGCCGGGCGACGCGGCTTCCGGCGCACGCCCGAAGCGTTCAAGGAGCGCCTTGATGGACGTCTCGATCTCACGCCATTGCGAGGCGAACGTCCGGCTGTACATGGCCTTTACCCGAAGCCCGCCGTGCTCGAAATGATGCGCACATGCTGGAGACGTGGGCGGTATGAACGACGAATCAGGGATGGTGGCGTCGCAGCCGATCACAACCGTGATCTTCGTGTCCTCGGTCGTCAGATAGACGCGATCCACGCGGCCGTGTCGCAGCGCGGGTACAAAATGCAAGCCGAGGCTCGGGTCGAAGTTGCGTTCGCCCGGATCGCCGCGCGTGGATATGGCGATGACCTGCTCCAGCGCTACGCGCTTCGCTTGACGTTTAGCGAGGATGCTCATTCGCCGGCTCCAGCCGGGCGCCGTGTCGAATTCGGCCGCGATCTCGCGGCTGTACGGGAGGAGATCGGGCAGGAGAACACGCAGCAGCATGCCGTCCTGCTCCACCCCGCAGCCGATCTGAGGATGGCGAAAGTAGTTTTTCGGAATGCCGTAGTCGCGACCGGCGATTCGGGTGTGGACGATCGCGCGATCGGTAGTACTGCCGGGCGCGGGCAGATTCCGGAACGCGAGACCCGGCTGGTCCGGCACGCACGGCGCAGCCGATGCGGGCGCCAATGCGACCATGGCCATGCCGGCGGTCAGCGCAAGCCACATGACGGCCTGGCGCCAGGTCCGAGGCGGCCCGCTTTGATCGTTTCGTCGCAGCGCCGCCGGGAGCGCGAGGCATCCAAGAGGCCGAATTGGAAACGAGGTGGCGCGCCGCACGAAACCTCCTCCAACCTTGGCACCGTATTGACGGGCGTGTCGCGGACGATCAGCGTGAGACGAGGGCGGGGCTGGCCCGGGCCAGCGCGGTGCCGGACTCCCGCCGCGGACGCCTCGGTCGGGTTGGCGAACAGCACGCGTTTCTCTGTAGAAAGATGCCGGGATGCTGCGGGACCGTCCGGCGGCCCCGCTATGCGGACACGGAGGGCTTGTAGCCCGCCGCGAGCAAGTCGCGGATCTCGGCGAACTTCGCGCGCACGCCTTCGCCCCACTTCCACTCCTCGCTCTGCACTTGGCCGAGCCGGTCGCGGAGCGCGAAGAGCCAGCGCGTCTCCGGGTCGGGCTGGGCCGCTCCCGGCACCCCTGGCAGGACCGCGCCAGCTCGCCGCCGCGCCTCCATCTTTTCGGAGAGGATGAGGTTCGCCTCGGCCATCTCGCGCTCGCCACGGAACATCTCACGCTCCCACGGCTCCGCCGCATCGTGCCAGGCGATCTGGCGCCGCATTATCACGTCGCCCTGCGCGAAGCCATTCTTGTCGAAGGCGCCGGGGGCAAATAGATACTCCCCCTTGCGGCGGTTCAGATCGTCGACTTTGGCCGAAAATTCGGACGTGCCGGCGATCATCCCCGCGGCCCGCTTCTCGTCGAACGTGAAGTTTGGATTGTCCGACTGGTAGGCGTACTGGAGCTCCTTGTAAGCCTTGGCCTTGTCGAGGTCCGAGTACCGGCCGGTGGTGTCGTTGAGGATGTCGCCCCAGGCCTGGATCTTGCGACCGTTGGCGCTGTCGATCAGCACGGTCGTGCCCTTCACCACGACCGCCAAGCCGTTCACGTCGATCGCCAGCCCATCGCTGGTACGGGCCCCGAACCAGGGCGAGCCCTCCGGGGCCGGTCCAAACGAGGCGATCCGCCGTCGCTCCTGCTCGACCTGCTCGCGCGCTTTCGCCAAATACGAGATCGAGACCGGGTCCTCAACGGTCTGAGGTTCGTTCGCCGGGGCCGCGGCGCCAGGGGCTGGCGCGCCAGTGGTGGGCTGAAATGCCGACCGTCCGAACAGCGCGGCGAGGAGACCGTTGTTCACGCTTCCGACGGACATCGCTGCGTTTCTCCCGCAAAGGTTGTGATTCCTGAGAGTAGGGGGATGGCCCTAACGAGCGATGAACGCGGGGTATGGCCCCCGGGTGGCGATGTCTGTTGCTCTTGCGGCACCGCGGGCGTCCGCCGCGGCCTGGGCGTCCGTGCCTCTGACGGACGCCGGCTGGTCGGGCCAAATTGTCATGAATTTGCATCCAATTCGTTGGCCTTCTGCCCGCGCGCTATAAGAACTCTTTTAACAGTTTGTCCTATGCCCTTGCCGCAGGTGCGAACATCACGCTGAGCACAACCAATGACGGATCGCCGCATCACGCCGGACGGACTCGATCGCCTTGAAGCCGCCCAGCGGACGTATGCCGACGCCCTGCGCCGGCTGGACAGGCTGCGCCGCGACCACACCCTGGCGGCGGCTGCCGATGCGCAGCGCGGGCCGGACGAAGCGCACCGGCACGTGAAGGAAGCCTTCGCCGAATGGTGATGCTGGTCGAGCACGAGACCGGGCACAAGCGCACCGCGCTCTCGCTGCCGACCGCCGCCGAATAAACGGCGGGGCCGTGGCCGACTGGAGGCGGCCCGGCGCGCGACGCGGCGCGTCCAGGGCGGCCCCGCAGAACGGCCTGGCGTTTGCCGGCGCTCCCGCTACAGTCCGCGCGCGCGAACGACCGTGCGACGAACAGGCGAGGGGACCACGTGACTGCTGTCAGAAAACGGGCCGTCAAGCCGAAGCACAGGGCGCGCCAAGCCAATGGCGTGGATGTTCATGTCGGCGCGCGCCTGCGCCAGATCCGGACCCTGCGAGGCACCAGCCAGGAGCAACTCGCCGCGATGCTGGGCCTCACCTTCCAGCAGGTGCAGAAATATGAGCGCGGGGCCAACCGCGTGAGCGCCTCGCGCCTGTTCGAGCTGGCCCGCGTGCTCGACGTGCCGATCCAGTGGTTCTTCGAGGCGCTGGACCCGAAGCAGGGGCAGCGGGCGAGCGAACGGCGCAGCGACACGGCGAATGAAGAGGCGATGGCGCGGCGCGAGACGCTCGCGCTCGTTCGCGTCTATGACCAGATCGAAGACCCCAAGCTCCGTCGCAAGCTCTACGCGATGGCCAAGGCGCTCGCCGCGCAATAACCGGCCGGCTTTATCCCGCGGCGCTCTTGTCATCGCGATCCATGGGGCCACCGTGCGCTGCGGCGCGGCGATGGCCGGCTTCGCCTGCAGATCGCGCCGCGGGCGATGGAGGAGGTGCTGCGGGGCATCTCACGGATTGATGGCGGCGCGGACAAACTGGTGCGTCTCGAGCGGTGCGTTCTATCGGCGCTGCAGCGTGGTTCTGCAAGAAACCTGTTGCGATTGCGCACCGCATCTTCGGGACTGACAGCGACGCAACGCGCAATGCCAGATCGTGATCGAGCTGGTATTCGAACGACAGGATCTTGCGCGTCGAATGGTCGACATGATGAAATATTTTGCTGTTTTGATGACTCTCTAGCTCGGCGCCTTGACGGGCCGAGACGATGAAATCGTGTTGAGCCACGACCGAGCAATCTGAGCACCTTTAAACACTGAACATGCAGCCCGCACTTAATTTTTCAGCCGTATCCCATTTCTGGTCTATTCCGAATCTGTCGACAGCTGGGCGTCATGGGGAATAGCGCCATGGGTTCTGAAACGACGTCTGCAGTTCAGCGAATCTTCGAAATTCTGGAACACTTTGAAACCGAGCAGCGTCCCCTGAGCCTGCGTGAACTGGTGGACTGGCTTGGTTATCCAACCTCGACCACTGCAGCAATCCTCCGGAGCTTGGTAAGCCTGGGATACCTCCGGCACGACCGGTCATCACGTCTGTATGTGCCGACAATGCGGTTGGCCCATCTGGGAACGTGGTCGGTCGCGCACACTCTTCCGGGTGAGCGTTGCATGTTGGCGCTAAAGAAACTCTGCGCCGCAACCGGGGAGATCGTCTATCTCTCCCAACGCAATGACATAAGGATGCAGTATCTGCATATCGAAGTTGGCGAGAAGGCCGTCTATCCGCCGCAGCGACCGGGGGCGACTCGGTTTCTCGTTCATACGGCGCTCGGCTGGGCTTTGATGACGTTTCTCGACAAGCGCGGAGTTAGCAGCATCGTTCGTCGGACAAATTCGGTTTTGCCGGCGCCGGATGCCATTGATCCGTCAACCGTTGTCAATGCCATCGAAGAATGCCGGGAAAAAGGCGCTGTTATGTCCGCAAACACGATTAGGCTCGGACACGGTGTCATCGCGGCACCACTGGCTATCGGGCATCGCCAATTCTCCGTTGGCGTCGCAGCTCCGGTGGAGCGGCTAAGAGAGCACTTCGTCGAATACACCGAAAATCTGCTCGCCGTGACCTCGGAGATATCAACAATCTGATTTGGCTCCGGGATCTCCTGGTACGCAGGCCCGCCTGCGCACAGAAACGTGTCTCTTGTCGTTCTGGTTGGACAACCGGGCGCGAGCCCGATCTGGCTCTGGAAAACTAAGGGGACGTCGCAACAAGCGGCGTGTGCGCTCCCAGCGTGCTGGTTCCAGAAAACGCACGAAATTGCCGCGAGAACGGGCATTGGAAGCCATTTCGCCGACAGCAAACGGGGTGGGGCGCTTAGATCTTATTTCCAGCAATTGGTATTTGCGCGCGCCCGCAAGTTGACGGGCCGAGCGATAAGCTTAAGCTGCCCAAAAATAATCGTTGCGGGAGGGAGGCCTATATGGACCCCGCTCATCTTGAGAACCGGTGTGCTTCTTCTATAAGAAGAAGCGTAACTCTTGGAATAGCGGCTGACATTCCTTCTATTAATCAAAGGAATATTCGAGATCGTGGCTGTAAAGTTGTTTCGAGTACTCGTGGATTGACTCCAAGTCTGCGCGCGAGTCGAGGATCACTAGCAGACTGCTCGGCCGGCGGGCCGATCTGAATGGCGCCGCGGTCGGTCCCTCATATGAACAGATCAACCCTCTCCGCAAACGTGTCCAAACTGAGCGCAATACGCTTTCAGCGCAGCGCAGCGCTCGTCTTTTTGAGCGTGTCTGCCTACTTTCTCTACGAAGCGCAGACCTATCCCTATTTAGACGAGACAGGGCCAGGGGCTGGGTTCTTCGCAGTCTGGATCGGCATACTCGGTCTGGTCGTCGGCCTTGGGCTCCTGCTCACTGCGCGATCCTTGGCGGCCGATGCGACCAAGAACGTCCAGCCGATGCCGGGATCGCGGGTGGCCATCGCCTTGACGGTCGCGATGTTAGTCCTAGCGGCAATCGCTCTGGAGACGTTCGGTTTCCGGATCACTGCATTCCTGTTGCTGTCCGTTCTTTTGCGCCTTTACGGCTCGTCATGGGGCACGACGCTGACGATCGCGCTGGTCGGAAGCCTGCTCGTCTTCTTTGTGTTTCAGGCGCTGCACGTGCGGTTGCCGGTTGGCGCATATGGAATCTGAGACAGATTGTGTGATGGACGCCTGAGACGCCCGCGCGCCTTAGGCGCAAGACAATAAGTGGGGAGACGTGGAGGAGACGTTCGGTTTTTGGCTTCAGGGCATGAGCGATGCGCTGCAGCCCACAAATCTCTTGTTCGCATTCGTCGGCTGTCTGGTCGGCACGCTGGTGGGCGTCCTGCCCGGTCTGGGCCCAGCGGCCGCGATGGCTATTTTGATCCCGGTTACTTATGACCTTGGGCCCGTACCCGCCATCGTCATGCTGTCGGCCATCTATTACGGCACGCAGTACGGCGGCACGATTACGTCGGTCCTGGTCAACGTGCCGGGCGAATCTACGACGGTGGTCACTTGCCTCGATGGCCATCCGCTGGCCAAGCAGGGGCGTGCGGGCGCCGCGCTGGGCATCGCGGCCATTGGCTCGCTGGTTGCGGGCCTGTTCGGCACCTTCGCCCTCATGCTGCTCGCGGTGCCTCTGGCCAGCTTCGCCCTTCGCTTCGGGCCCGTCGAAATGTTCGCGTTGCTGGTGCTGGGGCTGACCCTCGTTACGGGATTCCGCAGCAAGTCCATCCTCGCGGCGCTCGCCATGACGCTGTTCGGGTTGATGCTGGGCCTCGTCGGTCTTGACCCGGTGCAGGGCGCTCCGCGCTTCACCTTCGGGGCGACCAGTCTCTTCGACGGAATCCAGCTCGTTCCGGTCATCACGGGCCTCTTTGGCATCGGCGAGCTTCTGCTCAGCCTGGAACAGCCGGCACCCAAACCAACGACCACGAAGCTGAATTCAATGTTGCCGACGCGCCAGGAAGCAAAACGTTCGGTCCTGGCCATCTCTCGTGGCACAGGCATCGGTTTCGGTCTCGGGCTGATTCCCGGCATAGCCGGCATCGTGCCAACCTTCGTCGCCTATGCGCTAGAGAAACGAGTGTCCAAGCACCCGGAGAAGTTCGGGAAGGGAGCGCTTGAGGGCGTGGCAACCGCGGAGGCGGCCAATAACGCCCACGCGCAAGCCTCCATGGTGCCGCTGCTCACACTCGGCATTCCGGGCACGGCAACGCTCGCGGTGATGATGGGCGCGTTCATGATCAATGGTATCACGCCCGGCCCCTTCCTGTTCCGTGATCACCCGACCATCGTCTGGGCCGTCATCGCAAGTTTTCTGATCGGAAACGCCATACTCTTCATCCTCAATTTTCCGCTCGTCGGACTATGGGCGAGAGTATTGCGCATCCCGCAACGGTATCTACAGGCCAGCATCCTCCTGTTCTGTCTTATTGGCGCCTACACGTTGCGCCAGAGCAGCTTCGATATTCTGCTGATGCTTGCCTTCGGCGTCCTTGGCTACGCCCTGAAGAAGCTGGATTGGCCGACTGTTCCGCTCGTCATCGCCCTCATTCTCGGTCCTCTGAT
>Ga0164243_10006836_pt1 | contig 17188 bp, 18 predicted proteins | sample OricompcompostOP_FD_108781 | JGI IMG/M metagenome (GOLD analysis project Ga0164243, IMG submission 108781) | Organic Plus compost microbial communities from Emeryville, California, USA - Original compost - Organic plus compost (OP) | ecosystem: Engineered > Solid waste > Mixed feedstock >... | reverse complement strand
ATGGACCGATGCGTTCATGATCATGGTTGGCCTTGCGGTCGCTGCGATTCCGGAGGGTCTCCCGGCGGTGATGACCATTACCCTTGCGATCGGCGTGCAAAAGATGGCCGCGCGTCATGCCATCGTCCGTCAACTCCCTGCCGTGGAAACGCTCGGGTCGGTTTCCGTTATCTGCTCAGACAAGACCGGGACCCTCACCCAAAATGAAATGACTGTTCGGACGGTCGTCACAAAGGCCGGCGTTACCGAGGTCACTGGAACCGGCTATGACCCGCGCGGAGCATTTCGGCAAGGTGCTCGCGAAATCGATAGCGTGGCGGATCCGTCTCTTAGAGAACTGGCGTTGGCGGCGTTGCTTTGCAACAACGCGGTCTTACGACGTACGGATACCGGCTGGGCCGTTGATGGCGACCCGATGGAAGGCGCGTTTGTGTCGCTTGCGATCAAGGCAGGATACGACGCCGATACGACACGGCGGCAATTTCCCAGGACGGACGAACTCCCCTTCGATTCTCGACATCGCTATATGGCGACGTTGCACCATGGGCACGACGACGGATTTGTGGCCTATGTAAAGGGCGCACCTGAACAAGTGATTGCAATGTGCTCCAGCCAGCACGCGTCGCATGGAGCAGAGCCAATCGACTTGGCGCACTGGAACCGGATGGTTGATTCACTAGGCGCGAATGGCCAGCGGGTGCTCGCGCTGGCGAAAAAGCCGATGCAGCGCGGTGCCCATGAGCTCACTTTTCAGGAGGTCGAACGAGATCTGGTCCTCATCGGCTTGGTCGGACTGATTGACCCGCCGCGCGAGGAGGCCATTACCGCTGTTGCCGAGTGTGCAACGGCTGGAATTCGAGTCAAGATGATCACAGGAGACCATGCGGCGACCGCCACCGCCGTTGCGCGCCAACTCGGTCTGGAACGACCGGACGCGGTCATCACTGGGGATCGGCTGAATGCCCTGGACGATGAGGCATTCCGTCGTGCAGCCAAAGAGACGACCGTTTTCGCGCGCACTACACCCGAGCACAAATTGCGTTTGGTGGAGGCGCTTCAGGCGGATGGGGCGATTGTTGCCATGACCGGTGACGGCGTCAATGACGCCCCCGCGCTCAAGCGGGCGGACGTCGGCATTGCAATGGGCCGCAAGGGCTCCGAAGCAGCGAAGGAGGCGGCTGAAGTAGTTCTTGCCGATGATAATTTCGCCACCATCGTGGCCGCGATCCGCGAGGGCCGCACCGTTCATGACAACTTGATCAAAGTGATCAGCTGGACGTTGCCGACGAATGCCGGCGAAGCAATGACCATTGTCATGGCGATCCTGATTGGTCTGACGCTGCCGCTCACTCCCGTGCAAATTTTATGGGTCAACATGGTCACCGCGGTCGGACTCGGACTGACGCTCGCATTCGAACCCCCGGAATCAGACGTAATGCAACGACCGCCTCGGGCACCGGATGCGCCGATCTTATCCGGCGTCTTGCTTTGGAGAGTGATTTTTGTTTCGTTGCTATTTGTGGCGGGAGCCTTTGGCATGTTCTTTTGGGCTGAGAAGCGCGGCCTGTCGATCGAACAGGCGCACACCGTGGTCGTCAACACCATTGTCGTTCTGGAGATATTTTATCTCTTCGGAATGCGGTACCGACGCGCAAGTGCTTTCACTTGGCCCGGAGTGGTCGGTACGCCGGCGGTCCTCGCTGGAATAGGGTTTACGTTATTGGCCCAACTGCTGTTTACTTACGCGCCGTTCATGCAGGCGATCTTTGCAACCCGCGCGGTCTCCTTTGCCGACGGGTTGCTCGTCATAGCGACCGGTGTGGTGTTTCTGTTTATCCTTGAGCTTGAGAAGCTCCTGTTGCGGAGATTGCATCCGCAGTTCATCCCTGCGGGAACGACGGCGTAGCGCGCCACTTCGCGCGGCCACGGGCTATCCCGCGCGACGGAGCTGTTTGAAATTGAAGCGAGAGCACACGATTGCCCGCCACCGGTGAGGTCGCCGCCCTCGCTGCCAATTCACGAGTGCTCCGTCGGATAGTGAGGTACCAGCAAGTCCTCGAGTTGCAGCAACTCGCGCAAGGCACCGATCGCCTCGACCGCGTCTTCGGCGTTGGCAACCGATGACAGGCGACGATGCACGTCGCGCCATGGCGGCGGCCGGCCCCGCCGAAGTTCCTCTTCGACGAAGGCCTTGGCCTGAGAAAGCGTGGCGAGTCGCCGCGGCTTCGGCGTATCTTTGACGACGATGACCGGTTCGATTGGCAGTTCAGTCATGGAGGGACTCCCCGCATTGACGCTCGATGCCTGAGCAATGACGGACTCAGGTAAAGTTGGCATAAAACTCAATCGAATTACCGGAAAATCAATGTGTTCGGAAGCGATCTTCACATTGCGAAGGAGCGATCATGCCAAGGTTTTGCCCACTTGCGCAAACACCATGGTGTCTTGATCGAGATTAATACTGAGGGCAGCATAGGTCGATAGGCTTGCTTTTGGAAAAGCGGCGGTAGTCGCATTCAAAGGACCAGCAGTCATGAGTCGGCGTGCGGCAATTCATGATCGAGCCTTCGATCGTGGCGAGTTCCATTCTCAGCTTGCGAAATGGCGAACGAGCGTGGCAGCTTCGAAGGGCCAGCCGATTTGCCGACCTAACCGATTGGCGGACTATTGGTGGCATGTCGAATCCGGCATGGTCAGGCAGGTCCGCCTGCAAAGCAGCGGGTTGCGATGCATCTACGATTTTTTTCTGCCGCATGAGTGGTTCGTGTTCGACGGCATAAGCGAAGACATGGTCATTGAAGCTGTCTGCGACGGCACCGTGCTCGGGCGTTATGGGCGCTTTGACCTTGAGCGCCTTGCGGTGGAGGATGTCGCGATTGCGCAATTATTGCACGATGGGCGGAACCGGCAAATCGCCAGAGCAGAAGAGCATATTTACAACCTATGGCACCAGCGCTCGGTCGAAAAGGTGCGTGTTTTTTTGGATCAGATGAGAGCGCGCCTGCCGGCGAGATCCGATGGATTCACTCCGCTGCCCATGTCGCGATATGATATAGGCGATTATCTGGGTCTCTCCGTCGAAACCGTCAGTCGGGCGCTAAGCACCCTGCGATCCCGCGGTGTCGTAGAGTTCGATGGCGTTCGAACACTGAAAATTGCGCATGGTTTGGATGATCACTTCCCGTTTTCCGTCCCCCCCCCCCTCGCGCGAGTGGCGCGAGGGTTGCCTAGTAAACGATAGAGAACTTCGAACGAAATCGACTTGCAATTTTAAGATGGCGCCGATTTTTTTGAGGGCGGGATTGCCGCGCCTCAAATGTCTGAATCGGGGAACTTCTCGATTTGGAGCCGGGCCACAATTCGGTCGATCTGTTGCTCCACCTCGGCAATCGGAAGCATTCCATCCACGGAGTGCAGAATGCCCTGCCTCTGATAATATTCGAGAAGCGGAGCTGTCTGCCGATGGTAGGCGTGGATCCGCGATCGTAGAACGTCGGCATTGTCGTCGATCCGCCGCGGCTCGCGACGCGCGACGGCATTCGCGTTTCGCACGGCGATTCGCTCAACCAGGGCGTGGTCCTTTGCCTTCAGTTCGATCACTGCGCCGAGCCCCAGACCTCGGTCCCTGAGAAATCGATCAAGGGCCTTGGCCTGAGCTATCGTCCGGGGAAAGCCATCAAGAATGAATCCGTTGTGGGTGTCGGGACCATCCAGCCGCTCGAAAACGATAGCCTGAACGATGTCGTCTGGCACAAGATCGCCACGCGCCATGGCATCCTTAGCGAGCGCTCCGACCGGAGGGGCCGATGCGACGGCTGCGCGCAGCAGGACGCCGGCCGAGAGATGCGGGATGCCATACTTTGCGGCCGCACGTTGTGCCTGGGTACTTTTGCCGGCCCCCGGCGGACCTAGCATGACGAGCCGCATTGGAATAACCCCAGGTTTTGGATTGCCTCTTGGCTTTTTGGGCCAGGCAAAGCCGTTTGCCCCCGATTGCCGTCAGGCATAACTTCGTTTCACTTTAGTCCTTTGCCCGGAGCCGGAGCGATCGAGCGCCGTCAGATGGACAACCATGTCGATCACTATTGGCCGTTTTGATCCCCTTTGGGAAAATCGCAAAAAATATAAAGACTTAGCAGTCACGAAGCGGGAGTGCTAATTTTTCCCTCTCGACCTCTTGAATCGCACGACCGGTCTCCCAACTTGTCGGTCGCCGCCTCAATTCGGGTGGTCACTCCTTCGGCTCGGATAATCGGGTGATCTCTTGCATATGGAGGAATGCAATGGAGCTCCGCGCTTGTCACTATGGCTTCGCCGAACCCGCGAAACGATCATATGGCCGCCACGCAAATCGGGAGCTGCAGGCGCTGGGCACGACCGTCGCGTGCGCCAAGGGGCAGGAAATCTGTTCGCCGGATGCATTGAATGCCTATTGGTGGCAGGTGGAATCAGGCGCCGTCAGAAAGGTATTGCTGTTGCCAAGCGGACAACGATGCATCATGGAGTTTTTTCTGCCGGGTGACCTTTTCGTTTGCAACGCCTCGGATCGCGACGATGTCCTCGTTGAGGCGGTCTGCGATGGTACGATTCTGGGGCGCTACAATCGCGACGACGTCGAGCGGCTCGCGCGACAAGATAGCGCCATCGCTGGAATGCTGCGGGAAACAAATTTTCGCGCAGCATTTAATATGGAGGCTCATATCCTCAATCTTTGGCACCAACGCTCCACCGACAAGGTGCTGGCTTTCCTTGCTCAGATTCAGAGACGTCAGCGGCAAATGCCAAATGGATTCGTATCGCTGCCAATGAGCCGTAACGACATTGCAGACTACCTTGGGCTTTCCGTCGAAACGGTAAGCCGCGCGCTGACGGAGTTGAAGCAACGTGGTATTCTTGAATTCGGCGGAACACGGCAATTGAAGATCGCGCGCCCCTCGGACAGCTTGCTTTCGCTGCCTCTCTATGCCGATAGCAATCAACTTATGACCGCGGCTTGAACAGGTGTCGGGGGGACCAAGCCTCTATTGCGGCGGCCTTTCGCGGAGCTGCGTCAATCACAAGCGAACGGCTTCTGTCTTGAACACTTGATCCACGGTCTTTTGAACCGGGGCAAGGACAAAATAGGCCACGAGCGCCAGGACGACTGCTGCGGCGACCGCGCATAGAAATGCGCGCATTGTTGCTTTCCTTCAAATAAAATAGGATTGGTTGCTGAGCCGCTTGGAGGGCGGCGGAGCGAGCCGCCGCCCTCTTGCTTGAACTTGGCCTACGGGCTGACGACAATGCGGTTGTCCACCTTGGTAACGCCCGGCGCGGCCCACGCTTGCCGCCCCGCTTCCTCTCGCTCCGCCCACGACCGCACGGTTCCTTTGAGGATCACCTCGCTGCCATTGGCCTCCACGGTAATCCGTTTGGCATCGATCTCGGCGCTGCGCGTGAACGCCTCTTCGATTTTGCGTTTGATCTCCGACGGTTGTACGCGCGGCTTGATAACAATCGAGTTGATCACGCCACGGACACCCTTGAGCCGGCGCACAGCCGATTCCGCCGTGCTTTTCTGATAGTACCACTCGACATTGCCTTCGAGGGTAATCCAGCCGTTCTTGACCACCACCCGAATGTCTTCGGACGATACCGGAAGCTGGTTCTTGATCGCGGAAACCGCATCGCGTGCGATATCCGGATCGGGACGTTCGTCGACGCCCGGGAGGCGGACCTCCAGATCGTTGGCGATGCCCTTGACGCCGGACACGCGCTTGGCGGCTGCCTCAGCCTCGTACTTGTCGCTCCAGCTTTTGACGAATCCAGCCAGAGTCACGACCCCCTGCTTGACGGAGACCGCGATGTCGGTTGCGTCAAGATCGGGGTCCCATTGCAGTTCATCTTTCACGTCGCGTTCGATTTCGTTGTCTGTGCGCATTGTCATCTCCAAATCTCTGATTGCTGATCGCGTCTCCACAGAAAAGGACCATCACATCTCAAATTGTCCGCGGCACGATCTATTTCGCATTGACCGCCGTCAATTTCCTGGCCGGGCCTGCGCTTTATGGTGAATTGAACCCTCGGAGACAGGGCCGGTCGGAAACTGAGTCGATCGTATGAATCCCGCAGATTCCAGCTGCGATTGTAAGGGAAGTGCTTACGATCGCACTCGCATCATCGAGTTCCAATCCGCCTTGCTTGCCATGGCGAGTCACGATCTCCGACAGCCACTTCAAGTCATTTTGGGCACCCACCGATGGCTTGCCCGTCGCCTTACCGGAGAGGAGCGTCAGTATTTGACTTACGGTGACCGCGCAGTCGCCAACATCATCGATAAGCTCGATCGCATCACGGAGGCATTGCGCGTCTGCGAAACCACTGGGTCGCTCCCGCTGGCCACCGTCGAACTCAATTCGATGCTTCAAGATATTGAGCGAGAGTTTTGCGAACCGGCTCTGCACAAGGGTGTGGTTCTTCGGATTGTCCCAACAAGTGTTCGGATTATGAGCCATGCGACGCTGCTGGGAAGCATAATCCGGAATCTTGTGCGAAACGCCATGAATGCAACGTCAAGAGACGGGCACGTTCTCGTTGGCTGCCGCCGTCGAGGAACGCTATGCCGCATTGAAGTGTGGGATACCGGTTGTGGAATACCTCCGGACTCCTTCAGCAAGCTGTTCGTTGCATTTCAACGGCTGGAATCAAGCCCGTCGAACGGATTGGGCCTGGGGCTCTACATTGTTAAGCGAGCCGCCGATGCTCTCGGGCATAGAATTGATGTTCAGTCGTGCTTCGGACGCGGCTCTTGCTTTTCAATCTCAGCGCAAGTTGCATGACGATCGGTCTGGGCCGCTTCTAGTTGGACGCAAACGCTTTGGATATCCGCGACAAAACCTTCACTATCACCGGCGCCGGTCAAGGAATCGGTCGCCAAATGGCCAAGACCTTGACGCGGCACAAAGCAAATCTCGCGATCATCGATCGTGACGCTTCCACACTGGAGGAGACGCTGGAGCAATGTGCGGGTTGGGGCGGCATGATCAAATCTTTCAGGCTTGATGTCGCCGACGAACCGGCAGTTGAAGCCGCGTTCCGCAGCATCCGCCTTGCATTTGGCGCCGTCGATGGATTGATCAACAACGCAGGCGTGGTGAGCGATGCGCTTCTGGTCAAGGCCATCGACCACAAGGTGCAGCATAAAATGTCGCTCGCAGAGTTCAACAAGGTGATCGCCGTCGATCTGATTGGTGTGTTCCTGTGCGGGCGAGAAGCCGCCCTGCACATGATCGAGGGTCAACGCGGCGGGGTAATCATTAATGTTTCAAGCATTTCTCGCTACGGTAATGTGGGACAAACCAACTACTCGGCCGCCAAGGCAGGCGTGGCGGCCATGACGGTGACGTGGGCAAAAGAACTGGCGCGCCATAACATTCGCGTTGCCGGTATCGCGCCCGGTTTCGTCGATACAAGAATGGTGGCCGGCATTCCATCGCAAATCAGAGAAAAGATTGTTTCAGGAATACCGTTGCGGCGTTTGGCGACTCCAGAGGAAATAAGTCATGCGGCAATGTTTATCTTGCAGAACGACTATTTCAACGGTCGCGTTCTGGAGGTCGATGGCGGATTACGCTTATGATTTGATCGAGGTGGCGAAAACGATCTTATTGACAACTGTCAAGGCGAACTCTTGCACCATTTTCAGAATGTTATCTTGAACAGTCACGGAGACGCACCAATGCCGACGCAAGCCGAAATTGAGGCCGCAGCCCGCGTGCTCTGTCGAATGGCCTATTTTCAAATTCCCGCGAACGAGAGAGTTTGCAGCGCCGATCAATGGCCGGATGAGGATGTCGTAGATAACAGGCAGCGTGACCGCGCCACGCCATATAAGCGGTGGGAGACATTTATTCACGAGGCACGGCTTGTGCTTGAAGCCGCCGAGAATGTGAAGGAGACCTGATTTCACAGCGCTGCTGAAGGCAACCGCTTCCGATGACATGCGATAAAGCCGCGAGTGAAAGAACTGGCGTGACGGATGGCTCGGGGGCAGAGTCCTACTGAGTGCGTCGGGCCAGTCCGACGGGGCAATAGGCGATTTCGCAGACAATGATCGGGGATGCTTACCGCCTGGAAGACGCCAGATGACGAAGATCAAAATTCCACATGACGCATTCGTCTTCGTCGGCGACGGTCATAAAGCTCTTTTTTTGAGAAACGCAGGCGATGAGCAATATTTGAACTTGAAGACGGAGCGCGTATTTGTCGACGACAACCCCCCGGCGCACGAGCAGGGCCGAGATCGGGCTGGGCGCGTTTTTAAGCGCGCTCGCACAAATTTACGGAGCGCTGTGGCACAGACCGACTGGCATGAGCTCGAAGAGCATCGCTTCGCGAAGCAAGTCGCGGCGGCCGTAGAAAGTCTGATACGTGAGCACAAGGTAAGAGCATTGGTGATTGTTGCCCCGCCACGGATGCTGGCAGATTTGCGCGCGGCGTTCCATCCTGATGTGAGAGGCCGCATCATCGCCGAAATCGGAAAGGATCTGACCAAATACCCTATCTATGAGATCGAGAAACATCTGGAGTGACTTCGGGTTCGCCGACCGATGGCGCCGTTGTGTGCTGGGTCCTTGCTGATGAAATGGACATCGAAGACAAGGGCGAGATTTGACATGGGTGAAAGCGCGGCATGTCAACTTATAGGCTTGAACAACTCTTGCGGCCTCGGTCGATTGCGGTTGTGGGGGGCAGCCCGCGAGAAAAATCGCTTGGACGAGCGGTCCTTAAAAACATACGTACAGCTGGCTTTACCGGGGCAATCAGCCTTGTCAATTCGCGATATCCTGCAATTGATGGCACCATATCTGTAAAGGCTTTTGCCGATCTCAGCTCACCGCCGGACTTGGTCGTCATTTGCGTTCCGCCAGTCAGCGTACCGTCGGTTGTTGCGGAAGCGGGGGCCCGAGGTGCTGCCGCAGCTATCATTATCACCGCAGGACTCGGTCATGGCTCCGGCTCGCTCGCAGACGCATGCGAGCGATCGGCCCGCGCGGCGGGATTGAGGCTGTTAGGTCCAAATTGCCTTGGCGTGTTGGTTCCAGGAGTTAAACTCAATGCAAGCTTTGCATTCAGCATGCCGCTGGCGGGAGACCTTGCAGTTGTCTCACAGTCTGGCGCCATTGCGGCTGGTATGGTCGAGTGGGCTTCTCAGCGCACAGTCGGTTTCTCCGCGATCGTCTCTATCGGCGATCAGCTCGATGTCGACTTTGGAGACTTGCTTGATTTTTTTGCTTTCGACCGAGCAACGCGCGCCGTCCTCCTTTATGTAGAGTCCGTCAAGGATGCCCGCAAATTCATATCGGCGGCGCGCGCCGCGGCGCGTACAAAGCCTGTAGTCGTGGTGAAGTCCGGCCGTCACGCTGCGGCCGCAAGAGCTGCGGCGACGCATACCGGCGCGATGGCTGGCTCGGATGCCGTATATAATGCTGCATTCCAGCGAGCGGGGCTGTTGCGAGTGCTGGACCTTGGTGAATTGTTCGATGCGGCCGAGACATTGGGTCGAGTCAAGACGGTCGCTGGAAAGCGGCTTGCGATCTTAACCAATGGTGGCGGTGCAGGCGTGTTGGCGATCGATCGCCTGCTCGATTTCGGTGGTATCGCAGCCGAACTCTCGGAAGACATCCGCGCGCGTCTCGATAGGATCCTTCCCGCCACTTGGTCGAAGTCAAATCCTGTCGATATTATTGGCGATGCCGATGCTGTTCGTTACGAAAAAGCATTGGAACTCCTTGCTTCCGACTCAGCAAACGATGCGGTTCTCGTCATCAATGTGCCGACGGCGCTTGCCTCGGCAACAGACACTGCCAGTGCGGTCGCGGACTTCAGTGAAAAGCGACGGGAGAAGGACGGTGTACCAAAACCGCTTTTTTCAGTCTGGCTTGGTGCCGGCGGAAGTGTATCCGAAATCTTTGACCGCGCAAGAATACCACATTACCCGACCGAAACCGATGCCGTTCGCGGGTTCATGCATCTGGTCCGCCATAGCGAAGCTGCAACGGCGATGATGGAGGCTCCGCCGAGTCTCCCGGAACATTTTGCCCCGGACATGTCGACCGCTCGCCGCGTCGTCATGGCCGCCATTTCCGAAACACGCGATTGGCTTGATCCGCTGGAGGTTGTCGAGCTCTTCGATGCCTATGCTATTCCAATCGCTCCCACTGCATTCGCCGCTACGCCTGAGGAAGCAGAAAAGGTCTGCGCGTCCCTCCTGACTGATGGCCAGAAGGTTGCGGTCAAAGTCGTCTCTCGCGATATCGTGCATAAATCTGATGTGGGTGGCGTACGGCTCAACCTTTCCAGCCCAATTGAGGTGCGTAGAGCCACCGAAGAAATATTTGCGACCGTCAAGGCGGCGAGGCCACAAGCGCGAATTATCGGAGTCAGCCTTCATCCCATGATCGTGCGGCCGGCCGCCCGCGAGCTGATCGCCGGAATCGCCGATGATGATACCTTCGGCCCTGTCGTCCTGTTTGGCCACGGAGGAACTGCGGTTGAAGCGATCGATGATAAGGCATTGGCACTCCCGCCGCTCGATTTGAAGCTGGCGTATGAACTCATTAATCAAACGCGCGTTTCACGTCTGCTGCGCGCCTATCGCAATGTTCCACCAGTCAACATAAACGAAATTGCCCTGGTGTTGGTCAAGCTCGCGCAGCTTGTCGCGGACGTGCCCGAAATCCGTGAGCTCGATATCAACCCCCTGCTCGCGGACGACAAAGGGGTCCTCGCCCTTGATGCCCGAGTTGCCGTGGCAAAAGTGGTGCCGAAGTTCACTGGGCATGGCCACCCTCGTCTCGCTATCCGACCGTATCCGAAGGAGTGGGAAAGGCATGTCCGTATCGGTGAAAGCTGGCGTCTGCTCATCCGCCCCGTTCGCCCGGAGGATGAACACCTGGTCCACGCTTTCTTTGAACGCGTGTCCCCAGAAGATTTGCGGCTACGTTTTTTCGCTCCGGTCAAGGAGCTCAGTCATGTCTTTATCGCGCGTCTCACTCAGCTCGACTACGCGCGGGCTATTGCATTCGTGACTATCGACGAAGCAAACCATGAAATGGTTGGCGGCGTTCGTCTGCACGCCGATGCGAACTATGATGCTGGGGAATACGCAATTCTTCTTCGCTCCGACGTCAAAGGACGGGGGCTAGGCTGGAAGCTCATGAACTTGATTATTGAGTACGCGCAAGCCGAGGGTCTCAAACGCATCAAAGGCCAGATTCTCCGTGAAAATTCGGCAATGCTGCGCATGTGCAGGGAGCTCGGATTTAACATCGTCGACGACCCCGACGATCCTGGCAGTTGCGTCGCCGTGTTATCGCTTTCCGCTGAAAAGAAACATTCCTAACCAAAACGATGTTTCTTGTTTCACAGTCGTTTCTTAAGATCGTAACGCGATCCCTATTCACAGCACCATGCGCTTTGACTGTCGTTGCAAAACACAGGAGAGCATCAAGAGCGCCGCGGCAAACGACAGCGCATAGCCAATCAGCCACCAACCAACTGTATCCGGGGCACTATTCGATGTCGGTCCTATGCTGGCCATCAACAAGCCCCAGACGATCGACACCAGCCCTGCCAATGCTAGTAGCCCCTGGACGTAAGCCTCGGACGTTCGCCGCGCAGCGGCAAGCAAGGCCGCGCCGGTCACAACGGCCCATATACTGGCCAGACCAACAAAGGCGGTTGCGATGATGGCAGGCCAGACGAGAATGGCACCTGCGAAAAATAGATTGAGCGTGCCCTCAAAGATCAATGTCTGCCAAAACTCACCACGCTTCATCCTGAGCAATCCAGCAACAATCGCAGCTACGCCATCAACCGCAACATAAGCCGCAAAAAGCAGGACGAGCGTTGCAAGTGTATACGTGGAATCCCAAAAGATGCCAATCGCAAGTCCGGCAGCAAGAACTGCGCGGATTGCAATAGCCCACCAATTCCGAGCGAGCCCTTTGCTTCTTGAATCCGCATGAGCCATCGTGACGTTTGTGCGGTCGGTACTGTTCGACGCTGACATAAATCGCGACTCCTGCGGATCAAATAACCGCGCTATTTTCGTCTCTTTAGTTTCCTCACATGCTCTTCTATTTCAAGGCAAGTCAGTAGCGACGTATAAGTCGCATCCGTGTCGCCTAACGTCGCCAACCGTGTGCAGTGGGCACGATCAGCCAAGTCAAATGCTTCCCATTTGCGTATGATGGTTTCGTATGCCTCCTGCTCCCTGCGTATACAACTGTCGAAGACTGCAAGCGGCTCAGCAAGTTCCGCAATCGCTCGACAGTGCCGCTCGATGTTCAGGCGCGGAGGACCTTCTGAAATCAACAAAACGGATGCGGCCACAACAAGTCCAATAAAATAATAATTCATAAGAATGCACCGATATTGGGTTGCACAAATGGAAGCTGCGGTTCACGGCCAGTAGGCCAGCTTGGCAAGTCGGCGGCGCGCGCGATGTTCGTCGCTGGAAGGTAATACTGCTCACACACTAGGGGGTAAACATTGACGGCGGTCAAAGACCGTCAACCTGTCCCGCGTCCGTACAAGTTGTCCCGGCTGGTGATGACGTTGCCCCCTGAGACGACCCCGCTCAGAAGCTGGGATCCGTCGAGAGGAGACGGACGATGCGAAAGGGCCGGTTCAGCGAGGATTAGATCATCGGGATCCTAAAGGAGCACTAGGCCGCATCCCGGTGTTGGATACCTGTCGGAAGCATGGGATCAGCGAGGCGACCTTCGACATGTGGCGTACGAAGTGCGGTGGGATGGAAATCTCTGACGCCCGCAAGCTCGAGGCGCTCGAGGAAGAGAACCGGAAGCTGAAGATGCTTCTGGCCGAGTAGATGCTTGATGTGGCCACGCTCCTTGATGTGGCGAGCCTCGATGCACACCGCCGGCAACCCGGCCTGCTTCAAGCCGAAGAACATCCATTGGCGACCGTGAACCTGCCTCAAAGCCGACTCGGACAAAGCTGGCCCGATCTGCTTCAGTTCGGTGGCGGTTATCTCCGGGTCAGATCCGACCCGCGACTCGTGCAACAGGCGGCCGTCTTCATCGACGATGCACACGTTGGTCAGCTCGAGCGACACATCCAGGCCTGCGTAAAGATCCGTCATGCTTGCCTCCTTCCCGGCGGTGGAACATGCCTGTTCCGGGGGGTGCCGATGGCGCGCCGGATCATCGAAGCTTGGCGGATCGACTATAATGGCCACTGGCCTCATATGAGCCTCGACGGCCTCACCCCGAACGAGTTCGCAACCCGGTCCGGGCAGGACCACAGGAGGCAACGTCAGTGATATTGACGACCGTCAATGCGGCGCTGATCGAGTGCTTTACTCTAAGAGGAACTTAATTCGAGCAACAGCGGAGGAAGAAATGGTGTCTCAATTTCGTACGGACTCGACAATCAAGCGAGACGTCGAAGATGAAATCAAGTGGGATCCATCGATTAGCGATTCCAGTCATATTGCTGTCGCCGTCAAGGATGGCGTAGTGACCCTCACTGGCTTCACAAAGAGTTACATGGATTCTTACCAAGCCGAAAAGGCCGCCAAGCGTGTATTGGGTGTGAAGGGCGTAGCGAACGATATCGAGGTTAAGCTATTCTATGAAAGGACTGATCCTGAGATTGCCGAAGAAGCTGTCAAAGCGATCAAGCGTGAATTGCCGTCGAGTTCGGAAGGCATGCGTGTTATCGTAAAGAACGGATATCTGACGCTTGAAGGGGACGCCGAGTGGAATTATCAGAAGGAATGGGCGGAGCGTGCCGTTCGTTCGATCTCTGGGGTGAGGGGGATATCTAATCTTATCCAGGTGAAACCTCGCGTGAATTCGGCCGACGTGAAGCGAAAAATTGAGGACGCGTTGGTCCGGAGCGCCAAGGTCGATGCCGATAAGGTTATCATCGACGTAGAGGGCGGCAAAGTAATTCTTAGAGGAACCGTTCGCTCTTGGGCAGAACGGCAGGAAGCGGAGCGATCTGCTTGGGCCGCTCCAGGGGTTAGTAGCGTTGAGAACAAGATTGTCGTCTCGCTTTAGAGCCAGTCAATTTCGAGCGCGCAAGATCCAGAGGTGATCGCGCGCTCGAATTTGTATGAGATGAGCGCGGGTGCTGTCACTGTTTCCGTTTAGCATCCGAGCCGTGGAGTTGTAGCTGGGGCTGCTTGTGCCAATCGAATTGGGGATGGGACGCGGCAAAAGTTCCGGCGGATAGGGGAGGTCCTGGTTTATTCAAAAGGTGCCTGGCGAGTTGGCGCCACTGCGCGCAGGGCGGTAACGGGAGCCGAGCGATTCGCGATGGTGTCATCACGTGGCCGTAAGGCGCGAGCAGGAATGGACGATGCGATTTCCAGCCTCGGAAACGGGCTCATTTCCGCCATTGCTGGTTCGAAGATTAACCTGCATGCAATATTGCAGTCGATTGTGGTGTTGGAGCAGCGAAGCTTCCATCGGGCTGCAAGCATAATCGGGACTGACCAGTCGGTAGTCAGCCGCAGAGTCCGTAAACTTGAGGACGAATTAGGTGTCTCGTTGTTTGAGCGGCATCGTACGGGTGTCCGCCCGACCGCAGCCGGCAAGGAATTTATTTTTAAGGCGAAGGCGGCTTTATGCGATCTCGACTATGCGGTGAAGTCGGCACGAAGCGCCGGAAGTGGATCCACGGGCTTCCTTAGAGTTGGCTTTCTCTGCTCACTCGCGTCCGGCTTTCTCCGGAAATTGCTGGTAGAGTTTGCCCAAGGCCATAGAGCGGTTACCGTCGACGTGGCGTATGGAGGATCCCGCGATCACATTCGTCAGATACGCGATCACAGTTTGGATATAGCTTTCTTCACAGGAATGCCTGAGCTCCCAGATTGTGATGTTGAGTTGCTCTGGCACGAGCGCGTGTACTGCGCTCTGCCGGAAGAACATCGGCTTGCTTCGGTCAAGGCTGTTCATTGGCCAGATCTTCAAGCAGAACGCTTCATAGTCAGTCGAGACGAGCCTGGTCCCGAAATCCACGAATACCTTATTCGCCGGCTCGCAACCCTTGGCTTTCATCCGCGAGTAAGACGGTTGTCCGTCTGTCGCGAGAGTCTATTCCACTTAGTGTCGATGGGCTTTGGGGTGACGCTGACGAGCGAATCGGCCGTTGCAACTCCATTCCATGGCGTCCGATTCAAACCCGTAGACGGCGAAGAAGATCTTCTACCGACGGTGGGAGTCTGGCTTCCCGGCAATGACAATCCGGCACTCCGGCGCTTCATAAGCCTCGCTCGATCGATGAAGAACGCGCATGCGTCTGGTTGGAATCCCAACTGAAATGGACGGCAGTTGCGGTTATGCTGGAGCAGGTCCAGGGAGCGCGATCACTGTTGTCCTCTTGATGGGACAAAGCCAGACGGTGGCGTACGTGTGATATCCCGCTCGGCGCACGGGATGCGGTTGTGTTCGATGGGTTTGTCGGCCGAGTGGGCTGTTCAACTCCACTTCGCGCGCCGCTGGCTCAGCGTGGGGTTGTCGCAGCATTTCAAGGGTCGCGTTGCCGACGCGCTTTGGCGAACCCGCGATCTGTCGCCATGAATCGACGGATCATGTGAGGAATAAGTTTCACGGGATCGGACACGGGCTTGCTCGTCTCTCGTCCCAAGACCTCGGCATAGGCGATCAGCTCGCGGTGCACCTCAGCTGGCAGTTCGAAGGACACCCTGACCGGCTTGTCGTCCTCCAGCGCGCCGAGCTTCAGCTTTGCCATTGCTCATGCTCCATATGGTTCGAGAACGAGGTCGCGCGTCACGATCACGCGGACCGGGAAGCCGGGCCGGATGGTGAGCGTCGGCGCCACGTTGAGTTGCCGCCGGATGATTTCCTGACCGGCATCGTTGATCGTGTCCTGGCCGCCGTTGCGGATGGCGCGGAGCAATCGGTCGTCGTCGTCGATCGCCAGCTCGGCGCCGACGCTCAGCAGCGTGGAAAGACCGGCAGCCTTGGCGAGGTCCCACCAGTGATAGTCGACACCATCCTCGAGACCGGCATAGCCCGCCGCGTCCGCGCCCGGCTGGCGCTCCAGGACGATCGAGCGGCCGTTGGGGAAGATCAGCCGATTCCACACCAGCAGCACGCGGCGCTGGCCGAACTGCACGGCGTTGTCGTACTGGCCGATGATGCGGGTGCCCTGCGGCACGAGGAGAATCCGCCCGGTCGGGCTGTCGTAGATGTTCTCGGTGACCTGCGCCGTGATCTGCCCCGGCAGATCGGAGCGAATGCCGGTGATCAAGGCGGCGGGGATCACCGCGCCGGCTTGCAGGACGTAGGGTGAGGCTGGCGGCATCACGCGATCCGGGGCGACGGTGCGGCGATCGGCGGCGGCATTGAGGAAGGCGAGCTGCCGCTCCTGGGCGCGCTCTTGCGCCGTCGGCGTGTTGAATTGGCCGGGAAGCCCGAGGCCGGTCAGGTTCGCGGTGGTGGCGGCACCGCCGGGCGCCGTGGAGGCCGCCACGGTCCGCGCCTGTGTCTGGAAAAAGACGCGGCTCGTGCGTGCTGCTTCCGCTTCGGCGAGCCGGCGCTGTTCCGCCGCATCGACGGTCGGCTGAACGCTGGGCGGCACGACCGGCTGCCCACGATCCTGTGCGCTCAGAATCGGGCGGCCCAGGTCGCCTGGCAGCGGCGGTCCAAGGCGCGGGCCGGTGTAGTCGCGCGGCAGTCCGGCGAGTCCATCGGCTGTCGGTCGATTGGTCGTGGAATAGAGCTCCTCATTGCGCGGGCCGGCGTCGTGTGTCTGAAGGGCGTAGATCACGGCGCCGCCGAGGCCGATCGAGGCGACCAAGCCGATCCCTGCCAGAACCTTGCGGGACAGGCGGGTGACGCGGGGCGGATCGCTGCGCAGCCGCATGGGGGCCGCGGTATCGCTCGCTCCGTCCGTTCCGAGATCGCGGTTGTCGGTGTCGCTCATGAGGACGGCCTCCCGGCGCTGCGCGAGATCCTGACCGTTTGCTGATGGTCGCCGCTGCCGAGGCGAAGCTCGGCGGCGCCGAAGAGGCGATCGACGATTAGGATGTTCCGGTAGAGGCGGCTGTTGGCGATCTGGAGCTCGCCTTCCGAGCCGATGACGAAGAGCGGCGGCATCTCGCCCTGGACGATGCCGCGCGGAAACTCGACATAGACCCGACGTCCATCGT
>Ga0164243_10006834_pt1 | contig 17189 bp, 17 predicted proteins | sample OricompcompostOP_FD_108781 | JGI IMG/M metagenome (GOLD analysis project Ga0164243, IMG submission 108781) | Organic Plus compost microbial communities from Emeryville, California, USA - Original compost - Organic plus compost (OP) | ecosystem: Engineered > Solid waste > Mixed feedstock >... | reverse complement strand
TACGCGGCGCTGGTGCGTGATGGCCGCGACGTGATCGCGGACGAACCGCTGACGAACGAGACGAACGGGGTGTTGCGCAGCCTGGCGATCTACGGGAAGGGGGCGTTGGGCTTCGAGGCGATCCGGCAGGATCTGGGGGAGCGCGCGTTCCACGAGGCGATGGCGGCCTATGCGGCGGACTTCCGCTTCGGCATCGCGACGCCGGAGGATCTGCTGGCGAAGTTCGTGGCGGTGGCCGGACCGCTGGACGATCCGGCCTATCTGTGGGATTTCTGGTTCCATCAGGACACGGCGACGCTGCAGGATGTCGAGCACATCATGGCGTCATCCGGCCACTGACCCGCTACGCGACGCCGAGGATCAGCCGCTCGATCGCTTCCACCGTGCCGAGACCCGCCTCGCGCGTCGCGACGTAGCCACCACCCGCGCGGACGATCTCCTTCAGCTCGTCCTCCGCGTTGTGGAGCGTCGCCGTGCGGAAACCGTAGCCGAGGCGCCCATCGAGCATCGTGTAGTCGTTCGCCGAGTCGCCGACCGCCAGCACCTGATCGTGCGGCACGCCGAGCGCATCCGCGAGCTGCGCCAGCGCATGCCCCTTGCCGACTGCCGCATCGAAGACCTGCACGAGGCGGATGTTGCGATTCGTCTGCAACGGCAGACCGCGCGCCTCGATCTGCTCCTGGATCCAGCGGCAGAGCTCCGCCCCCTCCGACGCCTCGCCCAGCACCAGCGTCGGCAATCCGCGCGCCTCGGCGATCTCCGCCGGCTGCATCACGTCGGCCGTCCACCCGCGCGATTCCGCCTCGGCCTGCGCCTCCAGCAGCAGATCCCACGCCAGCGGGAAGCGCACTGCCCACAGCTCGCGGATGTGCTCGTTCCAGGGCAGCAGCGGCACATAGTCCCCATCCTCTGCGAGGTAAACCTCCCGCTCATCCCCGATCAGCGCCCGCATGATGCCCGTCGTGGTGACGTCCATCTCGTACTGGCGGAACAGCTCGCGCTGGAACGCGATCTGCCGCCCGGTCGCGGTCACGCAGAACACGCCGCGCTCCGTGATCGTGCGCAGCGCCGCGATGACTTCCGGGCGGATCAGCTCGCCGTTCTCGAGGATCGTGCCGTCCAGATCCATCGCGATCATGCGAATCGGGCGCGCCGGGGTCTCGGCAATCGGGGCAGCAGAGGTGATGGTGTCGGTCAAGAGAGGCTCCTCGGAACGTGCAACAACAAGCGCAATGCGGTCAGCTTACCGCACCCGGAATCTCCGAGTCCGTAACGCATCGTCAATCCCCGGGATCCTCGTCCGCGCGCGTCGAGCCCAGCGACCAGATCGCGAGCGGCTCGTACACGCCGTCGCGCAGCTCCAGCCACGCCACCGTATCGACCGTCCACGTCGGGGCCGCGGCGATCTGCGCCGTCAGCACTTGCGCGTTCGCGCGCAGCTCCTCGCGCTTCGCGTCGTCCGGATAGCGCACGCACGTCACGTGCCACGTGAAGTCCGGCGTCCCCGAGAGCTGGACGTGCGTGCCATCGTACAGACGCGCGCGCGCCGCATCGAGCTCATCCGTCCCCTGCACCTCGATGAAGAACGTGCCGTCCCGATTCTCGAACTCGTGCACGCTCCCCAGCGTCACCGCGATCGGGCGGTCGAACGCATGGCGCACCTGACGCTCCAGCACCTCCGCCTCCTCGATCGGCGGCGCCCAGTAGTTCAGCGTCGCGTGCGGAGGCAGACGCCGCGCCTGCTCCGGATCATTCGCCAGACGCCACGCCTGAATCGTCTCACCCAGCGTTCCGCTCACCACCGCCACCAGGACGCGACGTCCATTCGGGGATTCAGCCATCGATTGCTCCTTCTTCCATGGAATCATCATCGAGCACGAGCGTCACCGCCACGCCCCGATGATCGCTCGGATAGTCGCCGTCCTCCGACGGTTCATCAAGCACCAGTTGCGCCTCGGCGAACGTCGGCGACGTCTCGCCGGGGCGTGTCGCTACCAGCACGTAGTCGAGGCACACGGCCCGCGGATCACTCCGCGACACCGTCACCGGCATCGTCGCGCGCGGACCATCCCCACCCGCGACCACCCAGCCGTCCGCGAGCGCGAACGGCTCGTGCCCCGCAAGCAGCGCCGGCAGATCGGCGAGCCGCGTGTTCAGATCGCCCGCGATGATCCGCGCCTCGAATGACTCCGCGAACCACGGATGCGCGAGGATGGTCGCGACTTCCGCGCGCCGCATCGCGTTCATCGCCTCGCCGCGCAGATGCGTCAGGTGCGCCGCCGCGAGCAGCACGCGCGCCTCATCCCCGACCGCAAGCTGCACGAGCAGGGCGATCCGCTCGCCATCGGCCGCATCCGCCGGCAGCGGCACGACGTCCGTCGCGACGATCGGATACCGACTCAGGATCGCGAGACCGGACGTCGTGTCGCGCGTGATGCCCTCGACCTCGCGCAGCTTCCGCCGCGCGGGTGCGTCGACGCGCGTCAGTCCGAGCGCCTCGGCGAGCACCCCCGCCGTGTCGAACGCGTCGCCCCGATCGTCATGCGTGCGCAGCGCCTCCTGCAGCAGCACGACATCCGGCGACGGCGTCAGCGCGCGCAGCGAGGTCGCCAGCCACGACACGCGGCGCGCATAGGCGAAGTCGCCCTTCGCGGTGTTGATGGTGACGACACGCAGCGCGGTCATTCGGCCGGCGCGTATTTCGCGATGAAGGCGTCGAGGTCGTAGAGCTCCTCGAAGCGCGCCTCCAGCTCCTCGCGCGTCCAATCCCACCACGCGATCGCCTGCAGCTTCGCGGCGACCTCGCGCGGGAAGCGCTCCTTGATCACCTTCGCCGGCACCCCGCCGACGATCGTGTACGGCGCGACATCCTTCGTCACGACCGCGCCCGAGCCGACGACCGCGCCATCCCCGATCGTCACGCCCGGCATCACGATCACGCCGTGCCCCAGCCACACATCGTTGCCAATGGTGACGTGATGATCGCGTCGCCACTGGAAGAAGGTCGGGTCATCCTCGCCGAAACCGAACATCCGGCGGCGATAGGTCATGTGATGCTGCGTCACGCGGTGCATCGGGTGGTTGCCCGGATTGATGCGCACGTGCGAGGCGATCGAGCAGAACTTGCCGATCGTCGCGTAGATCGCCGAGGCGTCGCCCGCGAAGTAGGTGTAGTCGCCGACGGTCGTCTCCGAGAGCGACACGTTCGGCCCGATGTCCGTCCACGCGCCGAGCTCGCTGTCGTGCACGCGCGAGGTCGGGTGGATGCTCGGCTCGACCGAGAGCGTCTTGCCGGAGAGCACCGATTCCGCCTTCTGCGGGTCCTGCATCTGGAAGTCAGTCATGAACGCCTGTGTCCTTCATTCTGAAACGGTCTCGCGCGTCAGCGGCGCGATATAGGTCCGCTGTGATTTCGTATGCGCGAATCCCTCGCGCTCGTAGAACCGATGCGCCCCGGTCCGGATCTCGTTCGTGCGGACGCGCAACCGGGTGAACCCGCGGGCGCGCGCCCAGTCCTTCGCCGCGTCGACGAGCTGCTGCCCGATCCGCCGCCCACGATGCGCGCTCCCGACGACCAGTGCCCGGATCTCCGCCTCGGGATCGGACTCGATCGTCACGGTCGCCTCGACGTGCAGCAGGCCGAGGATCGTCTGCGTCGCCGCGTCTCGCGCGAGCAGCAGGTCGGAGGCCCCCTCCACGATCGCGGGCGTCATCGCGAGGAGGCGCGCCCGCAGCACATCCGGCGCGGTCGGGTAGCCAAGCTCCTCCAGCAGCGCCGCGATGGTCGGCAGATCTGCATCCACTCCGGGAATCCACGGCCTGATGGTCACGTCCGTCACGCTCATTCGCTCATCCTGTTCGCGTCGATGCCTGATCTGCAGCCACCGACGAGTGGTGCGCGGCGGTCACCGTGCACGCCATGTTCCGTCCTCATGCGTGAACGGATTGTGACACCGCCCCGATGCTGACGCACGCATGCAACACGGCACGATTTTCTCGAACTCCACCCCGGAACCCGATACAATCCGGATGAGCAATGCGCCCGAAGTCCTCACCCGTATTCCGGAGATCCCTTTCATGAAAAAGATCGGCTTCCTGTCGTTCGGCCATTGGAGCAATGGCTATGGATCGCAGGTCCGCACCGCCCAGGATTCCCTCAAGCAGGCCGTCGAACTGGCTGTCGCCGCCGAGGAGATCGGTATCGATGGCGCCTTCTTCCGCGTTCATCACTTCGCGAACCAGCAGATGTCGCCCTTCCCGCTGCTCGCCGCCATCGCCGCACGCACCTCGCGCATCGAGATGGGCACCGGCGTGATCGACATGCGCTACGAGACCCCGCTCTACATGGCGGAGGAAGCCGCCGCGACAGACCTTCTCGCCGATGGCCGCCTGCAGCTGGGCATCAGCCGTGGCTCGCCGGAGACGGTCGATCGCGGCTACCGCTTCTTCGGGCACATCCCGGAGGATGGGCAGGATGCCGACATGGCCCGCGCCCACACCACCGAGTTCCTCCGCGCGATCTCCGGTGAACGCTTCGCCCCGCAGAACCCGCAGCAGTCCCGCAATCCGGGTCTCCTCGGCATCACGCCGCAGTCCCCGACGCTCCGCGAGCGCATCTGGTGGGGAGCCGGCTCGCGCGATACGGCGATCTGGGCGGCGCAGCAGGGGATGCAGCTGATGTCCTCCACCCTGCTGCTGGAGGAGAAGGGCATCCCCTTCGATCAGCTCCAGCTCGACCAGATCCAGGGCTTCCTCGAGACCTGGAAGGAGATGGGCTGGGCGCACGCGCCGCAGGTCTCCGTCTCCCGCAGCATCATGCCGATCGTCGATGACCTCACGCGTGCCTACTTCGGCACCGATCGCAACGAGGACACCGTCGGCATCATCGATGGCGCGATCTCCCGCTTCGGTCGCACCTACGCCGCCGAGCCCGAGGTGCTCGTCGAGCAGCTCCGCAACGATGCCGCGATCGCGGCGTCCGACATGCTGCTCGTCACCGTGCCGAACCAGCTCGGCGTCGAGTTCAACGCCCGTCAGCTCGCCGTGATCGACCAGATCGGCAAGGAGCTCGGCTGGCGCGACTGAACCGCGCCAGCCTGCCATCCCGGTGATCGTCCTTACGCGACGGTCGCCGGGACGTTGCCGTAGCGGCGGAAGATCAGCGACGCACGTCCCGCCACGAACGTGCCCTCAACCTGCGGCATCCCGAGGTCATCGACACGCACGAGCGCGAGATCGGCCAGCTTGCCGACCGCGATCTCGCCGCGATCCGTCAGACCGACCGCCTGCGCCGGGTTCCGCGAGATCATCGCGATCGCGCCCGGCAGATCGCGAATCCCCTGCTCCGCCAGCTTGAACGCCGCCGGGATGATGCACGGCGCGTGGTAGTCCGCGCAGATCGCATCCGCCAACCCCGCCGCCGCCAGCTCGGTCGCGCTCAGATTGCCGCTCTGCGAACCGCCGCGCACCACATTCGGCGCGCCGACGAGGATCGTCATCTCGTGGTTGCGCGCGTGCTGCGCCGCCTCCATCGTGATCGGGAACTCCGCGACCGTTGCGCCGAGCAGCACCTGCTCCGCGACCTTCTCCACCGTGTCATCGTCGTGCGTGGAGATGATCATCTTCGTGTGACCAAGCTCCTCCGCGATCTGGCGGTAGAAGGCGGGCACCGTCTGGCTGTCGGCGAGGTTCTTGCGCATGCGCTCGACGTACGAGTTGCGATCGAAGCTGGCGCTGTCGCCCCGCACCGCAGCCTGCTGCTCCGCCATGGCGATCAGGCGCTCGACGTCGCGATATTGCCCCTGCCCGGGGGTGTGATCGTTCAGCGACGCATACGCTGTCTTCACGCGACGCAGCGTGTGCAGCGCCGACTGCAACGAGTGCTCGGTGCGCACATCGAGTCGATGCAGGATGTTATGTCGCACCGGGCGCGTCGCGCTGTCGTCGAACTGGGCGATGAAGGCACCCTTCTCCTCGGCGTAGGCGATGGTGCGCTGCTTGCTCAGCATGTCCTGGAAAGAGATGGCGTGGAACTCGGTGGTCACGCCCGCGCCCGCGAGGCGACGCTCCATGGTGCTGAGCGCGAACGGCAGCGGCAGATTCGCGTTCACGCGCGGATGGATCTCGAACTCGAGATTGTCGTTGTGCAGATCGACGACGCCCGGGATCAGATAGGCGCCGTCCGCGTCGATCACCGAGGCCTGCTCGGTGACGGACGAGAGCGCCTCTTCCTCGATCGCGGTGATGACCCCGTCATCGACACGCACGGTGGCGCGCTCCAGAACGCGATCGGCAAGCACCACGGATGCATTCGTGATGGTCAGGTCAGCCATGTGAAACGTGCCTCCAGGAACCCACGTGTTCGTCTTCTTTCCCGTGCCGGGACGTGGCATCCGCCACACGGTCGGCTATGGTTCTTCGTATCTCCCGACGACCAACCGCGCATGACGGCGATCGCCCAGAAGAGCACGATACGGGTCCGCATGCACGTGATGGTTAAGTGGCTGTAAAGGTTTACAGCTCACCAGTCGCGCCATCATAGCGCACGATCCGCACGCATGGACATGCGCAGGATCGTCCATTACGCCACCCCCGCCGGAACGTTCCCGGAGCGCGCGAAGGTCATCGTCGTGCGCCCACCCGTGAACGTCGCCTCGACCTGCGGCATCCCGAGGTCATCGACACGCACCAGCGCGAGATCAGCCAGCTTGCCGATCGCGATCTCACCGCGATCCTCCAGCCCGACGGCGCGCGCCGGATTCCGCGTGATCATCGCGATCGCGCTCGGCAGATCACGCATGCCCTGATCGACCAGCCTGAAGGCCGCCGGGATGATCGACGGCGCGTGATAGTCCGCGCAGATCGCATCGACGAGACCGGCGGCCGCGAGATCGATCGCGCTCAGATTGCCACTCTGCGAGCCGCCGCGCACGATGTTCGGCGCGCCGACGAGGATCGTCATGCCACGATCGCGCGCGTGCTGCGCCGCCTCCATCGTGATCGGGAACTCCGCGACGCGCGCCCCGAGCACCGCCTGCGCATCAACCTTCGCGACGGTGTCGTCATCGTGCGATGCGATCACGAGCGGAGTCTGCATGAGCTCGGTCGCGATCTCCCGGTAGAAGGCCGGGACCGACTCGGTGTCCGTAAGCTTGGCCTGCATGTCGGCGATGATCGCCGCGCGATCGATCGGCCCGTCGACGGCATCCTTCGGCAGCGCCTCCAGCCATGCGATCAGCTTCTCGACATCGCGCTGCTGTCCTTGTCCCGGGGTGTGATCGTCCAGCGAAAGATACGGCGTCTGCGCGCGACGGAGCGTCGGCAGCGCGGCATCGAGCGAACCCGGCGTCCACACATCGAGGCGATGGAGGATATGGTGACGCACCGGGCGCACCTCCCCCTCGCGATCGGCGATGAACGCGGCCTTGATCTGCGCATCCTCGATCGAGCGCTGCTTGTTCGGGATCTCCTGGAAGCCGATCCCGTGGAACTCGGTCGTCACGCCCGCCCCGGCGAGCCGACGCTCCATGTTGGAGAGCGCGAAGGGCAACGGCAGATTCGCCTTGATGCGCGGGTGGATCTCGTACTCGAGATTGTCGTTGTGCAGATCGACGACACCCGGGATCAGCCAGGCACCATCCGCGTCGACGATCGTCGCCTGCGCGGTCACCGACGAGATCGGTCCGGGCTCGATCGCCGTGATGCGGCCATCATCGACGCGGACAGTGGCATGGTCCAGCACGCGATCAGCAAGCACGACGGCTGCATTCGTGATGGTGAGGTTGGACATGAGGAACGGTCCTCCAGAACGAAACGGATCATGCGACAGCAGGAAGGATCACCCCGGTGCCAGAGCGACGAGCGGCCCGACCAGCCGTCAGATCGGCATGTGGTCGGGCCAGCACAGTCATCAGCCACCAGGACGGCGGAAGGGGGATGCGCTCACGGGCGCATCCCGTCCACCGGAACTACTGGCCGAAGGAGTTGAGGTCGAGACCGAGCACCTCGGCAACCTCACGCAGCGGATCGTAGAACGCATCGACCGAGGTCAGGGTCGGGTCGACCTCACGCGGGTCCATGTACCACATGCCGAGCTCGGCAACGAGGTCCGGGTGATTGCGGACATCGAGGAGGGCATCCGTGATCGCCTGCTTGAGGCTCTCCGGGAGGTCCTTGCTCACCGCGAACGGGGTGTTCGGGATCGGGTTGGAGTACGCCAGCGGCACGATCGAGCCATCCGGGCAGGCGTCGAAGTTGGCCTGGATCTCCTCATCCGTGCGCGCCTTGCCCTGAATGCCATCCGGGAACGCGCAGAAGTCGATCTGACCTTCCTTGGCGAGGTTGTAGAGCGTCGTCTCGGTGGTGGCGGCGCCATCCACCTTGTCGTTCCACAGCGCCAGACCCGAGGTCGGGTGGCTGCCCGCGAAGATGGTCTCCATGTCGGTGGCCGGGTCGATGCCCGCATCGACGAACTCGCTCGACGGGATCAGGTAACCCGAGGTCGAGGCCGGATCAACGAACGAGAAGCTCTTGCCGCGAAGATCCTCGAGGCTGGTGATGCCCGAGCCCTTCTTGACCGAGATGACGCTGTAGTAGTTCGGCGTGAGGGACGCATCGTAGACGGCCGGATCGGTGCCCGGGTAGACCTCGACCGCGAGCGCCTCGGCACCCGCCTCCTGCACCGCGAGCAGGTAGGAGAACGGTCCAACCGTACCGCAGTTGGTGTGACCGGCGCGCATCGACTCGATGACCGCGTTGTACGAGGTGCCGGTGGTGTACTCGATCGGGAGATCGAGGTACTCGGACAGGTACTCCGTCAGCGGCTGCTGCCCCTCGAGGGCGGCCTCCGCATCGTCACCACCGAAGAGCCCGCAGTTGAGCTCGCTCGGCCAGTCGGTGCGATCGTAGGTGACCGGGGAGGCCTCCGGCGTCGCGCTCTGGGCGGTGGCGATGGTGGACGCGAACGGGGCCGAAACCATGAGCACGGACGCCACGGCGAAGGTGGCTGCCTTCTTGAACACGTTCATGTGTGTCTCCTGCATGCGTGTGGGGGATACCTCCCCCAGCATCGCGATAGGCCTAGCTCAGCGACTCGAGATCGAGATCCAGCTGCTCCGCAACAACGCGCAGCGGATCGTAGTAGTTGTCGAGATGTGGCAGACCAAGCTCCTGATCGATGTTCGGGTCAACGAACCAGCGACCGGATGCCGCGATGAACTCGTCGTTGTACGGGGTGGCGCGCAGCGCATCCTTGATCGCCTGCTTGAGGCTCTCCGGAAGGTCCGAGCGCACCGCGAACGGCGCGTTCGGGATCGGATCGGAGTACGCGAGGGCCACGATCGACCCATCCGGGCACGCATCGTAGATGGCCTGGATCTCTTCCTCGGTGCGGATCTTGCCGATCTCGCCATCCGCGAACCCGCAGTAGTCGATCTGGCCTTCCTTGGCGAGGTTCACCAGGGTGGCCTCGGTGGAGGCAGCACCCGCCACCTTGTCATTCCACAGCGCGAGCGCCGAGGTGTTGTGGCTTCCCGCGAAGATCGTCTCCATGTCCTCGGCCGGGTCGATCCCCGCCGACAGGAAGTTGGAGGACGGGATCAGGTAGCCCGAGGTCGACGCCGGGTCGACGAACGAGAAGCTCTGTCCCTTGAGGTCTTCGAGGCTCGTATAACCGGAGCCCTTCTTGACCGAGATGACGCTGTAGTACGCCGGCGTGATGCTGGGATCGTACTTCGGCTCGTCCGCGTTGCTCGAGATACCGATGGCAAGCGCTTCCGCACCCGCCTCCTGCACCGCGAGAATGTAGGAGAAGGATCCCACCACACCGCAGTTGGTGTGACCGGCGCGCATGGCCTCGATCACGGCGTTGTAGCTGGTACCAGTCGTGTACTCGACCGGCATGCCCAGCCACTCGGACAGGTAGTCCGCCAGCGGCTGATTGCCCTCGAGGGCCGCCTCGGCGTCATCGCCGCCGAAGAGGCCGCAGGTCAGCTGCTCCGGCCAGTCGGTTCGGTCGTAGTCGCGCGGCTCCGTGACGATGTCGATCGTCGGGCGGCCGTCGTTCGCAACCGCCGTCGCATCCTGCGCGGCCACGCCGCTGATGGCGGCGAAGGGGGCCGCACAGAGCAGCGCGGTGGCGGTCACGGTCATCGCAACCTTCTTGAAGAGGTTCACAGATTTCTCCTGCCTGATGCTGCATGGAAACGCGACGATCCGAAGATCGGCATCGCATCCCATGGCGAGATAACTGGGTCCCGAAGTCATCGTGGCAGTCGTGGGCTTTGGCAGCTGCGGCATACTGCGTGGATGGTCTGTGTGTGTGAAACGGGTGTGTGCTCTCTCCCCTAGATGATCCTCCTTCGGATGGCATCGCTGAAGCGATCGATGATGGTGACGGCGACAACGAGCAGGACAAGGGCTCCCATCAGCTCCTGATACTTGAACAGGGCCATGTACTTGTTGAGGATGAGTCCCACACCACCGGCGCCGACGATGCCGAGAATGGAGGCGGAGCGGACATTCCCCTCGAACAGGAGGAGCGAATAGGACGCGGCAAGCGGAAGCGCCTGCGGGACAACGGCATAGGTGAAGGTCTGCATGCGCGAGGCACCGGTGGCATTCACCGCGGCGACCTGCGCCGGATCGATCGCCTCGATCGCCTCGGCGTAGAGCTTCGCGGTGGTTCCGATCGAGCCGAGCGCGAGCGCGAGCACACCGGAGAACGGACCGAGACCAACCGCCGCCACAAAGACGAGCGCGATGATGATGTCCGGCACGGCGCGGTTGATGTTGAGCAGAAGGCGCATGCCCTGGTACACGAAGCGGTGCGGCGAGACATTGCGCGCCGCCAGCAGGGCCAGCGGGATCGAGAGGATGATGGAGAGCGTGGTACCGATGATCGCCATCTGGATCGTCTCGATCAGCGACGGCAGAATCTCCGGCACGCGGATCTCGCCCCACTCCCAGCCGGCGATGCCGACCGAGTAGTTGACCATCGGCCATTCGGCCGGGAAGAGGCGGACGAGGAAGTTCCAGATATTCGGGAGTCCCTCGATGAACTCACCCGGAGAGGCCTCCGTCCCCCGGAAACCCCAGAGGTAGATCAGCACGATCGCGATGATCGTGGCGATCCCACGGACCCCGACACGCGGGCGCGGATCGAGCAGACGCTCGCGATCGACGTCCGCAGCCGGACGAATCGTTGGCAATCCGACGGCCATGACTACTGACCTCCGTACATCGGGATCGGCGCGGTCGAATCCTGCGCCATGTCCACCGGACGATCGAAGCGATAGATGCGGTCGAGGGCGGCGCGATCGAGCTCACCCGGCTTGCCGTCGAACACGATGTGCCCCTGCGCGAGCCCGACGATGCGATCGCAGTGCGCCTTCGCCAGCTCGACATCGTGGATGCAGATCAGGGTCGGCACGTTCTCGGAGCGCGACACACGCACGAGGTCGCTCATCACCTGCCACGCCAGCTCGATATCGAGGCTCGCGACCGGCTCGTCGGCGACGATCACTTCCGGCTGCTGAGCGATGGCGCGGGCAATCGCGACGCGCTGCTTCTCACCACCGGAGAGGCGATCGGCACGCTGCGTGGCGCGATGCAGCAGATTCACGCGCTCGAGCGAATCGATCGCAATGGCGCGGTGATCGCTGCTGAACCAGTGGAAGAACGCCTGCATGTCGGAGACATAGCCGAGACGCCCGGTGAGCACGTTCTTCATCACGGAGAGGCGCTCGACCAGGTTGTGCTCCTGCCAGATGAACCCGATCTTGCGGCGCATGAGCTGGAGCTCCTTGCCGCTGAGCAAGCCGATGTCCTGCCCGTGCAGCACCACGCGCCCGGACGTGATCGGCTGGATGCCATTGATGCAGCGCAGGATCGTGGACTTGCCGGCGCCGGATCGTCCGATGAGCCCGACGATTTCGCCATCGTTCGCGCTCATCGAGACGGACTTCAGCGCCTCGTAGCCATTGGAATAGACCACTTTGAGGTCGGTAATTTCGAGCATGACGCTCAAGCCTCCAGGAGGGTTTCGTGAGATGCATCGGCGGATGCATCCGGAACGGCAACGGGCACGGTCAGCCCGGGGCGAGCGAGAAGAACGGGTGCTCCATACGCACGTGCCGCCTCCTCCCTGAAGATGCTTCGATCGAGACCCGGCCAGAAGTGCGTCAGCATCAGCTGGCGGACCCCGGCGGTGTGCGCAAGCACGCCGGCCTGATGACTGGTGAGGTGGTTCGCGCTCCCTTCGGTGAGATTCCCGGCGGGTGCCGGGTAGGTCGCTTCACACAGGAGCAGGTCGGCATCGGCGGCGAAGCGCTCCACATCACGCGATTCCTGCGTATCCGACGTGTAGACGAACCGGTGAGCGCCCTGAACGGCGCATGCCCACGTGGGTTCATCGTGCGTGGTGCGCTGGAACGTGACCGTCAGATCTCCGATCCGGACTTCGGCATCCGGGTCGTACTCTTCAAGCTGATAGGCATTGGCAAAGAATCCGGGCGACTTCCGGATGGCGTTCCCCACGCCAGCCAGATAATCGATCCCTCCCGGAGGAACCAGCAGGCGCGGCGAGACCGGATCTTCCAATCCATAGCGCATGCCGTAGCGCATCGGGATCAGGTCGAGATAGTGGTCGGGATGGAAGTGCGTGATGATGATCGCGGTCAGATCGGCGTAGCTGGCATGCTTGCGCAGTTCGCCCAGCACGCCGGAGCCGCAATCCAGCAGCAGCCGCGTCTCTCCCTGGCGGACGAGGTAGCCGGAACAGGCATCCCCCGCCTCGGGCGCGGATGCCGAGGATCCCAGCACCGTCAAGGTCATCTCATGCGTCGTGTCCACCGAAGTCATCGTCTCCCCTGATCCCTGCTGGCCGCATCGGCCAGGATGTCGTGTGATGAGGAGGTCGCGTCTCCCATGATCGCGACCTCCGCGGTGTGTGCTAGGCCGCGTTCGCGAACGTCTCCGTCCCGGTGACGGCGCCGCGCTCCATGTGCACGAGCACGTTGGAGAGATCCCGCAGCAGCGCGGCATCGTGCATGATGCCGATCATCGTCGTGCCGCGATCGCGCCGCTCGGCAAGGAGCTGCACGACCTCGCTCTGCAGGCCGGCGTCGAGCGCCGAGGTCGGCTCGTCGAGCAGGAGCAGCTTCGAGTCGGAGGCGAGGGCACGCGCGAGATTCACGCGCTGCTGCTCGCCACCGGAGAAGAGAATCGGGAAGCCATCCCACAGATCCTCCGGCAACTGCAGTCGCTGGAAGAACGTGGCGACGCGCTCGTGCGCCTCGGCACGATCGACGCCACGATGGATGAGCGGGCGCGCCGCGAGATCGAGCGCGGTGACGCGCGGTGTCGGGCGCAGGAACTGCGAGACGTAGCCGATCTCGTCGATGCGAAGATCGAGGATCGTATCGTCGTCCGCGGTCACCAGGTCGACAGCGGGGCCATCCTCCTGCGTGAGCGTGATGGTGCCGCTATCGGCGAGATAGGTGCGATAGAGGCACTTCAACAGCGACGACTTGCCGCTGCCGGACTGACCGGCGATGCCGACGAACTGGCCGCGCGGCACATCGAACGAGACATTGGTGAAGCCGGTGATTTCCTTGCCGTGCAGGATGTGCAGGAGGAAGTTCTTGCTCAGATCGCGGATCTGAACGTGTGGCGTGACGGTGGTCATCGGGAAGGACCTTTCAGCTCGGAGGCCGTGGCAACCTCGTCCCCGGTGGCCGGGGCGACGAGATCGACGGCGAGGATGTTGTCATTCAGCAGATCGCGCAGCCCGAAGGGGAGTGCGGAGAGCAGGGTGGCATCCGGTGCATCGGCGGATGCCTGGGTGTGCGTCGCGAGGAAGGCATCGAGCTCGGCAGCAGTCGGCACGCCGGGGCGTGATCCGAGCGCGCGCGTCGAAAGCGCCGCGGCCGCGTTCGCGATGCGAGCGGCCTCCGTCAGCGAGGCACCCCGACGCAGCGCGAGCGTGCAGGCGGCGGCGAAGCAGTCGCCCGCACCGGTGGTGTCGATGGTCTCGACCGGGAACCCGGGAACCACCGTACGCACACCGTTCTCGTGGATCTGGCAACCGAGCTCTCCCGCCGTCTCGATGATGGTGCCGCGGAGCGTCCGACTCAGGGTCGTGACGGACGGCTCGTCGAGACGACGTGCGAGCTCGGCAAGGTTGCGCTGATTCCCGTAGATGACGGTGGCACGGCGCAACCCGTTCCAGATCTGCTCGTCGGTCCAGCCGGTGATGTGCCCGGTCTCGATATCCATGTACATCGGGACGGACAGCGGGACGCGGTCACTCACCAGCGGGTAGAAGTTGAAGGGGCACTGGAACGCGACGTTCTCCCCGGCGAAGGCAGCGGCCGGAATGTCCAGCGAGCCGAAACCGAAGCGCGAGACGGCGTTGCGCGGACGGGTGGCCCAGTCGAGCTCGTGCACGAGTCCCGGTGCCTGACCGGGTGCGCGCGAGATCGCCGAGGCCTCCGGCCACGCGCCGAGAATCGCGCGTTGCCCATCGTGCGAGACGAGGATCATCCCCCGATGACGCGTCTCCGCCGGGCGCGTTCCTGCCCAGCGGACGTCCACCCCATCACGAACCAGATCGTCCCGCAACGTCGACCCGTCTTCCTCGTCCGTGAACATCCCGACGAAGCGGACATCCCCGCCGAGCCGCGCGGAGGCGGCCGCGACATTGCCGCCCATCCCGCCCGGGGCGAGCGTCATCGCGGTCGGCGCGAGACGATCGTTGTCCCCGGGGAGATGCGGCACGTGCAGGATGAGGTCGTAGTGGATGCTCCCCGTCACGACGATTGTGGGTGGTGCGGTGGGGGCGGTCTGATTCATGAATGGTCCTCGACGATGGACGATCCCCGACATCTGTCAGCTGTTCACACTGCTGACGAGCAGCTGCGTGTACGGATGATGCGGATCTTCCAGGATCTGATCGGTAATGCCCCGTTCAACGATTCGCCCGTTCTTCATCACGATTGCTCGTTCGCAGAGCAGGCGGACCACGCCCAAATCATGCGACACAACGATCAGCGCAATGTTGGCTTCGTGTTGAATCTCCTGAATCAGATCGAGCACCCCCGCCTGAACCGAAACATCGAGCCCGGAGGTCATCTCGTCCAGCAGCAGGATCAGCGGTCCGTTCGCAAGCGCCTTCGCCACCTGCACGCGCTGCTGCATGCCGCCGGAGAATGTCCCCGGCATCGCGTTCATGCGGTTGACCGGGATCTCCATGCGCTCCAACAGCTCGCCGGCACGACCGCGAATCTTCGCGATCTCGCGCCAGTCCGCCGCCAGCAGGCGCTCCGCGACATTCCCGCCAGCGCTGATACCGAAGTTCAGCCCCTGTCGCGGCGTCTGGTACACCATGCCCATCTCGAAGTTGCGCACGCGACGGCGATCCTGCGAGTCCAGCGTGAACAGATCGCGCGGCTCCTTGCCTGGCGTGTTCAGCACCGCCGTGCCGGAGGTCGGCTCGATGTCGCCGTAGAGCGAGCGCAGCACGGTCGTCTTGCCGGAACCGCTCTCCCCGACGATGCCGAGCGTGCGGCCCGGACGCAGGTCGAACGAGACATCCGCACAGGCAACCACCGTGCCGCACGACGGACAGGTCGTCCGATTGTGCTCCGGCCCCGTCAGCGTCAGGCAGTCCGGGCAGCCCGGACCATAGGTCTTCTTGAGATCACGCACCGCAAGCACGGGCGAGTGATCGGTGTGGGTGGCGATCGCGTCGCTCACCGCATCCGGGGTGACTGTCGCCGTCGTCATTTGGCAGCGCCTTCCTGCTCCTGCTGAGCAATGCGATCGGCGCACCAGGCGGTGTCCGAGCAGACGTAGTACGAGGAGCCATCCGCCTGCGGCGTCGCGACGAGGAACGTGTCGGTCGCCCCGCAGAACGCGCACGACTTGCCCTCGAACGACTCGACCTCGAAGGCGTAGTCCTCGAACGCGAGCGGCACGACGGACGTGTGCGGCGGAATGGCGTAGATGCGCTTCTCGCGACCGGCACCGAACAGCGAGATGTTCTCCGCCATGTGCAGCTTCGGCAGATCCCACTTCGGGATCGGACTCGGCGACATGATGTGCCGGTGATGCACCATCACCGGGTAGCCCGCCGCGCGCGTGATGCGCCCGTTGCGCACGATGTCCTCGTAGAGCGCGACCCACATCAGGCTGTAGTCGCCCTCGCCATGCATGCGGCGGGTCTCGACCTCGCGACGCTCGACCAGACGCAGCGGCTCCGGCATCGGCACCTGGTAGACCATGATCTGATCCTGGCGCAGCTTCAGCTCCGGCGTGCGGTGGCGCGACTGGATGATCGTCGCCTCCGCCGTGTCGGTCGTCGTGGAGACATCCGGCGCGGTGCGCTCGACGAGGCGGCGGATGTTGACCGCGTTGACACTGTCATCGGCGCCCTGGTCGATGACCTTCACAACATCGCCCGGGCCGATCAGGGAGAGGGTCAGCTGCAGGCCGCCCGTTCCCCAGCCTCGGGAGATCGGCAGCTCGCGCGATCCGAACGGCACCTGGTAGCCCGGGATGCAGATCGCCTTCAGCGTCGCGCGGCGAACCGCCTTCTTGCTGAGCTCATCGAGGAAGGCGTAGTTGTACCCCGGCAGCGTGTCGAGCTGATCCTCGGGGGTGGTTGGCGAAATGGCGCTCATCAGCGGCCTCCTTCCGAAGCGGTCGCGGCACCGACGAGCTCGCGCTCGGGCTCGGCATCGGCAGTGGTGGTGGCCGACTGCTCCTGATCCTTCTTGAGGTTCGCGGAGACATCGAGACCGGCACCAAAGGTGACGAAGTGCGGCAGCTTGAGATGCTCGACGAAGCCGAAGCTCTCGATGCCGTCGGTGTTGTAGAGCACCATCTCCTGGTCGTTCGCCGGGGCAGGATTGCCCTCCTCCGGGTTCGCGCCGACCATCAGCGCGCTGTCGAGCAGCGACATCGAGATCGCCTTGCGCTCGTTCTGCCCGAACACGAGGCCGTAGCTGAGGCCGTACTTCGGCTTGGCCGTCGTGCTCGATCCCGGATTGCCGGTCGCGGCATCACCGCCGCCGGAGCGTCCCGTCATCTCGCACTCGGTCGCGAGGTAGCTGCCAATGGTGACCGGCTTGCCGACCAGCGGATGCGTCACGCGCAGCGGCAGATTGCCGACGCGCAGCTCCGCGATCGTG
>Ga0164243_10006833_pt1 | contig 17192 bp, 16 predicted proteins | sample OricompcompostOP_FD_108781 | JGI IMG/M metagenome (GOLD analysis project Ga0164243, IMG submission 108781) | Organic Plus compost microbial communities from Emeryville, California, USA - Original compost - Organic plus compost (OP) | ecosystem: Engineered > Solid waste > Mixed feedstock >... | reverse complement strand
TGGCCGGAGCGACCTCGCCGGGGACCTGCAGGGTCCCGCAGCTGTTCGCCGGGCGGGGCGAGAACGTCACCGCTTGCGCTGCGGCCGGCGTCGCCGCGAGGAGAGGAACGAGGACGGGCAGGAGGAGGTACGACCGCACCCGAGAGTCATCGCCCGAACGAGGCGCCGACCTCGCCCCCCGGCACCTAACCAGCACTCACCACGCGCTCCGCCACGGCGACCCGGCGCCTCGCCGGCGCGCTAGCGAAGCGGTAGGCTGCGATCGATGCGTCTGGCATGCGTGACAGCCCTGGTGCTCGCGGTCGGGTGCGGCGACAAGGCGCCGGCCGACCAGTACACGGTCCGCGGTCGGATCGCCGCGATGCCCGCCGGGGAGCAGTCGAAGGAGATCGACGTTCACCACGAGGCGATCCCGACGTACAAGCACCGCGACGGGAAGGTGCGCGGCATGGACGCGATGGTGATGACCTTCGCCCCCGCGAGCGGGGTCTCGCTCACGGGCCTGGCTCCGGGGGACCCGGTCGAGATGACGTTCGAAGTACGCTGGGACGATCACCCGGCGCTCGTGATCCAGCGCATCCAGGAGCTGCCGCCCGACACGCAGCTCCAGCTCGCGCCTTGAACGCGCCGCGTCACGTCACGGGTTGGCGGCGATCCGCCAATGGATGTTCCCGTCGGCGTCCTTGATCGCGACCTCGACGGTGACCGTGACCCCGCGCGCATCCGTCGCCTTGCAGGTGAACGTCTCGCCGGGTCTGGCCGCACGCACGCGCGGCCCGCAGTCGACCTTCGCGTGGACGTTCGCCTTCTCGCCGATGCCCTTGGCGATCGCTTCCTCGGCCACCTGCGCGAACACGGCGCCCCTCGACGACTCGAGGACGACGTTGCCCCGATCGTCCTTCTGCCGGAGGACGACCGTCGCCGTCGCGACACCGAGCTCGGCCGTACACTCGAAGGTCTTGTTCGCCTCGGGCTTCACGGACTCCGGACACGTGACCTTCGCTGGCCTCTCGCCGACGTGCTTCTCCATCAGCGACGAGACCCACTCGCTCGCCTCGTCCATGCGCAGCTTCTTGCTTCCGCACGACGCCTGGACCTGACACCCGGCAACAAACCACAACACCACAGGAGACAGACGGAGAGTTTTCATGAGTCCCCCATCGTAACCGACGCGGCGGGCCGCGAGCTACCGCGTCCCCCGCAGACGCTGGCCCGCCCGTTGCTCCTCGATCGCAGAGGAGTTTGACGATGGACCACGAACAGATCGGCGTCGAGCCTTTCTCCTCCTCACAGCAAGCGGCCGAGAGGTTCTTCCGCGAGATCCGGGACAGCGGGGTGCTCCCCGAGGACATGTCGGCCTCGGACGCGGCATCCGCGGTCCTGTGCACGCTCGCGATGCGGCTCAGCGGCGGCGAGGCCGTCGACCTCGTGGAGTCGCTCCCTCCGCGCCTGCAGGCCCTCCTCGTCCGCTGCCCGCGGCACCGGCGAGAGAACGCCGAGCCGTTCGATCGCGAGACGTTCCTGCACCACGTCGCCCGCCACCTCGACGTCGGGTTCGCGGCGTCGGTGGACATCTCGCGGGCGGTGTTCGCCGCGCTGCGCAGGGTGCTCCCCGACGAGGAGATCTTCGACATCGAGAGCCAGCTTCCCCGCGACCTCGTCGAGCTGTGGACGCCGATCGGCGTGCCGGTGCCCGACGCGCGAGCGCGCGGCGTGCGCCCCGTCGAGGAGCCCACCGAGTCGATCCTCCGAGAGGTCGACGAGAGCGGCACGCTGCCACCCTCCACGTCGGCTCGCGAGGCGGTCGGCGCCGTCGTGTGCGCGCTGGCCAAGCAGCTGACGGGCGGCGAGGTGCGTCAGCTCGCCGACGTGTCGCCGCCGACGCTGCAGGCCATGCTCGGCCACTGCGCGGGTGACCGAGGCGAGGAGCCGGAGACGTTCGATCGGCCGACGTTCGAGCACTACGTCGCCGATCACCTCGGGATCGAGCCGGAGAAGGCCGGCCGGATCACGCGGGCGGTGTTCGCCGCGCTGCGCCCGCGGATCCCGCCGACCGAGCTCGCGCAGATCGACAACCGGCTGCGCCGCGACCTGCTCGCTCTCTGGCAGCGCTGATCGCGCGGCTACGGCGCGGTCGCGCTCGTCTCGAGGACCGAGAACGCGAGCTGGGTCACCGTCGCGAGGTGCTCGAACGAGACGCGATCGTACGTGTCGGTCGCCCGGTGGTAGTGCGGCGTGTGATCGCCACCGACGAACTCCTCGCCGACGCCGACCGCGGGCATGTCGAGATCGAGGAACGCCTGGTGATCGCTGCGGTCGAACGTGACCGCGCCGACCGGGATCCCCACGGCCGCGCCGTGCTGCTCGTACAGGGCCGCGAGCGCGGGCGTCGGTGACCACAGCTCGACCGCGCGATCGCCGTCGCCGTCGAAGCTCAGCATGTCGAACACGTGCACGCCGGCGAGGTCCTTACCCGTCGCGGCGACGCTCTGCGCGTACGCGCGGCTGCCGATCAGGCCGAGCTCCTCCTCGTCGAACAGCACGAACACGATCGGGTGCGTGCGGACCGGCAGATCACGCAGGTAGCGCGCGGCCGCGAGCACGATCGCGACGCCGGTCGCGTTGTCCGCGGCCGCCGGCCCCGCGGGCACACCGTCGAAGTGCGCCCCGACGATGATCAGCTCGCCGCTGCCGGTCGTCGCGTCCAGCGAGGCCACGACGTTGGCGCCGCTGCCGTAGTCGTGCTGCGCCACCGCCAGCCCGAGCGCGGTGAGCTCGTCGACGAGGTACTCGCGCGCCAGCGTGCGCTCGGTCTCGCTCGCGCGATGCGCGAGGGTCACGCCCGGCGCGATCTCCGTGGCCCCCGCGAGCGCGCCGACGATCCGGCGCTGGTAGCCGTCGAGCCAGTCGCACCCGGAGAACGGCACGCAGCGCGGTGCGTCGACCGGCGCGGCGTCGCGCGCGGCGCCCGGCTCGCTGCCGCACCCGCCGGAGGTGACGGCCGCCGCGACGGCGGCGATGACGAGCGCGCAGACAGGGGGTGCGGCCCGGGGCGCCTCAGTGGTGGTGATCATCGGAGCCAGCGTACAGCCGCTGGCCCCCCTCGCGGAACTCCGCGGCCTTCTGCGCGAGCCCCGCCTCGACCTCCTGCTTCGCGGCCAGCTCGCGGACCTCCTCGGTGATCCGCATCGAGCAGAACTTGGGACCGCACATCGAGCAGAAGTGCGCGCCCTTCGCCGCCGGGGCCGGGAGCGTCTCGTCGTGGAAGTCCTTCGCGGTGTCGGGATCCAGCGACAGGTGGAACTGGTCCTGCCAGCGGAACTCGAAGCGCGCCTTGGACAGCGCGTCGTCGCGCCGCTGCGCGCCCGGGTGTCCCTTCGCGAGATCGGCGGCGTGGGCGGCGATCTTGTACGCGATCACCCCGGCCTTGACGTCGTCCCGGTTGGGCAGGCCGAGGTGCTCCTTCGGAGTCACGTAGCAGAGCATCGCGGTGCCGAACCAGCCGATCATCGCGGCGCCGATCGCCGACGTGATGTGGTCGTAGCCGGGCGCGATGTCGGTGACGAGCGGCCCGAGCGTGTAGAACGGCGCCTCCTTGCAGAGCTTCATCTGCAGGTCGACGTTCTCCTTGATCTTGTGCATCGGGACGTGGCCCGGGCCCTCGATCATGGTCTGCACGTCGTGCTTCCACGCGATGTCGGTGAGCTCGCCGAGCGTCTCGAGCTCCGCGAGCTGCGCGCGATCGTTGGCGTCGGCGATCGAGCCGGGGCGCAGGCCGTCGCCGAGCGAGAACGCGACGTCGTACTTCTTCATCACCTCGCAGATCCGCTCGAACTCGGTGTAGAGGAAGTTCTCCTTGTGGTGCGCGAGGCACCACTTCGCCATGATCGAGCCGCCGCGCGACACGATGCCGGTGGTGCGGTTCGCGGTGTACGGGATGTACGCGAGGCGGACGCCCGCGTGGATCGTGAAGTAGTCGACGCCCTGCTCGGCCTGCTCGATCAGCGTGTCGATGAACAGGTCGATGTTCAGCTTCTCGGGATCGCCGCCGACCTTCTCGAGGCACTGGTAGATCGGCACCGTGCCGATCGGCACCGGCGAGTTGCGCAGGATCCACTCGCGGGTCTCGTGGATGTTCTTGCCGGTCGACAGGTCCATGACCGTGTCGGCGCCCCACTTCACCGCCCACCTGAGCTTGTCGACCTCCTCGCCGATCGTCGACGTCACGGCCGAGTTGCCGATGTTCGCGTTGATCTTCACGAGGAACTTCGAGCCGATGATCATCGGCTCGGACTCGGGGTGGTTGATGTTCGCCGGCAGGATGGCGCGACCGCGCGCGATCTCGTCGCGCACGAACTCCGGAGTCACGCTCTCGCGGAGAGCGACGAACCGCATCTCCGGCGTGATGATGCCGCGCCGCGCGTAGTGCATCTGGGTGCGGTTGCCGGTGTCACCCTCGGCGAGCCGCGCGTCGATCCACGGCTTGCGCAGCTTCGGCAGCCCGTGGTGCGGATCGACGCCCTGCGGCCCCGACGTGTCGTAGACGTCGAACGCCGGCTCGCCGCCGGAGAGGTGGATGCGTCGGACCGGGACCTTCAGTCCGTCGGCCTCGACGTACACCTTCTCCGAGGCAGGAAAGCCCTCGATCGCGGGCAGGTTCGCGACCGGATCCGCGCCGATCTGCGGCAGCGAGCGCTTGCCGTTGCCATTGCCACTATCGTTGCCGTTTCCGTTGCTGCTAGCCATGTGTCCTCCCTACGCCGGCATTACCCGGGTCAGGTTCTGGGGTCGTGCTCGCGCACCTCTCAGCCTTCACGTGGAAAGCTCCCCCGTCTGTTCGTGTGGGGTGCGAGACCTGGCGGGCACCGTACATGAGAGCCGCCAGGAAGGCCATACGTGGGGGTGCGCGGGGCGGCGCTCCGGCCGTGGAGCGATGACATCCCGCGCGGCTCGGCGACGCACCGCTGCGGGTTTGCTAGGCTCGGGCGCGTGTCGGAAGCGCAACGCTTCGGCCGCTATCGGGTGACCGGCACGCTCGGCGCTGGCGCGATGGGCGAGGTCCACGCTGCCGTCGACGAGGTGCTCGGCCGCGAGGTCGCGGTGAAGACGCTCCGCGGCCACGCGAACGGGCTCGCCGCGCGCATGCTCGACGAGCGGTTCCGGCAGGAGGCGCGCGCGATCGCGGCCCTCGCTCACCCGGGAGTCGTGCAGGTCTACGACATCGATCTCGCGGCCGACCCGCCGTACCTGGTGATGGAACGGGTCGCCGGACCTTCGCTCAAGGAGCGGATCGAGCGCGGCGGTGCGCTGGGGCCGGGCGAGCTGCGCGCGCTCGGCATCCAGATCGGCCGCGCGCTCGCCGCGGCGCACGCGCAGAAGATCATCCACCGCGACGTCAAGCCGGCGAACATCCTCGCCGCCGGCGAGGGCACGTGGAAGCTGGCCGATTTCGGCGTCGCGCACGTGCCCGACTCGTCGCTGACGATGACGGGGCAGTTCGTCGGCTCGCCCGCGTACGCACCTCCCGAGGCGCTGGTGCGCGGACAGTGCGACGTCGAGGGCGACGTCTTCGGGCTCGGCGCGTCGCTCTATCACGCGGCGGCGGGTCGCTGGCCGCGGCTCGAGGCGACGACCGGTGGCTTGCTCGCGCCGGTGACGCCGATCCGCTCGCTCGTGCCGGACCTGCCGGCCGACATCGCGGAGATCATCGATCGGGCGCTCGCCGTCGAGCCCACCGTGCGACCGACGGCCGGGGAGCTCGCCGATGCGCTCGCGGGCGGCCACGTCCACGCGAGCACGCCGCCCACGCCGCGCCCGAGCGTTCCCTCCGCGGGGCCGGCTGCCGTCGCGACGGGCCCGGTCGCCACCACGCCGGTGACGCTGCCGGGAAGCACGACATCGCCGACCGCGTCCGCGCGCTGGAGACCGTGGGCGTTCGGGGCCGGCGCCCTGCTCGCGCTCGGGCTCGTCGCGGGCCGGTGCAGCTCGGCCCCTGGTGATCACGCGCCCGGAGCGACGCCGGCGCCCGCCTCGCTGCCTCAGGCCGCTCCGCGCGCCGACGAGCGCTCGCCCGCGCCGCTCGAACCGCTCGCCCCGATCCGCGTCGAGACGCCTCCGATTCACGACGACAAGGCCGCGCGCGACTGGAACCGGATCCTCGAGCACATCGAGCGTGGGAACTTCAGCGGCGCCAAGCGCAAGCTGTGGGAGTGGGAGCGCAAGCACGCCGGCGGCCCGATACCGGAGACCGAGGCGTTGCGCGCGCAGCTCGAGGCGCTCGGGCCGGATCGCGATCGCGGTCGCGACGACGACGACTGATCACGCGAGGTGATCGAGCGAGAGGAACGCGGCGTCGAGCGCCGTGACCATCGCCTCGGCGCTCGCGAAGCGGTCCGCCGGGTTCTTGGCGAGCGCGCGGTCGACGAGCGTCACGACCTCGGGCGTCGTCCACGCCGCGCCCGGGGAGAGATCGTCGAGCCGCGGTGGCGGGGTCTTCGCGTGGAGCCGCATCATGCGCTGCGGGTCGGGATCGTGGAACGGCATCACTCCGGCGAGCATCTCGAACAGCATCACGCCGACCGCGTAGACATCGGCGCGCCCGTCGATCGCGCGGCCGAGCGCCTGCTCGGGCGCCATGTAGGCCGGCGTGCCGAACACCAGGCCCGTGCTCGTCAGCGCGCCAGCGCCGAACGCCGCGGCCGCGTCGCCGACGAGCTTCACGAGCCCGAAGTCGATGATCTTGACGCGGTCCCACCCGTCCATCGGGACGAGGATCACGTTGTCGGGCTTGAGATCGCGGTGGACGATGCCCTGCGCGTGCGCGTGGCCCACGCCCTCGAGCATCTGACGCGCGATCACGAGCGCGCGCCGCGGCGGTAACGCACCGCCCTCGCGCAGCCGCGCGCCGAGCGTCACGCCGGAGACCTTCTCCATCACGAGGAACAGCATCCCCGCCTCGACGAACACGTCGACCGCGGCGACGAGGTTCGGGTGCTCGAGCAAGCGCAGCGCGTTGGCCTCGCGCGCGAACCGGCGGGTCGCGTCCGAGCTGCCGCCGACGTCGGTGATCGGCGCCTTCAGCGCGTACCGCACGCCCGCGTCGTCCTCGACCTCGTGGACGCCGCCCATGCCGCCGCGGCCGAGCGCCCCGACGACGCGGTAGCGGCCGATGCGGGTTCCGGGCTCGATCGTCGGCGTCCACACGGCCTGCCCATCCTACTGGATCGCTCGCCCGCGTGGGCTCGGGGCCCGCCGCAACGCGCGGCAGGAGGTCGGCATCCCACGCACGAGCCTCTCCCCCGTTCACCCGTCGTGCTAGGAAGTGTCATGGACAAGTTGCCGGTCGTCGGCACCCAGCCCCCTTCCGATCCAGAAGACCTCGGGATGACCCCCGACGAGCTCGAGGCCGAGATCCGGCGCCTCAGGACCGAGCGGAACGCCGTGATCCTGGCCCACTTCTACCAGGAGTCGGAGATCCAGGACCTCGCCGACTTCGTCGGAGACTCGCTGCAGCTCTCGCAGGCCGCGGCGAAGACGGACGCCGACGTGATCGTGTTCTGCGGCGTCCACTTCATGGCCGAGACCGCGAAGATCCTGAACCCGACGAAGACGGTCGTGGTCCCGGACCTCGAAGCGGGCTGCTCGCTCGCCGACGGCTGCCCGGCCCCGGTGTTCCAGAAGTGGCTCGAGCAGTTCCCCGGCCACACGGTCGTCAGCTACATCAACTGCTCCGCCGAGGTGAAGGCGCTCTCCGACGTGATCTGCACCTCGTCGAACGCCGTGAAGATCGTGAAGGCGCTCGGCGACGAGAAGATCGTGTTCGCGCCGGATCGCTACCTCGGCGCGTTCGTCGCCAAGCAGGCGAACCGCCCCGACATCGTCACGTGGCAGGGCACCTGCATCGTCCACGAGTCGTTCTCGGAGAAGCGGCTGCTCGAGCTCATGATGAAGCACCCCGAGGCCGAGGTGATCGCCCACCCCGAGTGCCACGAGGGCATCCTCCGCCACGCGCAGCACGTCGCCTCGACCGCGGGCCTGATCCAGTACGCGAAGAGCTCGCCGAAGCAGACGTTCATCGTCGCGACCGAGGCGGGGATCCTGCACAAGATGCAACAAGCCGCCCCGGGCAAGACGTTGATCGCTGCACCGCCCGAGGACGAGACGTGCGCGTGCAACATGTGCCCCCACATGCGTCGGAACACGCTCGAGAAGCTGTACCTGTGCCTGCGCGATCTGACGCCGCAGGTCGACGTGCCCGAGGCCGTGCGGGTCCGCGCTCTGAAGCCGATCGAGCGCATGCTCGCGATGTCGGTGTGACGCGACGGGCGCTGCTGCTCGCCGCCGCCGCGGGCGCCCTCGGCGCCTGTGGCAGCTCCGAGCGCGCGCCGAGCGCGCCGCCTCCGATCACGTCGCCCGAAGCCCCGGCCGCGCCCGCGACCGCGAGCCCGATCCCGGCGCACACGCGCCAGCTCGTCACCGCGATCGTCCCCGACTGGGACGCCCCCACCGCCGAGCTGCGCCTGTGGCTCCGCGACGGAGACCGCTGGCGCGCGGCCGGTCCCGCGTGGCCCGCCGTGATCGGCCGCGGCGGTGCGGCCTGGGGCATCGGCCTCCACGGCGACGGTGCGCCCGCGAACCGGACCGGACCGGTCAAGCGCGAGGGCGACGGCAAGAGCCCGGCCGGCGTGTTCGCGCTCGCGGGCACCTACGGCTACGCGGCGCGCCCGCCCGACGGCGCCGGCCTGCCCTACACCCCCGTCGACGCGACCTGGAAGTGCGTCGACGATCCGGCCTCGCGGCACTACAACCAGATCGTCAACGCGCGCACGACCGCGCCCGACTGGGCCAGCGCCGAGGACATGCGCCGCCCCGACGCCCTGTACGCCTGGGTCGTCGAGGTCGCCCACAACGCGACCCGCGCGCCCGGCCACGGCAGCTGCATCTTCCTCCACGTCTGGGGCGGCCCCGACGACACCACCTCCGGCTGCACCGCGATGGACGAGCCCCGGCTCGCCGCGCTGCTCGCCCAGCTCTCGCCCGCGGCCTCGCCCGCGTTCGTGCTCCTGCCGCGCGCCGAGTACGACGCCCTCGCGCCCGCCTGGAACCTCCCGCGATAGCTCAGGGCGCGAAGCAGTCGTACTGCTCCTGTCGCCAGATCTTGCCGTCGCGGAGCTCGATGATGCTGCAGATCTGGGCGCGCATCACGTGGCCTGCGGGTAGCGGGCCCGCGGCGACGGCGAGCGTGCCGGACCAGTCGATCTGCACGGCCGCGCGGTCGCCCTCGACGATCATCGAGCGGATCGCGTAGGTCTCGCTCGACAGGAGCTTGGCGCCGCGCTCGCCGGCCGCGCGCATCGCGTCGCGATCGTAGCGCTTGCCTTGCGGGTTCAGCTGGTTGGGGTGCTCGACGAGCTCGACCTCGGGGTGGAGGAAGCTCGCCACCTCGTCGAGCCGGTGGGCCTCGATGGCGCGGAGATAGGCGGTCACGATCTCGGTCGTGGTCATGGCGCGTGGGATGCCGGGCGGCCGCGGATCGGTGCGCGTCAGGGCTCGAGCTCGAACCGCAGCACCCGGTTCCACTGGTAGTCGGGCACGTAGAGGTGGCCGCCGGTCGCGACGATGTGGCGCGGTGACGACATGCGGTTCCCGGTCGGGATGCTCGGCAGGTCGTTGCTGTCGAGGTTGTCCTGGCCGAGCACGACGTCCGCGGCCTCGCCCGAGGTGGACGGGATCGGCGTGTGGACGACGACGCGGTGGTTCATCGAGTCGCTGATGAACAGCGAGCCGTTCGCCTCGACGGCGCGATACGGCGTGTGCAGCCCGATCGCGTTGGCGATCGCGCCACCCGCGTTCGGCGTGTTGCCGGAGAACGCGGTCTGTCCGATCACGAAGTCACACGGCTGGCCACTCGTCGTCGGGAACTGGTTCCACACCATGACGCGATGGTTCCCCGCGTCGGCGACGTACAGGCGGGTGCCGTTCGACCACACACCGACCGGGAACTTCATCGACGCGCTCGTCGGTGGATCCGCCGGCGGATCACCGAGCCCCAACCCGAAGCCCGGCCGCCCGAGCACGATGTTCGCGGCCTGCCCGTTCGTCGTCGGCAGCGACGTCCAGATCAGGACGCGCGAGTTCGCGTTGTCGACGACGACGAGCCGGGTGCCGTCGGACCACACGTCGGCGGGGCCGTTCAGGCCGGACGCGCTCTTGCCGCCGGCGCTCGTCGTGAAGCTCGCCTGCCCGAGGACGACGCTGGCCGGCGCGCCGTGCGCGGCCGGGAGCGAGCCGTAGATCAGCACGCGGTTGCTCGCCCCGTCGACGACGAACAGCTTGCCGCCCGCCGCGACCGCCGACAGATCGCCCACGCGCAAGGTCGTCTGCGACGTGCCAGGCGCCGACGAGGTCGCCTCCGCCTGCCCGACGATCACGTTCGCCACCGGCCGGTTCACGACCGGCAGCGCGTTGAACTGCAACAGGCGCGCGTTGCGCGCGTCCGCGATCCACAGCCGGGTCCCGTCGGAGGCCGCCGACATCGCCCCGAACAGCGAGCTCGCGCTCTGGCCACCGCTGTTCGCGGTGTCGCTCAGGAAGTCGTTCTGCCCGATCACGAGGTCGGCGAACTGCCCCGTGGTCACCGAGCCATCCGCGTCGATCGCGACATCGACCGGGGCGTCGACGCCGCCGTCCATTGCGACCGCGACACACTCACCGCTCACGCCGTCCCCGACGTCGAGGTCGGAGTAGCGGTACCCGCTCGGGCACGCGGGGTCCGGATACGCACACCAGCGGTTCCCGCTCGCGGCGGCGATGCACCTGCCTCCACTCGAGAGATCGCAGTCCGCCTCGTGCAGACACTGCACGTGGCTGCGGCTCTCACAGGCCAACGAGGTCGCCAGTGCTAGCAGGATCACACGCATCGTCGCTACCCCTTTCCCTCCCGGCCGAGTGTCACGAAATCGCGCGCTCGTTTCCAGCGCTCCTAGGGCTTCAGTGGCAGCTTCGCCACGCTCGTCGCCTCCTCCGCCATCGCCCCGAGCAGCCGCGCGGCCTCGCGGCGGTCGAGCGCCTCGTGGAGCTCCTGCTCCAGGATCCCGAAGCGCGTGCTCGTCGCGGCCTCGACGCGCGGATCGAGCCGGCGCGCCGACAGGCAGAACGAGAACGTCGCGCCCACGTGGCTCGCCGCGACGCCCGCGTCCTTGCCGGCGGCCGCGCGCCGCGCAGCGTGGGTCAGATCCCACGCGAACCGCTCGCAGTGCCTGCGCACGGCGAACGCCAGGTCGCTCTCCGGGCACGAGCGACTGCACGCCGCGAGCCCGACGAGCACCAGCGACGAGATGACGAGGGGGCCTTGCATCATGGGGCATCGTCGATGCGCGCACCCGCCGTGGTCGACGCCGGGGCCGGAGGGTGCGCGGAGCTCCGCAACGATCGCGCGATGCGGTCGGGCTCCGAGAGGAACAGGAACGGGTACTCGTGCTCGCGGATCAGGAAGGTCGCCGGCGGCGCCTTCCACACCGCGCGGTGCCTCCGGAGCGCGATCTCGACGAGCTCGTCGGGCACCGGCCCGGCGTAGTACGGCAGCGCGGTCGTGGTCTGGTCCGGGCGCAGCGAGCGCTCGAGCGGCGCGGTGATCGTCGCCCCGGGGCCCCAGTCGCGGTGCGCGTAGCCGTAGTGCCCCGGCGCACCGGAGCCGTAGACGACCCACACGACCTTCTTCTCCCGGGCGCCACCGGCGGACGGTCCGTCGCGATAGGCACCTGGCCGCGCGGGCTCGCGCAACCGCGCGTCGGTGGGCGGGAGGTGACGATCCGTGGGATCCCGCGGATCGAGCAGCCGGGTGCCGATCTTCGTGACGCCGCTGGCCTTGAACCGCGCGACCTTGTCGGTGATCGCGGCCTTGTACGCCACCGTCGAGTGGTGCTCGGCCGCGAAGCTCTCGAACAGCGCGATCAGCTCCGCGTCGCTCGCGATCACCGGCGTCTGCTCGCGGATCCGCTCGAAGCTGACCTCGGCGTTCGTCGAGAGCAGCTCGAGGAACGACAGGCGCTCCGCCCTCTCCGCGCCGGCGCGCGGCGTGATCTCGCGCCGGGTCGTGGAGGCGACCTCGCGCTTCACCACGCTGACCACCTGCTTGACGTTGTCCTGGATCGTCTTGGGCGAGACCGTCGCGAGCGCGTCGCGCGAGATCTGCGTCCAGCTCGGGAGCTGGGGCGGCTCGACCTGGAGCCGCGCCCCGAGCCGCGACAGGGAGTCGATGCTCGTCGTCCGGATCTGGTCGAGGACGGAGCTCAGGGTGCGGCCCGCGAACGAGCTGATCACGTCGAGCACGAGGCCGACGAACCACGGCAGCTCGTCCTCGTCGTCGGCGAGGAGCTCCTCGAACCGCAGCTGCTCGCACGCCGAGTGGAACCGCTCCGCGGCCCCGATCACGCGGAGCTGGAACCCGCTCACCAGCCGCGCCCTGACCGCGGGTGAGAGGAAGCAGGCCCCCGGATCCGCCGCGAGCCCCGGGTTCGCCTCGCACGCCGCCCCGGTGTTGACGAGCGCGCTGCCCGTCGGGCCTTGACGTTGGGACTCCAGGGGTGTGCGGCCAGCGAGCACGGCGAGCTCCGGGGACGCCCCCGTGACGAGGTCGTCGGCGGTGATTCTCGACGCGTTCGCCTGGAGTGCGGGTTCTGACATCGGCTCCTCTCCTCGCCCTCACCGGACCGGCCCATCGAGCGCGCTCGAGCTGGTGAGCTTCCCGAGCGCCTCGTACTCGAGCTGCGCGGCGCGCGCCAGGCGCGCGGCATCGATCGGCACCCGCTCGTCGGCGGCGAGGAACGCGGCGCGCAGGACCGCGTTCCTGATGTAGCCACCGCTCAACACGTACGTCTCGGCGAGCTGCGCGATCCGCAGGTCACCGCTCGTGGGTGCCCGCTCGGGGATCAGCACCTTCCACAACCGCTCGCGCTCCTCGGCCTCCGGCATCGGGAACGTCACGTGCACCGCGATCCGGCGACGGAACGCCTCGTCGATCGCCGTGGCGTGGTTGGTCGTGAGGATGCAGATGCCGGCGTAGCTCTCGAGCCGCTGCAGCAGGAAGTTGATCTCCTGGTTCGCGTGGCGGTCGTTGCTCGAGCGGATCTCGGTGCGCTTGCCGAACAGCGCGTCGGCCTCGTCGAACAGGAGGACCGCGTGGCCGGACTCCGCGGCGTCGAACACCGCCGCGAGGTTCTTCTCGGTCTCCCCGATCCACTTCGAGACGACCTTGCTGAGATCGACCTGGTACAGCTCGGTCCCGAGCGACTTCGCGATCAGGCCGGCGGCCATGGTCTTGCCGGTGCCGGGCGGGCCCGAGAACAGCGCCGTGATCCCGAGGCCGCGGCCGAGCTTGTCGGCGAAGCCCCAGTCCTCGTACACCCGCGCGCGCTCGCGGATCCGCGCGAGCAGCTCGATCATCGCGGTGGTCTGCTCCTCGGGGAGCACCAGATCGTCCCACGTCTGCGTCACGTGGACGCGCGTCGCGAGCCCGGCGAACCGGTGGTCGAGCACGGCGCGCAGCGCCTGCTCGATGTGGGCGGGGCGCATCGGCCCGGCGCCGCACCGCTCCACCGCGATCCGGCCCGCGGCCTCGATCAGCGCGGGGGCGAGCGGGTACGTCCGCGCGAGGATCTCGGCGTCGCCTGGCCCGGCGGCCGGGATCGCACGACGCCACAGCGCCGCGCGTCGCGCCGCGCCGAGCGGAGCGAGCTCCACCGCGACGGGTGCGCGCTTCCAGCGGCGCGCGATCCGCCGCGACGACGTCGCGAGCACGAGCGCCGGCAGCTCCTGTTCGACGAGGTCGATCCGGTCCTGCACGTCGCCGGTCACGTCGAGCGCGTCGAGATCGCGCACCAGCGGCACGAGCCCGAGCAGCTGACACTCGCGCGCGATCGCCCGGAGCTGACGCCGTGCGAGCGCGCGATCGCGAGCGAGCTCGCGCCCGTCGATCCGCAGCACCGAGAAGCCCCGCGCGCGCGCGATCGCCACGAGGCTCGACCGGCGCCCGGTCCCGACCGGGCCGTACGCGAGCACGAGCCCCGCGCGATCGAACGCCGCCTCGAGCTCGCGCGCTGCGGCGCCGGCCAGCTCGAGCTCGTCGAGCCGCGGGCCCTCACCCTCGATCACCGCGAGGTCGGCGAGCGCCGGATCGAGGCCGAGGTCTCCGTGGAGCAGCGCGAGCACGCGACGCCCGAGCTTCCAGCTCTGGCGGTACTCGGGCACCTCGACGCTCGCATCGAGCCGCTCGATCAACCCGAACCGGGGCAGCACGCCGTGTGGTCCGAGCTCGCGCCAGAGCGCGGTTCCGCCCGCCGGACCGTAGACGACGCGCCGGACCACGTCGGTGGTCGGATCCGCCCCGGCCTCCATCGCGAGCTCGCGGACCAGCTTGCGCGCGACCGGGCACAGCTCGTGCGCGATCAGGAGCCACAGCACGCGCTGCTCGGTGAGCGTGAGCGCGAACCGGTCGTGGAGACGCGCGATCGGGAGGACGTCCTCGGACGAGGCGAGCACGCGGAGCTCGATGCCCTCCTCGCGCCCGAGCAGGTCCGAGGGCCAGGGCCGCGGGGCGCGCTCGCCGGTCAGCGAGGCGTCGAGGTGCGCGCGGGCCGCGCGCAGGCGCTGGCGCATCGCCGCGAGCTGGTCCTCGATCAGCTCGTGCTGCGACGCGTACGGCCCGCGCTCCGACACGTCGCGATCGCGCGCGCTCTCCGTCACGGTCGACCTCGCCCCCGCGCCGCGCGGCGCCGCGCATCGGCGAGGAACGCGAGCAGCCGTGCACGCCGCGACGCGATCAGCCGTCCGAACTGGCTCGCGATCGGATCGTCGCGATCCGCCGCCGACAGCCGGCGGTGCAGCGCGAGCGCCTCGACCGGTGACAGGCGGGCGAACAGCGAACCCAGCGCGTGCTCCTTGCGTCGGTACGCGGCCTCGATGGTCTCGCCCGGCGTGGGTGCCGCGCGCAGGATCTCGACGATCTCCTGCTCGACCTCGCGCAGCGTCGTGCGCGCGGGCGTGGGTGCGACGACGGGCGTGGGCGCGACATGGAGTGTGGGTGCGACCGATTCGCCGATCACGGCGTGCTCGTGGCTCGGCTCCCGATCGCGGCGCGCCATCGTCGGGCGCGCGCGGGGGCGCGGACGGCTCGGCGCGCGGTCGCGCTCGAAGATCCGGAACCGGTCGCCGGTGTCGTCGGCGTCGAAGCGTCCTTGCCTCTGCATCGCCTCACCTCCTCGCTCGGCGGGCCGAGATGACCTCGCGCTCTTCGACAACGAAACACGATCTGCGCGACCCGCGACAGGGGCATCCAACCTCACGCTCACGATCGGTGTCCGCCTGGACGTGAAGACCGTCTCTCTCGCGCGCAAGCGAGCGAGATCCGCGCGCTCGCCGCGCACCCGCCGTCCAGGCGCATGCCGGGACGACGCCGGGCGCTGGACGCGTCAGCCGCTCGCGAGCGGCAGCCGGAGGCCGAGCTGCGTGAACCAGTAGTGCAAGGACGACGGCTGGATCCCGAGCACGTCGGCGGTCCTGCGCAGCGAGCCCGCCTGCGCGAGCGCCACGAGGCGATCCGCGGCGAGCCGCAGCCCCGCGAAGTTGTCGGGCCAGCGCCAGGCGCGCAGCGCCGCTCGATTCGGCTCGGTCAGGCTCGCGACCCGGAGCGCGCCGCCCCGCTCGACGAACATCCGGTCGAGGATCGGGAGGATCGCGTCGCGACGCTCCGCGAGCGAGCGCAGCGCGACATGGTGCATCGGCGCCTGTTGCGTCCCGCCGAGCACCTCGGCCGCCTTCGCGAGCGTCGGCGCGAGGAGGATGACGCGGATCTGATAGCTCGGCGAGAACAGCATCGACGTGAACGCGGGGTCGATTGGCGCGGCCTTGCTGCTGGACGAGAGCACGAGCGTGGTGCGAGCGGCCCGATCGAGCAGCGCGCGCTGGCCGGGGCGATCCGAGGGGACCTCCCCGAGCTCGCGCAGCTCGACGAGCGGGCGGCCGCGGCGCAGCGACAGCGCGTGGAGTGTCCGCGCGAGACGCTCGTGGTCGCAGCCGGGGTCACCGGTCACGAGGACGTGCGCGCCGCTCGTCGCGAGCACGATCAGGTCGCCCGGCGACGCTCCGTCGCGCTCTGCGTCGCTGCCGAGGAGCTCGACGAGCGTGGGATACGCGGCGCGCATTTCGTCGGACAGCGCGAGGAGCCGGACCGACGCCGCCGTGAACGTATCGCCCGGACGCAGCTCGAAGCTCGTCTCGCGGCGCCCGCGGAAGAACGTCCCGTTGTGGCTGCCCTGATCGTGGACGCGCAGGCTCGCGCCGCGTCGCTCGAGCACGCAGTGCAGCGCGGACACGAACTCGCCGGCGACGACGATGTCGCGGTCCGTCGACGATCCGAGCGTGAAGGTCTTCGTGTGCCGCGGCAGCTCGACCGCGCGCTCGGTGCCCCACACGCGCAGCTGGGTGATGATGTCCAGCCCGTCGAACCACGCGCCGCGCTGCGCCTCGGGGAGCGTGCGGGTGCGCGGCGGCCCGTCGTCGGCGACCACCGCCTGCCGCGCCGGCCCCCGAGCGTCGCGCCGCGTCGCCATGGGTCCAGAGAGCACTCGCGCGCTCCTCGCGCAAGAGACTTCGTCGGCGCGGATTGGAATCCGTGATGGATGAGCGTCGGCGCCACTCCAGATCTCGATCGGCTTGGACACTCTCACTCTGGTCCAGCCACGCGAGTTCGCGAGGTTGCCGGACCACGCTCCACGAGCCCGTTGCGAACCAGCCTCGGTGTCGAGAACATGATCGAGGGCAGGTTGTTCCATCAACTTGGTGGAGGGCGCACGTGATGGTTCCAGGCGATGTCAGCTCGCATCCCGATCCGATGATCGGGGCGCGGATCTACGACTACGTGATCCGCAGCAAGCTCGCGGCAGGGGGCATGGGCGCGGTCTACTTCGCGACACACGCGCGGCTCCCCAACATCAAGAAGGTGGTCAAGATCCTGCTGCCGGAGTACTCGCAGCACCCAGTGATCCGGCAGCGGTTCGAGCGCGAGGCGGAGGCGGCGTCGCGGCTCGCCCACGAGCACGTGGTCGAGATCGACGGGTTCGGCGCGCTGCCCGACGGGCAGCTGTTCCTGATCATGCCGTTCCTCGACGGGAAGCCGCTCGACGCGTACATCCGCG
>Ga0164243_10006832_pt1 | contig 17194 bp, 12 predicted proteins | sample OricompcompostOP_FD_108781 | JGI IMG/M metagenome (GOLD analysis project Ga0164243, IMG submission 108781) | Organic Plus compost microbial communities from Emeryville, California, USA - Original compost - Organic plus compost (OP) | ecosystem: Engineered > Solid waste > Mixed feedstock >... | reverse complement strand
GGCCGCGCCGTCCACCTGACCGACGCCGGCCGCGACGGCCTCGCGCGCGCCTTCGGGATCGACGTCGCCGCCGTCGAGCAGGCGCGCGGCGCCGCTACGGCCGGCAGCTCGTCGCGCGCACGACCAGCTCCGGCGCCAGCCGCACCGGCTGCAGCGGCCGGTCCCTGATCGCGTCGAGCAGCATCCTGACCGCCCACTCGCCCATCGCGGCGTGGGGGCTGCGGACGCTCGTCAGCCCCAGCGGGGTCGCCAGCGCGACGTCGTTGTAGCCGACGACGGCGACGTCGCGCCCGGGCTCGCGGCCATGCCGGCGCAGCACCCGCATCGCCCACACGGCGGCGTCGTCGTTGATCGCGAACAGCGCCGTCAGGTCGCCGCGCCGCTCCAGCAGCCGCTCGGTCGAGCGCTCGACCCCCGGCCCGAAGATCGGGCACGGCTCGAGCATCTCGCCGCCGCCGGGCAGGCCGCGGTCGCGCCAGGTGTCGCGGAAGCCGCGCACGCGCTCGACGATCGCGGGCGAGAAGTCGGGGCCGCTGAGCACGGCGACCCGCTCGTGGCCGAGGTCGGCGAGGTGGGTCGCGGCGAGCTGGCCGCCGAGGTAGTCGTCGCCGGTCACCGACGGGTGGCCGGGCAGGCCGCGGCTGTTGAGCACGTAGGGGACCCGCAGCGTCGCGATCCAGTCGGCGTAGCGGCCGTCGGTGTGGGCGTCGCCGATGATCAGCCCGTCGACCCCGCGCGACAGCAGCAGCTTGACCCGCGCCCGCTGCTGCTCCAGCTCGTCGTGGGTCGTCGCGACGACGGTCTGGAAGTCGACGGCCAGCGCCGCCCGCTCGATCGCCTCGTAGTGGATCGCCTGCACGGTGTCGGTCAGGTGGGGGACGATCACGCCGATCGTCTGCGAGCGGCGGGTGCGCAGGCTCGCCGCGGCGCTGTTGCCGCGGTAGTCGAGCCGCTCGGCGATCTCGCGGATGCGGACGGCGGTCGCGTCGGTCGCGTCGGCCCGCCGCAGCGCGCGCGAGACGGTCGACGGGTGGACGCCGGCGAGCTCGGCGATCGTGCGCAGCGTGACGGGGGCGGCGGGCTCGTCGGGGCCGGTCATCGGGGCGCGGGGGCGTGCACGGTGCTGGAACGGTACCTCGGACGGCCCCCTTGACGGCTGCGGCGGTCGTCGGCTACGGTGCTGCGCAATCGAGTGCGCAATCCATTGCGCAATCAGTTGCCAGACCATGCCGGCGGGTCGTCGCCGGCCGCACGAGGGAGAAGAGATCGATGCCAGTCGACGTCGCCGCGTCGAGAACGGCCGCTGCGCCGGCAGCGCCGCCCGGGGCGGACTGGAGACCGAGCCGGATCACGCGCAGACGGGTCGCCTACGCCAGCTGGATCGCCGGCCTGGCGTGGGTCTTCGCGGCCTACGACTTCAACCTCTTCGGCGCGCTGCTGCCGGAGATCCGCGACGACATGGGCTGGTCGAAGGGGACGGCCGCGACCGTCTCGACGCTGGTCAGCATCGGCACCGTCTTCGCCGCGCTCGCCGTCGGCCCGCTGATCGACCGCCTCGGCCGCCGCCTCGCGCTGATCGTGACGACCGCCGGCGGCGCGATCAGCTCCGGCCTCACCGGCCTGATGCCGGCGCCGCTGGCCGCCCCCTGGCTGGTCGCCGTCCGCTCGCTGTCGGGCCTCGCCGTCTCCGAGCAGGCGGTCAACGCGACCTACCTCAACGAGCTGTACTCCTCCTGCGAGGACGGCCCCCGCAGACAGGGCTTCAGCTACAGCCTCGTCCAGAGCGGCTGGCCGATCGGCGTCGTGATCGGCGGCGCCTTCGCCGCGCTGCTGCTGCCCGCGCTCGGCTGGCGCGGCGTCTTCCTCCTCGCCGCCTTCCCGGCCGTCGCGATCGTCCTGCTCGGCCGCCGCCTGGTCGAGTCGCCCAAGTACGAGGTGATGAAGCGGGCGCAGGCGCTGCGCGCCGACGGCCGCGGCGAGGAGGCGGCCGCGCTCGCCGCCGCCCACGGCGTCCAGCTCGGCGGCGAGCAGGAGCGCGCCTCCTACCGCGCGCTGTTCGAGCCCGGCGTCCGCCGCCACACGATCTTCGTCTCGCTCGGCTTCCTCTTCAGCTGGTTCGGCGTGCAGGTGATGAGCATCCTCAGCACGACCGTGCTCACCGACGGCAAGGGGATCGACTTCGAGAACTCGCTGACGGCGCTGGTGATCTCCAACGCGGTGCTGTTCGTCGGCTACCTGCTGTTCGGCTGGCTCGGCGACCGCGTCAGCCGCCGCGACCTGATCGGCTGCGGCTGGCTGGCCGCCGCCGGCTGCTACGCGCTGATGCTGTTCGCCGCCGACGGCTACTGGCCGGTCGTGATCCTCAACTCGGCCGGGCTGTTCTTCATGATCGGCCCGTACGCCGCGCTGCTCTACTACGTCGGCGACTCCTACCCGACCCGCCACCGCGCCTCCGGCGCCGCCTTCGTCAACGCGATGGGGCCGATCGGCGCCGTCCTCGGCGGCGCGCTGTTCAGCCTCGTGCTCAACCTCGACGCCTCGACCGTGACCGCCACGACGATCGCCGGCGTCGTCCCGGTCCTGCTCAGCGGCGTCCTCATCTTCGGCGGCATGAAGACCACCCACGGCGATGCCGCCGCCCTCTCCGCCAACCACGACACCGGAGCCACCGCATGAAGACCGTGATCCGCAACGGCACCGTCGTCAACGCCGACCACGAAGGCGTCGCCGACGTGCTGATCGACGGCGAGCAGATCGCCGCCGTCGGCCGCATCGGCGAGCTGTCGGACGCGACCGAGGTCGACGCCGCCGGCTGCTACGTGCTGCCCGGCCTGATCGACAGCCACACCCACATGTCGATGCCGTTCCAGGGGACGGTCTCGGCCGACGACTACGACACCGGCACGCGCGCCGCCGCCGCCGGCGGGACGACCTGCATCGTCGACTTCGCGCGCCAGCGCGAGCCCGGCGGCCTGCAGTCGTCGCTGGACGAGTGGCAGGACCGCGCCCGCGGCAGAGCGCACGTCGACTACGGCTTCCACATGGCGATCACGAACGCCGACGAGGCGACGCTCGCCGACATGGAGCGGATGGTCGACCAGGGCGTCACCAGCTTCAAGCTGTTCATGGCCTACAAGGGCGAGCTGATGGTCACCGACGACCTGCTGCTGAGCGCGCTGCGCAACGGCCGCGAGCTGGGCGCGCTGATCATGGTCCACGCCGAGAACGGCCACGTGATCGACCAGCTGGTGCGCGAGGCGCTCGCGGCCGGCGACACCGATCCGATCCACCACGCACTGACGCGGCCGGAGTCGGTCGAGGCCGAGGCGACCGCGCGGGCCGCCCGCTTCGCCCACCACGCCGGCGCGCGGCTGTTCGTCGTCCACGTCAGCTGCGACGCGGCCGCGTCGGAGATCGCGGCGTGGCAGGCGCGCGGCGCCGACGTCACCGGCGAGACCTGCCTCCAGTACCTGACGAACTCGATCGACGACCTCCGCCGCCCGGGGATCGAGGGCGCCCGCTTCGTCTGCTCGCCGCCGCTGCGCGAGGCGAGCAACCAGGAGGCGCTGTGGCGCTGCCTGCGGCGCGGCGTGCTGGAGAGCGTCTCGACCGACCACGTCGCCTTCACCGACGAGCAGAAGGGGCGCGGGCTCGACGACTTCTCGCTGATCCCGAACGGCCTTGCTGGCATCCAGCACCGGCTCGTGAAGCTGTGGGACCGCGGCGTGCTCGCCGGCAGGGTCGACCGCCGCGGCCTGGTCGCGCTCTGCTCGACCAACGTCGCCCACCGCTTCGGGCTCGAGCGCAAGGGCGCGATCGCGCCGGGGAAGGACGGCGACGTGGTCGTCTTCGACCCCGCGACGCCGTTCCGCTTCAGCACCGAGACCTCGCACATGAACGTCGACTACGACCTGTTCGACGGCGAGCGCTCGAGCGGCAGCGTCCGCCACACCTTCTGCCGCGGGACGCTCGTCTACGACCGCGGCGAGATCGTGACCGCGCCCGGCCACGGCCGCTACGTGCCGCGCGCCGCGGCGGCGACGGCGCCGGCCGGCGAGGCCGCCGCCGCGGGAGCCGGCCGATGAGCGCCGCGAGCGAGCTGCTGCGGATCGACCGCGCCCGCTCCGCCGAGCGGATCCGGCGCGAGGTCGAGACGCTGACCGGGCCGGCCTTCACGCGCTCGCAGACGTCGATCTGCCGCTACGCCTACACGCCCGAGTACCGGCGCACGCTCGACCACTTCACCGCCGCCTTCGAGCAGATCGGCTACACGGTCGCCGAGGACGCGGTCGGCAACCTCGTCGCCCAGAACGTGCCGGCCGGCGAGCGCGTCTTCGGCCTCGGCTCGCACTGCGACTCCAACCGCAACGGCGGGCCGTGGGACGGGACGCTCGGCGTCGTCGTCGCGCTCGAGGTCTGCCGCCTGGCGGCCGAGCACGCCCTCGAGCTGCCGCTGCGCGCGATCTCGTTCCTGGAGGAGGAGGGGTCGGGCTTCGGCCAGATGCTGCTCGGCAGCCGCATCGCCGCCGGGCGCGTCACCGACGCCGACCTGACCGAGCACGTGCGCGCGCTCGACGACGGGCGGCCGTTCGCCGCCCACGCCGCCGAGGCCGGCTACGCGCCCGACCGCTGGCGCGAGGCGTCGCGGACGCTCGACGACCTCGACGGCTGGATCGAGACCCACATCGAGCAGGCGCGCACGCTGCAGGACGAGGGGCTGGCGCTGGGGATCGTCGAGACGATCGCCGGCTACGTCCACGCCGACGTCGAGATCCGCGGCCGCGCCGACCACGCCGGCGGCACGCCGATGGACGCCCGCGTCGACGCGCTGGCGGTCGCCGGCGAGGTCGTGCTGGAGCTGGAGCGGCGCGCGCGGGAGGCCGGCAACGCGACCGTCGGGACGGTCGGCGAGCTGGCCGTCGAGCCGGGGCTGATCAACGCGATCCCCGGCGGCGTGCGGCTGTCGCTCGACGTCCGCGGCCCCGACGGCGACGCGGTCCGCGGCGTCGTCGACGGCCTCGTCGCCTTCGCCGAGGCGGCCGGCGCGCGGCGCGGCGCGACCGTCGCCTACGCCGAGCGCCAGCAGCTGGCGCCGACGCCGATGGACGGCGCGATCGTCGACGCGCTCGCGGGCGCCGCGGCGGCCGCCGGCGTGGCGCACAAGCGGATGATCTCCGGCGCCGCCCACGACACGATGTGCGTCGCCGACCGGGCGCCGACGGCGATGCTGTTCGTCCCCTGCCGCGACGGGATCAGCCACGCCCCCGACGAGTCGGCCGACCCGGCCGACGCCGCGCTCGCGGCCGAGGTCGCCCTCAACGCGCTGCTGCGCCTCCGCGCCGCGCGCTGAGCCCGCCGCCGGCGGCCGCCGGCGGCCGCCGGCCGGCTGGTCGCCGCCGGTCCGCGCACGCCGTCCGTGCGCAGACCGGCGGCGAGGGCAGCGGCCGCCCGCCTACCCCTCGCCGGGCGCGACGAGCGGGGCGCGGGCGGCGGGCGAGAGGCGCTCGGGGACCTCCCACTCGTAGCCGAACTTGGCGATCCGCATGACGTTGAAGCTCTCGGCGCCGACGACGCCCTCGACGCCGCCGATCGAGGAGATGACGAACTCGGCCATGTGGTCGCGGGAGCCGACGAACGCCTCGACCAGCAGGTCCCACGGCCCGGTCGTGAAGGCGAGGTAGCGGACCTCGGGCATGCGCCGGACCTCCGCGGCGACCTCCTCGATCCGGCTCAGCCGGACCTTCAGCCCGACCCAGACGCAGGTGTCGAGGCCGACGCGGTCGGGGTCGATCACCGGCACGATCCGCATGCCGTGCTCGTCGGCCATCCGCTGGATCCGCCGCCGCACCGTCTTCTCGCCGACGTGCACGCGGCGGGCGATCTCCGAGTTGCCCATCCGCCCGTCCTCGCGCAGGCACGCGAGGATCTGGCGGTCGAGCCGGTCGAGCGTCGAGGCCGGCGCGCGGTCGTCGGGGGCGGCGGCGGGCGGCTGCGGGTCGGGGGTCACGCGGTCCTCGCTTCTGCAGGTCGTGGTCGGGGCGGGCGGGGCGTCGAGCGGACGCCGCCGGCGACGGCGCCGTGAGGGGTGGAGGCTGGCGGTCGGGCGGCCATGGGGTGACGACAATCGTCGCAAATCGCTGGAATTTCGCCGGAAGTCGGCTTCTTCACGTGAAAACGCACGTGTTCAGTTGACCGTGGAGACAGGCGTGTCTAGGGTGGGCGCGACGGCGCTCCTCGGTCGATCGAGCGAGCGGGGCGCCCGCACAAGCGAACGAGTGTCCCCGCCGCGTCGGATCGTCTCCCGCGGGCGTCTCGCCGTGCGCGGACAGGAGTGGAGGAGAGCGTCAGTGGACCACAGGACGCCGCGCGCCGCGCGGCCACCTCGCCATGCCCGCAGGCCCGTCGGCCGCCGTCCGCGCGCGGCCGGCCTGCTCGCCGCCCTGTCGGCCGCCGCCGTCGCCGCGCCGGCGGCCGTCGCGCCGGCCGCCGCGACCGCCGCGCTGCCGGACGGCCGCGCCTACGAGCTGGTCAGCCCGGCCGACAAGGGCGGCCAGTCGCCGACCTTCCAGCGCGACCTCAGCGGCGCCGTCACGCCCGACGGCGGCCGCGCCGCGCTGTGGGCGCTGACGCCCTTCCCGGGCGCGCCGACCGGCACCCAGACGCGCGGCGTGATGGAGCGCACGGCGGACGGCTGGCGGACGACCTACGTCGGCCCGCGCGACCTCCACCTGACGACGGCCAACCTGCCGGCGATGGGCGCGATCTCCGACGACCTCGCGACCTGGGTCGTGCGCGCCCGCTGCGGCGGGATCCTCAACAACTGCGACACCGACGCCGACCTCCCCGGCGCGGTCGACTTCCTCTTCGGCCGCTACGACGTCCCCGACCTGCAGACGATCCCCCGCTACCAGCCCGAGCCCGGCGCGCAGCCGAGCGGCGTGCTGCGGACGATCGGCGGCGAGCAGACGTGGATCGCCAACGGGACGGTCGAGCCCGCGACCGCGCAGGCGGTGATCGCCTGGGGCCCGCAGCGCGGCTTCACGGCGCTGAGCGAGGCGCCCGGCGTCCCGCCGGCGCAGTGGTGCCCGGCGTCGATGGCCTATCCGAGACCGGTCAACGACTACGCCTCGCTCGGCGGCACCTCGATCGCGACCGTCTCCGCCGACGGCACGCGCGTCTTCTTCGACAGCACCGGCGTCGACGGCAGCTGCGGCGTCCGCCGCGCCTACGTCCGCGACGCCGGCCCCGACCGCCTGCTCGGCACCGGCGACGACGCGATCGCCGAGGTCTCCAGATCGCAGCTGGCGACCCCCGACGCCCAGCAGGCCGTCACCGTCCTCGGCGCCTCCGAGGACGGCTCGACCGTCTGGTTCACGACCGCCGAGAGACTGACCGACGACGACGGCGGCACGCAGGTCGACATCTACCGGTGGCGCGGCGCGCCGACCGGCGGCGGCGTCGCCGGCGGCACCGTCACGCGCCTGACGCGCGGCGACGACCCAGCCAGACAGGGGACCTCGCCGAGACTGGTCAGCGCCTCGCGCGACGGCAGCGTCGTCACCTTCTTCAGCGACGGCGTCCTGCTGCCGGGGATGACGACGACCGGCGCCTTCAGACTCGACTACTACGTGCACGACGAGCACGGCCTGCGCGCCGTCGTCGACCTGCAGGTCAGCTGGATCTACTTCGTCGTGCGCGACTCGACGCCCGACGGCCGCTACACGCTGATCCAGACGACGCAGAGACTGACCGGCACGAGAGCGGCCGGGACGCAGCTCTACCGCTACGACCGCGAGACCGGCGAGACCCTTTGCATCGCCTGCGACGTCGCGCCGACCGGCTCCGACGCGGTCGCCGCCAAGCGGCTGGCGCCCGAGGCGCTGGTGCGGATCATGACCGACGACGGACGGCGGGTCTACTTCAACAGCGAAGACGGGATCAGCCCCCGCGACACGAACGACGCGAACGACGTCTACGAGTGGAGAGACGGCGTCGTGTCGCTGATCTCCGGCGGCGCCGACGTCGGCCCGTCGCAGCTCTACTCGACGACGCCGAGCGGCGACGACGTCTTCTTCCTCACCCCCGAGCGGCTGGTCGGCTGGGACGGCGACAGCCAGAACGACATCTACGACGCGCGCGTCGGCGGCGGCTTCCCCGAGCCGCCCGCCGGCGACCCGGCGCAATGCGAGGGCGACGGCTGCCGTCCCGGCGGGAACCGTCCGCCCGACCCGCCGCTGCCGGGCTCGGAGACCTACCGGGGGCCCGAGGAGCTGGCGCCCGAGCGGGCGGCGGCCGCCTACCGGCTGCGGCCGGTCGGCGCCGCGCAGCGCCGGCGGCTGGCGCGCGGCCGGGCGGCGACGGTCGTCGTCGAGACGACCCAGGCCGGGCGGCTGCGGGCGGTCGTGCGCGCCCGCGTCGGGCGGCGCGCGCAGCGCGTCGCCGCCGCGACCGCGGTCGCCAGAGCGGCCGGCACGACCCGCCTGCGCGTGCGGCTGTCGCGCGCCGCGCGGCGGCAGCTGAAGCGCAGCCGCCGGCTGCGCGTGACGGTCGTCGTCTCCTACTCGCGCGTCCGCGGGACCCAGCGTCGCAGCTGCCTGCTGCGCACGCGCGCAGGGAGCAGCCGATGAGCGCCGCACACGACACGACGAGCGAGAGAAGAGGGGGGAGAGCGATGCGACGGCTCTCCGGCGCCGTCGCGGCGCTGGCGTGCGCGGCGACCGCGCTCGCGGCCGCGCCGGCGGCGCAGGCCGAGTTCGGCTTCGACCCGGCGGTCGCCGCCGGCGTGACGGCGACGACCGCGCAGGCGGGGGCGCACCCCGACCTGACGATCGACTTCGGCATGAGGCTGCGGCAGATGAGAGACGGCAGATTCGCGCCCGACGGGACGCTCAAGCAGGTCGTCGTCGACCTGCCGCCCGGCTTCGTCGGCGACCCCGACGCGGTCGCGAAGTGCCGTCAGTGGCAGCTCGCGCAGAGCTCCGGCTGCCCGGCCGACACGCAGGTCGGCGAGATCACGATCGTCGTGCTGCGCAACTCGATGCCGATAGCGACGACGACGAGAGTGTCGAACGTCGTGCCGACGCCCGGCTACCCGGCGACGCTCGGCTTCCACCTGCTCGGCTGGCCGGTGCTGATGAACGTCGGCGTCCGCAGCGACGGCGACTACGGGCTGCGCACGACGATCCCCGACATCTCGCTGGCGGCCCCGGTCGTCTCCTCGAGAACGACGCTGTGGGGCGTCCCGGCCGACCACGGCAACCCCGGTCCGCGGCGCGCCTTCCTGACCGCGCCGACCAGCTGCGGCGGCGCCCAGGCCGGCGCGATCCGCGTCACCTCCTGGGAGCAGCCGACGGAGGTCAGCGCGCCGTTCGAGCTGCCACCGGCGACCGGCTGCGACCAGCTCGGCTTCCGGCCGTCGCTCGGCGTCGCGCCCGACCACCGCATCGCCGACGCGCCGGCCGGGATGACCGTCGACCTCGCGATCGAGCAGTCGGCCGACTCGCTCGGGCCGGCGCCGTCGCAGCTGAGAGACGCCGTCGTGACGCTGCCGGCGGGGATGTCGCTGTCGCCGGCGACCGCCGACGGGCTGGTCGGCTGCGACGGGCCGCCCTGCCCCGACGCGGCGAAGGTCGGCACGGTCGAGATCGACACGCCGCTGCTCGCCGACCCGCTGCGCGGCGGCGTCTTCCTCGCCAGACCGCTGCCCGACGACCGCTACCGGCTGATCGTCGTCGCGCAGGGCTCCGGCGTGACGATCACGCTGCGCGGCTCGGTCCGGCCCGACGACGCCGCCGGGCAGCTGACGACGACCTTCGACGACAACCCGCAGCTGCCGTTCACGCGCCTGCGGATGCGGTTCTTCCCCGGCCCGCGGGCGCCGATCGCGACGCCGGCCGTCTGCGGCACCCACACCGCCAGCGCGCGGCTGACGCCGTGGAGCGGCCAGCCGGCGAGCACGGTCAGCAGCGCCTTCACGATCGACGAGCGCTGCGCGCGCGGCTTCGCGCCGAGCTTCGGCGCCGGCACCGTCAGCCCGCAGGCCGGCGCCTTCAGCCCGTTCACGCTGCGCTTCGCGCGGGCCGACGGCGAGCAGCTGCTGGGCGGGATCCGCACCGAGCTGCCGCCGGGCCTGCTGGGGATGGTCGCGCGCGTCCCGCTCTGCCCCGAGCCGCAGGCGGCCGCCGGCACCTGCGGGCCGGAGTCGCGCGTCGGCTCGACGCAGCTGGCGGTCGGCGCCGGCGAGCGGCCGCTGTGGGTGCCGCAGCCGGGCAAGGCGCCGACGGCCGTCCACCTCGCCGGCCCCTACAAGGGCGCGCCGTACTCGCTGTCGATCGTCGTGCCGGCGCAGGCCGGGCCGTTCGACCTCGGCACGGTCGTCGTGCGGGCGGCGCTGCACGTCGACCGCCGCGACGCGCACATCACCGCGGTCACCGACCCGCTGCCGACGATCGTCGGCGGGATCCCGCAGCGGATCCGCGAGGTGCGCGTCCAGCTCGACCGCCCCGGCTTCACGTTCAACCCGACCAGCTGCCGGCAGATGGCGGTCGGCGCGTCGATCGTCTCGACCGAGGGGGCCGTCGCCGAGCGGCGGGCGCGCTTCCAGGCCGGCGGCTGCGCGGCGCTGCGCTTCTCGCCGGCGCTGAGCGGCCGGCTGACCGGCAGACGGTCGCAGCTGCGCACCCGCGGCCGTCCCGGGCTGCGGGTCGTGCTGAGAGCGCACGCGGGGCAGGCGAACATCCGCCGCGTCGCGTTCACGCTGCCGCGCGAGGTGTCGCTCGACCTCGACAGACTGACGCTCTGCAGCGAGGAGCAGCTGGCGCGCGACGCCTGCCCGCCCGACAGCCGCCACGGCTCCGCGACGGCGACGACGCCGGTGCTGCCGCAGCCGCTGACCGGGCCGGTGTACCTGATCAGAAACCCGACCGGCGGGGTGCCGTCGCTGGCGATCCCGCTCAGCGGCCCGATCGAGCTGATGCTGCGGGCGAGAACGGTCGTGACGCGCTCGCTGTACGTGCGCTCGACCTTCGAGGAGGTGCCCGACGCGCCGATCAGCGGCTTCACGATCGCGCTCGACGGCGGCCGCGACGGCCTCTTCATCGCCAACAGACCGATCTGCGCGCGCAAGCCGATCGCGAGACTGGCGATGGTGGCGCAGAGCGGCCGGCGGCTCGCGCGCAGCGTGCGGCTGGCGAGCGCCTGCCCGCGGCCGCGCACGGCGCGCCACGGCGCGAGACGGCGGGCGGCGGCGAAGCGCAGAGCGCAGCGGCGCAGCGCGGCGGCGCGGCGGGCCGCGGCCCGCGCCGCCGCGGCCGACCGGAGGGCGGTCCGCTAGCGGCGGGGCGGCGGGGCGGCGGGCGGCGGGCGGCGCGCCGGGCCGGGCGCGCCGCCCCCGCTCAGCGCTTGCGCGCCTCGATCAGGAAGCGGGTCGTCGTCGCGACGAACGGGCCGTCGGCGGCGATCCGCGCGTGCAGCTCGCGCAGCTGCGGCTCGTAGCGCTCGACCGTGAAGCCGGGCACCATCCAGACGACCTTGCGCAGGAACCAGACGACGGCGCCGACGTCGCGGAACTCGGTCCGCAGCGACTCCGCGCGCAGGTCGACGACCTCCAGGCCGGCCGCCTCGGCGCCGGCGCGGGCGTCGTCGGGATGGCGCTTGCGGCGGACCTCCAGCGGCTGCGGGCCGAGGAAGAACTCGACCAGCTCGAAGACGCTGGCGGGGCCGACCTGCTGGGAGAGGTAGGTCCCGCCGGGCGCCAGCACGCGCGCGATCTCCTCCCACCAGACCGTCACCGGGTGGCGGCTGGAGACGAGGTCGAAGGCGCCGTCGGCGAACGGCAGCGGCGGCTCGTCGGCGTCGGCGACGACGGCGACGCCGCGCGGGTGCAGCAGCGCCGTCGCCTTCGCGACGTTCGGCGGCCACGACTCGGTCGCGACCGCCAGCGGCGGCAGCCGCGGGAGGGCGGCCAGCACCTCGCCGCCGCCGGTCTGGACGTCGAGCGCGGCGGAGGCGGAGGCGATCCGCTCGCCGAGCAGGCGCGCGTAGCCCCACGAGGGGCGCTGCTCGCTGGCGCGGCCCTCCAGCCACGCGAAGTCCCAGCCGTCGACCGGCGCGGCGGCGGCCTCGGCGACGAGCGCGTCGAAGGAAGCGGAGGTCATGCCCCCGATCGTGACGGCTTCAGCGCGCCAGCGGCGGCGTCGTCGCCTCCGATCGCTCGCGCAGGCCGTCGAGCAGCTCCAGCAGCGCGTCGGTGGCGGAGGTGCGCGGCTCCCAGCCGAGCTGCTCGCGGGCGCGGGTCGTGTCGAGCAACGGGACCGCCAGCGCGAGGTCGACCCAGCCGGGCGGCGTCGGCTGCAGCCGCAGGTGCCACGACAGCTCCGCGGCGCGTCGCAGCAGGCCGGCGCGGACCGGCACGCGGCGGGCGCCGAGCACCTCGGCGAGCACCTCCGGGTCGAGCACCGGCTCGGCGGCGACGTTGAAGGCGCCGCGCGCGTCGCTGACCAGCGCGCGGCGGTAGGCGTCGCCGACGTCGAGCGAGTGGACGGCCTGGAAGCGCAGCCGCGGCAGGTCGGGGACGATCGGGATCAGCTCGCGGCGCACCAGCGCCGGCGGCAGCAGCGGCCCGATGAACAGCCGTCTGATCTCGCTCGCGGCGGCGCGCTTGAAGATCAGGCCGGGGCGCAGCCGCACGACCCGCACCTGCGGCCGCTCCTGCTCGAAGCGGTCGAGCATCCGCTCGACCTCCGCCTTGTGGCGGGCGTAGAAGGAGCTGGCGATCCCCTCGGTCGGCCAGCGCTCGTCGACGCGGCGGTCCTTGGGGCCGGGCGAGTAGGCGCCGACCGAGGAGGCGTAGACGAGCGCGCCGACGCCGGCCTGCGCGGCCGCGTCGAGCAGCCGCCGCGTCCCCTCGACGTTGGTCGCGTGCAGCGTCGCCTCGTCGTGCGAGGGCTGGATCAGCCAGGCGAGGTGGATCACCGCGTCGACCCCGCGCAGCGGCGCGACGAGGTCGTCGCGGGTCAGGTCGGCGGCGTGGAAGCGGGCGCGGGGGTCGTCGATCGCCGCCGGCCGCCGCGCGATCGCGACGATCTCCTCGACCGCCGGCTCGTCGGCCAGCGCCGCCAGCACGCTCGTGCCGACGTTCCCGGTCGCGCCCGTGATCGCGATCCGCATCGCGCTCACCGCTCCGCGCGCTCGGCGACGGCGAGCGGGTCGTGGGCCGGGGACTGCTGCGGGCGGTGGCCGGGCGCGTGCCGTGCGGGCGGGCGCGGGGCGGGCTGCTCGCGCAGCGCGGGCGGCGGCTGGGCGGGCGGGCGCGGCGGCAGCTCGGCGAGCGCGCGGACGACCGCCGCCGGCTCGATCGCCAGCAGCGCCGGGTCGGGCCGGTCGGCGTGCGGGTCGCCGCCGCCGGCGCCGCCGCCGTGGAGGGCGCGGTGCCACGGCCGCTCGGGCGGCGGTCCCCAGCGGGCCGGCGCGACCGGGCCGAAGAGGACGACGGAGGGGGTGCGGGTCGCGGTCGCGAGGTGGGCGACGCCGGTGTCGCCGCAGACGACGCGCCCGGCCGCCGCGACGAGGCCGGCGAGCGCCGCGAGGTCGCTGCGGCCGGCCAGCACCGCCGACTCCGGCAGGCCGGCGGCGGCCGCGACCCGCTCGGCCAGCGGCCGCTCGCTCGGGCTGCCGGTGACGACGACGACGCGGCCGCGGCGGCGCTCGGCGCGCGCGACCGCCGCCCACCGCTCGGCCGGCCAGCGGCGCGCCTCGCTGGCGGCGCCGGGATGGACGATCGTCGCGTCGAGGCCGGCGAGCAGGTGGGCCGGGCGGACCGGCAGCTCGAGCCGGCCGGGATCGGCGGCGATCCCGTAGGCGGCGAGCAGGCGGCACCAGCGGGCGGTCTCGTGCTCGGGCGCGGCGGCGCCGGTCGCTGCGGCCGCGGCGGCGGGGTCGCCAGCGGGTGGGGCGGCCGCCGCGGCGGGGCCGGGCGCGGCGGCGGGGCGCTCCCACGGCGGGCCCTCGGCGCTGGCGGGGACGTCGGGGTGGGCGAAGGCGAGCAGCCGCTCGGGCGCGGTCGCGAGCAGCAGGCGGTGGCTCTCCGGCCCGCTGCCGTGGAGGTTGACGGCGAGCGCGCCGTGCGGCAGCCGCGCGGCGGCGGCGGTCGGCGGCGCCTGGCCGCCGACCCACGGCGGCAGCGGCACCAGCTCGTCGATCGCGCGCTCGCCGCGGCCCGGCGGGCGGCGCGGGTCGGGGCCGATCAGCGCGACCAGCGGCGCCAGCCCGGCCGGCGCGGCCAGTAGGCGCCTGCGCTGCGGGAAGGCCTCGGCGAGCGCGCGCAGCGCCGGCACCGCGCACAGCAGGTCGCCGAGCCCGAGCGCGCGCAGGACCAGCAGCCGCGGCCGGCCGCCGCGGCGGGCCGGGGCGTGCGGCTTGCCGCCCGGGGCGGGCGCCGGCCGCCGCGCGCGCGGGGCCGGGCCGGCGGCGGCGGCGTGCGGCTCGCCGGGCGGGGCGGGGGCGGCGCCGGGCGGCCTGCCGCTCATGGCCACGACGTCTCCTCCGAGGCGCAGACGACCAGCTCGCGCAGCTCGACGCCGCGCGGGCGCGACAGCGCGAAGGCGACCGCCTCGGCGACCTCCTGCGCCTCCAGCAGCGGCGCGTCGGGCGGCGGCTGGTACTGCGGCGCGCGGCCGTCGAAGAAGCGGGTCCGCATCCCGCCCGGGACGAGCATCGTGACGCCGACTCTGCCGGCCGTCTCCAGCGCCAGCCCGCGCGAGAAGCCGACGACGCCGAACTTGCTGGCGCAGTAGGCGGTCGCGTCGCCGAGCACGCGCAGGCCGAGCGTCGAGGCGACCGTCACGATGCGGCCGTTCGGCGCCCGCTCGAGCGCCGGCAGCGCCGCCCGCACGACCGCCGCGGTGCCGAGCAGGTTGACGGCGACGACCCGCTCCCAGTCGGCGGCGGGCGTCTCGCGCAGCGGCCCGCAGGCGTCGGTGCCGGCGGCGGTGACGACGCCGTCGAGCCCGTCGTGGCGCTCGATCGCCAGCGCGACGGCGGCCTCGGCGGCGCGGCCGTCGGCGAGGTCGACCTGCTCGTGCTCCAGCGCGCCGTCGGAGGGCGCGTCGCGGTCGAGCACGATCGGCGTGCCGCCGCGCGCGGCGACGGCGGCGGCGACGGCGGCGCCGAGGCCCGACGCGCCGCCGGTCACGATCACGCGGCCGAGCGCGGTCGGCTCGCCGGTCGCGGGGGCGGGGGTGCGGTCCAGCTCAGCTTGCGGCACGATGGGCTGCCTCCTCGATCAGTCGGGTGGTCGAATGGCCGGCGTGGTGGGGGAGCAGGACGGCGCGGCCGCCCCAGCGCGCGAGCACCCGCTGCTCGGGCAGCGGCGCGCCGGCGTAGTCGCCGCCCTTGACCCACAGGTCGGGGCGCAGGCGCTCCAGCAGCTCGCACGGCGTGTCCTGGGGGAAGGCGACGACGGCGTCGACGCAGCCGAGCGCCGCCAGCACCGCGGCCCGCTCGGCGACCGGGACGAGCGGCCGGCGCGGCCCCTTCAGCCGCCGCACCGAAGCGTCGTCGTTGACGCAGACGACGAGGCAGTCGCCGAGCTGCCGCGCGGCCGCCAGCGTGCGCACGTGGCCGGCGTGGAGCAGGTCGAAGCAGCCGCCGGTCGCGACGACCGTCCCGCCGGCCGCGCGCGTCGCCGCGATCACCGCGAGCGCCGCGTCGAGCGCGGCCGGCCGGCCGGCGGCGGGGGCGCGCGGCGGCGCGGGCGCGGGGCGGCGGGCGGCGGGGCGGGCGGACGGAGCGGCGGGGCCGGCGGTCGCGGGCGCGGGGCGGCGGGGGGCGGGGCGGGCGGCCGGCGCGGCGGCGAAGGCCGGCGAAGCCGCGGGGGCGGTCGCGGGGCGGCGGGCGAAGGCGGTCGCGCCGCCGGCGGCGACGAAGGCCGAGGCGGCGTCGGTCGCCGCCTGCGCGGCGGCGACGGTCGGCTCGCCGTCGGCGAGGCAGCCGGCGGCGGTCGCGGCGAAGCGGTCGCCGGCCCCGCACGGGTCGCCGGCGGCGATCGGCGGCGCCGGGAAGGCGAGCGGGATCGCGTCGCCGACGTCGAGCAGCGCCCCGCGCGCGCCGAGCGTGACGCAGACCGCCGCGGCCGCCCAGCGCTCCCGCAGCACCCCGGCGTGCGCCGCCGCAGCCGCGAGCGGGTCGGGCGCGTGGGCGCAGGAGGGCGCGCGGCCCGCCGCCGGCCGCGCGGGCGCGGAGGTGGAGCCCGCTGCCGGCGCGGCCGGCCGGGCCGGCGCGGTGGAGGCGTCGGCGGGCGCGGTGGAGGCGGCGGGCGCGGCGTCGGCGGGCGCGGCGGAGGCGGCGGGCGCGGCGGAGGCGGCGGGCGCGGCGTCGGCGGGCGCGGTGGGGGCGGGCGTGCCGGCGGCGGGCGACGGCGCGGCGCCCGCGGGCGGCGCCATCGCGGGGGCCGCGTCCGCGGGGCCGGCGAAGCGGGCCGCCTCGGCGGCGTTCGGGGTCGCGAGCGCGACGGCGGCGGTCGGGGCGGCGCCGCGGGGATGCGGGTCCCAGACGACCGGCGCGCCGGCGGCGGCGATCGCGGCGCGCACGTCGGGGGCGGCCGCGACGCCGCGGCCGTAGTCGGAGACCAGCAGCGCGTCGGCCCAGCCGATCGCCGCCCGCGCCGCCGCGGTCAACGGGCCGACGCGGCCGCCGTCGCCGCGGTCGAGCCGCAGCAGCGGCCGGCCGCCGCCGACGAGGCGGATCTTCTCCGGCGTCGTCCCGTCGAGGCAGAGGTCGACCAGCTCGACGCCGCACGCCGCGAGCAGCTCGGCCAGCCGCCGGCCGCCGTCGTCGTCGGCGAGCGCGGTCACGAGCGTGACGTCGCGCCCGTCGGCCGCCGCCAGCGCCGCCGCCAGCCCGGCGCCGCCGGCGCGGTCGCAGACCGTCCGCTGGTCGAGCACCGGCACCGGCGCGTCGGGCGCCAGCCGCTCGACGGCGCCCTCGACGTCGCGGTCGAGCAGCAGGTCGCCGATCACGACCAGCGCGCCGCGCCCGCTCATCGGCGCACCTCCTGGCGGCGGGCGAAGCGCCTCCCGCCGGCGCGGCCGCGCCCCTCCGCGCGCGCCGCCTCGGCCTCGCGGCCGCCGCCCGCCTCGCGCCCGCCGGCGCCGTCGGCGCCGGCCTCGCGTCCCGCCGCCGCGGCGCGCGCCGCGCG
>Ga0164243_10006831_pt1 | contig 17197 bp, 13 predicted proteins | sample OricompcompostOP_FD_108781 | JGI IMG/M metagenome (GOLD analysis project Ga0164243, IMG submission 108781) | Organic Plus compost microbial communities from Emeryville, California, USA - Original compost - Organic plus compost (OP) | ecosystem: Engineered > Solid waste > Mixed feedstock >... | reverse complement strand
ATGACATAGGTATTGCCGATATGGAAACCGGGTGCCGCGGAATGGGCGTTGGGGATCAGCGCCGCGCCCAGCGGGATGCGGGCCATGCGCAGCCGGTTGCCGGTCACCTCGACGCCGCGCGCCTGCCAGCGCTCGACCATGACGCGCCGCGCCTCCTCGTTGATCTCGATGCCCACGCCGAATGCGTCGGCCACCGCATCGGCGGTGATGTCGTCATGGGTCGGCCCGATGCCGCCCGAGGTGAACAGCATGTCCCAGGCGCCGCCCAGCGAGCGGTCCAGCGCCCTGATCGCGGCGACGATCTGGTCGTGGTCGTCGCCGACGATGCGCACCTCGCGCAGGTCGACGCCGATGCTGTTGAGGACCTGCGACAGGTAATGGGCGTTGCCTTCGCGCGTGCGGCCCGAAAGGATCTCGTCCCCGATGACGAGGATGGCGGCGGTGGGATTGTCCGATTGCATCGGCGCGCTCCTTGTGGCGATCTGGCTTCTTGCGCAGATGTATAGGTCCGCGCGAGGGACTGGAACAAGTGGCGCCATCGGACTATCTGTGGGACGAGACCGCAGGACGACGCCAAGGGGACGCCATGAACGACGCACGCCAGACCCGCGAGGGTATCCGCATCCACGATCCCCTGGACTTCCGGGGCATGCGGGCGGCCGGGCTGGTCGCGGCCCGGATCCTGGACGAGGTCGGCCCCCTGGTGCAGCCCGGCGCCAGCACCGGCGCCCTGGACGATTTCATCCGCGGCAGGGTCGAGGACATGGGCGCCACCAGCGCCACCATCGGCTATCGCGGCTATCAGCATGCCAGCTGCATCAGCGTGAACCACGTCGTCTGCCACGGCATCCCGGGCGACAAGATCCTGGCCCAGGGCGACATCCTGAACATCGACGTGACGGTGATCGTGGATGGCTGGTATGGCGACAGCTCGCGCATGTATGTGGCGGGCCGGCCCAGCGTCAAGGCGCGCCGGCTGATCCAGGTCACGCATGACAGCCTGATGAAGGGGATCGAGGCCGTCCGCCCCGGCGCCACCTTCGGCGATATCGGCTGGGCGATCCAGAGCTATGTGGAACAGAACCGCATGTCGGTGGTGCGGGATTTCTGCGGCCACGGCCTGGGCCGCAGCTTTCACGCCCCGCCCAACGTGCTGCATTTCGGTCGCCCCGGCAAGGGCCCGGTGCTGGAAGAAGGCATGTTCTTCACCATCGAGCCGATGGTGAACCTGGGCCGCCCGGAAACCAAGATCCTTGCCGACGACTGGACCGCGGTCACCCGCGACAAGTCGCTTTCGGCCCAGTTCGAGCATTCGATCGGCGTGACGTCGGATGGCTGCGAGATCTTCACCCTTTCGCCCCAGGGACTGTTCTTCCCCGATCTGGGCTGATTGCCCGCAGGCAGCTTCTTCGTTCCGAAAATACCCCTGCGGCCGCGCAATCCTCGCTGCCGCAGGGGTATTTTCGGAACAGAGAAGGTGCAGGCCGGCGCGCAAGGGCGCCAGGCCGGCGCCCATGTCACCCTTGGGCAATTGCCGGAGGCAAGGCCGCCCGCCGGGGCGGGTCAGTGCTTGCGGATGGTTTCGCCCGGCATGATCGTCGGTGCCAGCGCGATGATGCCGTTTTCGGGCCGCGGGTCCTTGCCGGCGACGAGGCGGGCCGCCCGCCGGCCGATATCTATGCGCCGCGCATCGGTCGTGGTCAGGCGCATCGGCAGGCCGTCCAGCAATTCGACGCCGTTGAAGCCGGCAAGCCCCAGCCGGTCGGGGATGCCGTAGCCTTTTTCCAGGCACCACAGGAGCCCGCCGGCGCCGATCATGTCATTCGAGAAATACAGGAAATCCAGATCCGGCTCGCGCGTCAGGATGCGCTCGGTCATCTCGCGCCCCTTCAGCAGCGAGGAGCCGCCCTGGTAATATTCACGCGCCGCCAGCTGCAGGCCGCGTTCGCCCAGGCGTTCCTCGAAACCGGCCAGGCGCTTGCGGGCGCGATGGTCCTCGGGCATATGGGTGCCGATGAAGCCGATGCGGCGATAGCCGGCGGCCAGGATCTCGTCGGCCATCTCGGCGCCCGCCCGGCGATGCGAGATGCCGACGGCGGTGTCGATGGGCGTGCCGTCCACATCCATGATCTCGACCACCGGCAGGCCGGCATTGTCCAGCATGGCGCGGGCGGCCTTGCTGTGTTCCAGCCCGGCCAGGATGACCCCCGAGGGGCGCCAGCTGAGCATGTCGTAGAGCACCGCATCCTCGCGCGAGGGGCTGTAATTGGTGACCCCGACCACCGGCTGCAGCCCGGTATCGTCCAGTTCGGCCGAAATCCCGCCCAGGACGTCGGGAAAGACCATGTTCGACAGCGAGGGGATGACCACGGCCACCAGGTTCACCCGCTGGCTGGCCAGCCCGCCCGCGATCTTGTTGGGGACATAGCCCAGGGTGCGTGCGGCGGTCAGCACCTTTTCGCGGGTGGCGGCCGAGACGTCGCCGCGGTTGCGCAGCACGCGGCTGACGGTCATCTCCGAGACGCCCGAGGCTTCGGAAACGTCGCGCAATGTCAGGGGGCGGCGGGGTCTTTTCGTATTCATCGCAACTACCGGGACGCAATTCTGTTACCGTTATCTTTTCCGCCCGGTCGCGGCAAGCTTGCTATTTCCCCGCGCAGAGGGCAAAAGAAGCGGCGCGTGGCCCCGTGGCTCAACTGGATAGAGCAGCCCCCTCCTAAGGGGCAGGTTGCAGGTTCAAGTCCTGCCGGGGTCACCATTCCGTCGCCATATGGCCAGATTGCCCCGTGGGGGCGGGTTTTGCCGCCGGCCCGCCGGGGAAGGGCGTGCAAGCTGCGCCGGGTCTGGCGTTTCGGCTTTGCGCGTTTCAGGGCTGGGCGGATCGCGTCCGGACCTGCTGCCGGGACGGTGGCCCCGGCCGCCGGCCTGGCCGGGGCGCGGGACGCGGCTAGAGCCTGTATCCGTCCCTGGCCAGGCCGCCGGCCAGAAGCGCCGCGATCTCATGGGCCTCGGCTTCGTCGAGCCTGTGGGTCACCACCAGTTCGGCGAGGAAAGCGGCATCGACGCGGCGGCTGACATCGTGGCGGGCGGGAATCGAACATAGCGCGCGGGTGTCATCGTTGAAGCCGACGGTGTTCATGAAACCCGCGGTCTCGGTCGCCATTTCGCGAAAGCGGCGAATGCCCTCGAAACTGTCGTTGAACCACCATGGCGGCCCCAGCCGCAACGACGGATAGGCCCCGGCCAGCGGCGCAAGTTCGCGCGCATAGGTGGTTTCGTCCAGCGTGAACAGGATCAGCCGCAGGCGCGGATCCATGCCCAGGGCATCGAGCAGCGGCTTCAGCGGTGCGGTGAAGCTGACCGGCACCGGGATGTCGAAGCCACGATCGCGGCCGTAGCGGGCCAGGACCGAGGGGCTGTGGCTACGCGAGACGCCGGGATGGAGCTGCATCACCAGCCCGTCCTCGACCGACATCCGCGCCATCTCGGTCAGCATCTGCGCCCGGAACAGCTCGGCATCGGCGCTTGTCCCGCGGCCGCAGCGGATGCGGTCGAACAGGCGCGCCGCCTCGGCCTGGGGCAAATCGGCGGTCTCAGGCGTGGGATGGCCGTGATCGGTGGCCGTCGCCCCCATGGCGCGAAAGAAGGCGCGCCGGTCGCGATGGGCGTCCAGATAACCCTGCCAGGTTCCGGTATCGGCGCCGCTGATTTCGCCCAGCCGGTCGAGATTGTCGGCAAAGCCCGGATTGTCGGGGTCGATGACGGCATCGGGACGATAGGTCGGGATCACCCGACCCGACCAGCCGCTGTCGCGGGTCATCCGGTGCCAGCGCAGGTCGTCCAGCGCGGAATCGGTGGTGGCGATCACCTCGATCCCGAAACGCTGGTAAAGCGCGCGCGGGCGGCAGGCCGGCCCGGCGAGTTTTTCGGAAATGGCGTCATATTGCGCATCGGCATTGGCCGGGGAAAGGCGTTCGGACAGGCCGAATACCTCGGCCAGGGCATGGTCCAGCCATAGCCGGGACGGCGTGCCCCGAAAGAGATGGTAATGCGCCGCGAAGCTGCGCCAGATCGCCCGGGGATCGGCCTGCGCGCCGTCTCCGATGCCCAGTTCTTCGTAGGACAGGCCCTGGCTGATCAGCATGCGGATCACGTAATGGTCGGGAATGACGAAGAGTTCGGTCGGATTCGCGAAGGCGGTATTTTCGCCCCACCATTGCGGATCGGTATGGCCATGCGGCGAGACGATGGGCGCGGCCGCGACCGCCCGATACAATTCGCGCGCGACCGAGCGGGTGGCAGGATCCGCCGGGAACAGGCGGTCGGGATGCAAGAACATGTCAGTGTCCCATCATCATGTCGGGCAGGAACATCACCACTTGCGGAAAGACGATCATCAGGACGACCACGGCCAGGACCGCGATGGCCAGCGGGATCATTTCCACCGTGTATTCCCTGTAGGAACAGTTCAGGATCCCGCAGACCGTGAACATAGACACCCCCACCGGCGGCGTCATGCCCCCGAAGGTGACCAGCGTCATCATGATCAGGCCGAAATGCACCGGATCCACCCCGGCGGCGGTGACGACCGGGACCAGGATCGGCGTCAGCAGCATGACGATCACCGTCGCCTCGACCAGCATGCCGAATACCAGCAGGAAGGCCGAGATGGTGAACAGCAGCGCCACCCTGGACGAGAACAGGCCCAGCGTCAGCTCTGCCAGCGTCTGCGGCACCCGCTCGAAGGTGATGACATAGCCGAAGGCGCCCGACAGCAGGATGATGATCATGATCATGCCGATGTCGCGCACCGAATGCAAAAGCGCGTCCATGATCGCGGCAAGGCTCAGCTCGCGATAGATCAGCACGCCGACCACCAGGGCATAGGCCACGGCAAAGGCGCCGGCCTCGGACGGGGTGAAGATGCCCGAGCGGATGCCGACGATCAGCCAGACCGGAAAGAGGATGGCCCAGAAACTGGTCCTGACCGCGGCGACGACCTCGGCAAAGCTTGGCAGCTTCTCGCTGGCCGGCTTGTAATCGCGCCGCTTCGCGATCCAGCCGGTGGCCAGCATCAGCGCGATGGTCAGCAGGATGCCGGGCATGATCCCGGCGATGAACAGCCGGCCGATCGAAACCTCGCCCAGGAAACCATAGAGGATCAGCCCGAGGCTGGGGGGAATGGTCGCGGTGATCAGCCCGCCGACCGACAGCAGCGCCGCGGTGAAGCCCTTGGAATACCCCTCCTTGATCATCGGCCGGCCCAGGATGCGGGACTGCATGGCCGCATCGGCGACCGCCGAGCCCGAGATGCCCCCCATCAGGGCCGACAGCAGCAGGCTGACCTGGGCGATGCCGCCGCGCATCCACCCCGCCAGCACCGAGGCCAGGGTCATCATCCGCGGCGTGATGCCCGAGCCGTTCATCAGATGGCCGACCAGGATGAACAGTGGCACGGCCAGCAGCGGAAAGGACTGGCTGGCGGCGATGATGCGCTGCACCGCCGTCGTGTCGGGCATGAAGGTCGTGGGCAGCAGGAAATAGACGAGGCTTGCCACCCCGATGGCAAAGGATACCGGCATGCCGATGATCATGAAGCCGAGCGCAAGGCACAGGAGCAGGAACGAGATCACAGCAGTTGCTCTCCGTCGCGGGTTTCGGGTTCGATGGCATAAAGCAGCCCGTGGCTGATCAGGCGCCGGATCAGCGACAGGATCATCAGGGCGCAGCCGACCGGAAAGGCCAGGGTGACCCAGCCGTAGGACAGGCCCGAGGCGCCCATCTCGCGCGCCCAGTTGGACATCGCCAGCTTCCAGCCCAGCCAGCCGCAATAGCCCAGAAAGCCAAAGATGCACAGCAGGCAGACAAGATGCAGGACGCGCCGGCCGCCGGGCGGCAGGGCGTCGGGCAGGGCCGAGATGCGGATATGCTCGCCGCGCCTGATCACCAGATCGGCCCCCAGCATGCAGGTCCAGATCAGAAGAAGCTGGGCGATCTCGGGTCCCGCGGGGACGGGATGGCCGACGGCACGCCCGATCGCGCCGGCCAGGACCGCGCCGGTCGTGCCGGCAAGCAGCAGCACCGTCGCGAGTTCTTCGACCCGGTCAAACAGTTTCAGCATGGTGTTCTTCCCCATTCGTCTCGGACCTTGGGCCCGGACCGGACGCACCGGACCGGGCCGGTTTCGGTCAGGGCTTCGCCGCGTCGATATAGGGTTGCAGCGCCGCCCGGGCCTCTTCCAGGCCAAGTTCGGCATAGACGCCGGCGGTCAGCTGCTTGAATTCGTCGGGGTCCACCTCGTTGACCACGAGGCCGCTGGCCTTCATCTCGGCCAGGACCTCTTCGCCCTTGGCCACCGTCGCGGCCGAAGCGTCGTCGCCGGCCTTGGCCAATTCCTCGGCGATGATGGCCTGGTTTTCCGGGGACAGCGTCTTGAACCATTCCTCGGAAGTGGTCAGGCCGGTCATCAGCTGCACATGGTTGGTAAAGGCCAGGTTGCCGGTCACTTCATGCAGCTTGATGCCATAGGCGCCGGTCAGCTGGGCTTCGGCCCCGTCGATGGCGCCGAGCTGCAGGGCGGAATAGACCTCGGACCAGGGCATCGGCGTGGCGGTCGCGCCCATGGCGTTGACGGTCGCCAGCCAGCCCGGCGCGTCGATGGTGCGCACCCGCACGCCCTTGAGGTCGGCGGCAGCTTTCACCGGCTTGTTGGTGAACATCTGCCGGGTGCCCTGGAACCAGTTGTAGTTCAGCAGCCGCAACCCCGAGCTTGCGGCCAGGTCCTCGACCCATTGCTTGTAGGGATCGGACGAGGTGATCGCGGCATATTGCGTCCATTCGTCCACCAGATAGGGCGCGGAAAGAATGCCCAGCTCTTTCTTGAACGGCGCTAGCCGGCCGGCATCGACCAGCACGGCGATGGCGGCGCCGTTGCGGATCTGTTCCAGCACGTCATTGTCCGAGCCAAGCTGCGAGGACGGATAGACCGACACCTCGATCTCGCCCTGCGACCGCTCTTCGATGCGTTTCGCGGCCTCTTCCATGGCGATGGTCAGCGGGTCCGCCGAGTTCTGCGAGGTGGACAAGGCGAACTTGATTTCGGCCAGCGCGCCGGTGGCCGTGGCCGCCAGCAGCATGGCGGCAAAGCCGATGGTCTTGATATGGAACATGGTTCTCTCCCTGTAGATGAAATCAGCCCCGGGCAATCCCGGGCCATAATCCGGCGCGCGCCCCCTCCGTCAGCGCGAGCACGAGATGATAGAACAGCCGGGTCAGCCCCTGCGGCCAGATCGCCCGGCCGCCGGCGTCCAGGCGGCTTGCCCAGACCGGGCGGCCGTCGAACCAGCGCCGGAACATCAGCGCCAGAAGCGCCGCGGCACGGTCGCCCGCCGCGGGTTGGCTCGCCCCGGTCCGACCCGTCATGTGCAGCGTGGCGAACATCTTGATCGCCTCGGTCTGCGGCCAAAGCAGGAAACTGTCCTCGACCACCCCGCCATGCGCCGAGACGGCGTCGAAGGCGGCACCGGCCAGCACCCCGTCCTGCGCGAAGCCATGGGCAAGCGCGAAATCGGCCAGCCGCGCGGCGACGGCGCGCAGGCCGGCATCGCCGCCGAAATCGGCCTCGCGCGACAGAAGCCATGCCCATTCGCATTGATGGCCCGGTTCGCGCCGCAATCCGGCCATGCCGGGCAGGGGGCTCAGGTCAGGGGCCAGGAATTCGACGATGCTGCCGCTATCCTCGTCAAGGAAATGGCGCAGCGCAAGATCGCGCAGGCGGGCCGCGCGCGCCGTCCAGACCGGGTTGCCCGTCATCTCATGTGCCTGCAGGCAAGCCTCGTAAAGATGCATATGGGGGTTTTGCGCCCTGGGCGGCGCATCCGGCGCTGCCGGATCGGCCAAGCCGTCATGTTCCAGCAGCAGGCCGGTCGCGGGATCGGTCAGCCCGGCCTCGATCGCCCGCCAGCAGGTCTCGCATTCCTCCTCGACCGCGGCCGAGGGGCAAAGGCGGTTCCAGGTCGCCAGCCCCAGAAGCACGAAGCTCTGGTCATAGCTTCGCGCCAATTCGTCGGCTGGTCTGCCGGTTGCGGCGCCGTCGCCGGCCACGGCCCGCCGGTAAAGGCCCGTCGGTTTGCGGAACCGGCGCAGCATCGCCAGCTGCCGCTTTGCCGCAGCGGTCAGGGCATGGTCGCCCCCCGCCAGCAGCGCCAGATGCGACAGGGAGAAAAGCGTTCGCGCCTGCGTCAGGGCGGTCTTTTCCGCCCGTGGGTCGGCCCGGCCGTCGGCGTCCAGCGTCTCGAACACCCCGCCGCCTTCGGCATCGCCGGCCATGCCCAGCCAGGAGACGAGGAATTCGTCCCAGAACCACCTGGCCCAGGCCCCGGCCTCTTGCAGGGCGTCGGTATCACCGGGCTTGCGCTGCATGGTCACGACAGGGTCTCCAGGATATCGGCGCCGGCAAAGCAATCGCCCTGCGCCGCGACGATCCCCGGCAGGTCGGCGATGATTTCGCGCAGATGGGTCCGCATCGCGATATCGGCCCTGCGGGGATCGCGGGCGCGGATCGCCTCGACCAGGTCGCCATGCTGGGCGACCAGCTTGCTGCGCGACAATTGCCGGGTGCTGATATGGCGAACCCGGTTCATCTGGATCTTCAGCCCTTCGAGATGGTCGGCCACCGCCGCCTGGCCCAGCAGATCGGCCAGGCAGCGGTGAAATTCCTCGTCCAGGCGCATGAACTCCTCGCCCGGCGAATCGCAGCTCAAGGCGCGCTGCTCGGCGATGCAGCCATCCAGCCGGCGCAGCATCGCGGCATCGGCGATCCCGGCCAGTCGATGGGCGATGTCGGCCTCGACCGCCTCGCGGACAAAGCGGGCGGTCAGAACGGCGGGAATCGAGATCAGGCTGACGAAGGTGCCGCGCTGGGGGCGCACCTCGACCAGGTTTTCTTCGGCAAGCTTAATGAAGACCTCGCGCACGGGCTGGCGCGAGACGGCATAGGCGCTGGCGATTTCGCTTTCCGAAATGCGCGCCCCGGGCGCGATGTCGCCGCGGATGATGCGATCGCGCAGAAAACGATGAAGCTGCGGCCGCACCGCCGCCCCTTGCTCAAGAATCCCGGCAAGATCCGTGTTCATCCTTGTCCTCCCCCGCCGTAGGGTTACCAGCATGCTTGTATACTAGTCAACCCAGATGAGCCCCGCCGGCCTGGCACCCGTTCGGCGTTGCGGGGTGACCGGGGGTGCGCCGCTCGCCGCGCGAAGCCGGTTCAGGGATTCGTTGGGGAAATTCAAGGTCATGGCTGCGGTTCATGCGCAGGCCGGCACCGATCCCGGCCCCGGCAGCGCCCGGCCATCAGAAATCCCTTTCGATCTGCCGCCGGCCGGTTGTCCTGCTGAAATGCGCCTGGCCGCCGGATGCGGCGTGGTTCCCTCCCGGCCCGTCCAGCGGCAAAGGCCGCGATCCGGCGTGCAGCATTGCCGGGCGCGGTCTGGCTGACCGGGCTTGGCGGGGTGGCGATGGACCCGACGGACGTGCTGAAGGTGATGCGGGCCGAAACCGACCGCTGGATCAGGGACCCGGCCGATCTGCTGGTCGCGCCGGTCAACGCGGCGCTGTTCGGGAATTGGGAAGGCAACTGGGTCGCCTATAATACCGTGACCCTGCCCGGTGATGTATCCGCGGGGTGGCGAATGCCCAAAGCCGGTTGGACGAGCTGGATGCCGGGGCCTTTTCCTATCAGATCACCGCGCGGGAGGTCTGATAAGGCTTTGCCGGGCAGGCCATTCCCGGCCAGCCCCTCATCCGGCCGGACCACGCGGCTGCGCGATCTAGGCCACGGCCCGGCGATAGAGATGCCATGTGGCATGGCCGAGAATGGGCAGCACGACGATCAGCCCGGCAAAAAGCGGGATCATCCCCAGCACCAGCAGGACGGCGACGATCAGCCCCCAGCATGCCGTCGTCCCCGGATTGCGCCGCGCCACCGCCAGCGAGGTCGCCAATGCCACCGGCACGCCCACCGGCCGGTCGATCAGCATTGGAAAGGAGACCAGGCTGATGCAAAGCACCGCCGCGGCAAAGACGAATCCGATGCCGAATCCGGCGACGATCATGGCCCAGCCCGCGCCGGTGGCGAAACTATCGCCGAGAAAGGCGACGAGGCCGTTATGGGGCTCCGGTCCCAGGGTGGCGGCCCAGATCGCATGCGCGGCAAGCAGCCACAAGGCGAAGATCGCCGCCAGCAGGCAGCCCAGCATCAGCACCGGCCCCAGCACCCGGCCGGTCAGCGTGGCCAGCGCCGCGCTCCAATCCGCGGCCTCGCCCCGCTCGCGCCGCCTGCTCATCTCGTAAAGCCCGATGGCCGCGACCGGCCCCAGCAGCGGAAAGCCGGCGGCCAGCGGGAACAACAGATGCAGCTGGCCGGCATTGAACGCCCAGGCGGCAAGGACGAAGCCGATCACCGGATAAAGCGCCACGGCGGTGATCACATCTGTGCGCAGGGCGGCGAAATCCCCGGCGCCCTTGCGCAGCGCGGCGCGAAGATCGGCCATGCCGATCCGGTTGACCTGGGGCAGGGTCGTCTCGTGGCTGCCGATCCCGTTCACCGCCGCCCCGGCGCTGCGGCCTATGCCGGCCAGGCGCTGCGCGCTCCGGCTCAGCGGGTTTCCGATCGTCTCTTGGGGCATGGCTGCATCCTCCTCCTCCTGTGCCGGAGGGCCCGGAACCGGGCAAGGCATCGGCCGGAGAACCCGGCCACCGCCCGCGAACATGCCGGGCCGAACCGTCCTCATCCTCCAAGCCTAGCAGATGCGGGGCCAGGTTGCACTCCTGGAATCCCGGGCGGGCCCGACGCCTCGCCGCGCCGCAGGGGAAACGGGCGCCCATGCGTGCCGGCGGGCCATGCCGGCCCTGTCGCCTCAGCGCAGCCCGTCCAGCCGATGCTCCAGCTCGGCATGCAGCGCCTGGCGCTCTTCGGGCGACAGAAAGGCGCCCAGCTCGACCTCGCGCCTGCCATCGGTCAGGACCAGATAATCCTCGACAGGACCGTTGCGGCGCAGCGAGGCGCGCACCCAATAGGGATTGGTCCGCCAGATGCGGTCGGGCCGTCCCGGATCGCTGCGGCTCAGGACCAGCCGGTCGCGGTCCAGCCACATCACCTCATGCGCGGTGCCATAGCTGCGGGCGATGGCCTGCCATAGCGCCCAGATCGCCAGCAGCGCAAAGGGCAGCAACCCCCACAGCACCGCCGAGCCCAGCACCGCCAGCAGCGGCAGCGCCAGCCCTGTCGCCGTCAGCCCGATCACCCAGGCAAAGCCGCGACGGGACAATGAGCGATGCGGCCACAGCTCCAGCCGAAAACGGACGGCCCCGGAATCCTCCGGGGCCGCGTCATGCCAGACATAGGGCATCGTCTCAATGCGCGGGATCAATGCGCATGGGCGTGGTCCCAATCCTCGCGCTTGGGCAGCGTCTCGAACGTATGTTCGGGCGGCGGCGAGGGCAGGGTCCATTCCAGCGTATCCGCATGCTCGTTCCAATAGTTCGGCACGTTCACGCGCTTGCCGGCGAAGAGCGTGTAGAACACGATGCCGATGAAGAACAGGAAGGACGCGAAAGAGATATAGGCGCCGATCGACGAGATGTTGTTCCAATAGGAGAACTCGACCGGATAGTCGATATAGCGCCGCGGCATGCCCTGGCGGCCCAGGAAGTGCTGCGGGAAGAAGATCAGGTTCGAGCCGAGGAACATGGCCCAGAAATGCAGCCTGCCCGCCCATTCGGGATATTGCCGGCCCGACATCTTGCCGATCCAGTAATAGACGCCGGCAAAGATCGCATAGACCGCCCCCAGCGACATCACATAGTGGAAATGCGCCACGACGTAATAGGTGTCGTGATAGACCCGGTCCAGCGGCGCCTGGCTCAGCACCACGCCGGTCACGCCGCCGACGGTGAACAGGAACAGGAAGCCGAAGGCCCAGAGCATCGGCGTCTTGAACTCGATCGAGCCGCCCCACATGGTCGCGATCCAGGAAAAGACCTTGATGCCGGTCGGCACGGCGATGGTCATGGTCGCCAGCATGAAATAGGCCTGCTGGGTCAGCGACAGGCCGGCGGTATACATGTGGTGGGCCCAGACGACAAAGCCCAGAATGCCGATCGCGGCCATGGCCAGCACCATCGGCAGATAGCCGAAGATCGGCTTCTTGGCGAAGGTCGAGATGACATGGCTGATGATGCCAAAGCCCGGCAGGATGATGATATAGACCTCGGGATGGCCGAAGAACCACAGGATATGCTGGTAAAGCACCGGGTCGCCGCCGCCGGCCGGGTCAAAGAACTGCGTGCCGAAATTGCGGTCCATCAGCAGCATGGTGATGGCGCCGGCCAGCACCGGCAGCGACAGCAGGATCAGCCAGGCGGTGATGAAGACCGACCAGGCGAACAGCGGCACCTTGAACAGCGTCATGCCCGGCGCGCGCATGTTCAGGAAGGTGGTGATGATGTTGATGGCGCCCAGGATCGAACTGGCGCCCGAAACGTGGACGGCAAAGATCGCCAGGTCCATCGAATAGCCCGCCTCGGTGGTCGAGAGCGGCGGGTAAAGCACCCAGCCCACGCCCGAGCCCGGCTGGTCCGAGCCGCCCGGCGCCAGCAGCGAGGCGATGCCCAGGGCGACGCCGCAGGCATACATCCAATAGGACAGGTTGTTCAGCCGCGGAAAGGCCATGTCCGGGGCGCCGATATGCAGCGGCATGAAATAGTTGCCGAAGCCGCCGAACAGCGCCGGGATGACCACGAAGAACATCATCAGCACGCCGTGATAGGTGATCATCACGTTCCAAAGATGCCCGTTCGGGGTGCATTCCGCCGAGGCATCGGCGATGAGCCGCGCGCCTTCCAGGCACATGTATTGCACGCCGGGATGCTGCAGTTCCATCCGCATGTAGACGGTGAAGCAGACCGAGATCAGGCCGACGACGCCGGCCGTGAAAAGGTAAAGGATACCAATATCCTTGTGGTTTGTTGACATGAACCAGCGGGTAAAGAACCCGCGGGTGTCATGATGGTCTCCGTGGCCGTGAACGGCTGCGTCTGCCATGCGTGGACTCCCTAGACATGCGGCTGGCCGGCCCGGGGCCGGCGGACTCGCCCGTTTCTAGACCACAATCCTAGCCCTCGCAATGCGAAGAAGGGACTAAAAGTCGCGCCCCTGCGCGCTTTTGACGCAGGCAGGGGCGGTGCCCGGCAGGGGCGGCCGGGCGGGTGTCGATTCGGTTCGTCCGTTACTCGGCCGGGGCCGCTTCGGCGCCCGCATCGGGCGAGTTCTGCGCCAGGAAGGCGACCACATCGGCCTGGTTCTTGGCCAGCTTGAAGGTCATCTTGGTCTTTGCCGCGGAATCGCCGGTCTGCTTGACCAGCCAGGGCCTGGGATCGGTGACATATTCCATCAGATCGGCCTCGGTCCAGACCATGTCCGGGTTCTTTTCGGCCACTTCCAGGATGCCGTCGCCATATTTGAACCCGTCAAGCGAGGCGACCTTGCGGCCGACGACGCCATAGAGGTTCGGCCCGACCTTGCCGCCCTTGACGATATCGGTGCCGTCCGGTGCCTGGATCATGTGGCAGGCCTTGCACTTGTTGAATTCCTTCTGGCCCTTGGCGGCGTCGCCTGCATCCTGGGCCATGGCCGGCAGGGCGGTCAGGGACAGGGCCATGGCGGCAAGAGTGGCAGAGATGTCGAGTTTCATCGCGGTTCCTCTTGGGTGTCGCTTTCTGTTCGGAAACGGACCTCTCCGCCTCCGGTCCGACAGGGCTATCATGCACGGGCCCGGCGGAATACCGGAAAAAGGTCGCAGATCACGGCCGGGTGAAAATGTCGCAAGGCGGGGATCGGCCGCTGCTCAGCCGTCCAGCGGCGGAAAATGGCGCGCAAAGCTTTGGCGCAGCGCCAGGTCCAGGTCGCCCATGCCGACGGGCAGGCCCAGATCGACCAGGCTGGTGACGCCGTGCCCCGAGATGCCGCAGGGCACGATGCCGGCGTAATGGCCCAGGTCCGGTTCGACATTGATGGCCAGGCCGTGAAAGCTGACCCATCGGCGCAGCTTGACACCGATGGCGGCGATCTTGTCCTCGCGCATGCTGCCATCGGGCAGGGGCGGCTTGTCGGGCCGGGCGATCCAGACGCCGACGCGGCCGTCGCGGATCTCGCCCTTGAGGTTGAACTCGGCCAGCGCGTCGATGATCCACGCCTCCAGCGCCCTGACGAAGGCGCGCACGTCGCGGCCGCGCCGGTTCAGGTCCAGCATGGCATAGACGACGCGCTGCCCCGGCCCGTGATAGGTATATTGCCCGCCGCGCCCGGTTTCATGCACGGGAAAGCGCGCATCGAGCAGGTCGGCGGCCCTGGCCGAGGTGCCGGCGGTGTAGAGCGGCGGATGCTCGACCAGCCAGACCAGTTCCTCCGCCCGGCCCTGGGCGATGGCGGCGGCGCGGGCCTCCATGAAGGCTGTGGCCTGCCGGTAATCGGTCAGGCCGGGGGCGGTGATCCATTCGGTCATGGGCGCCGGGATATTCCCGGCCGCCGGCCGTCGCAAGGGGGCAGCGGCGGCTTTGGCCGATCCCTTTGCGGTGGGGGCTGTCTGCCCCCACGCCCCCGAGGATATTTCGGCACGAAAGAAGGTGCGGCTTGCGGCGGATGATGAATTCCCTGCAAGATCATTCTGAGGATGTCGAATTTCCCTAATCCGGGAACTGCGGCTATAGAGCAGGTTCCATATAGCGCGGACCGAACCATGACCTTGCCCCTTTCCCCTGTCTTCGAGCAGCTGCGCGCGGCGGCGCGCGAACGCATCCTGATCCTGGACGGCGCGATGGGGACGCAGATCCAGCGACTGGGCCTGGGCGAGGCGGATTTCGCCGGCCATGGCGCCGGCTGCACCTGCGGCTGCCATCCGCCCGCGCCGGGCGAGCATCCGCAGCAGGGCAATAACGACCTGCTGAACCTGACCCAGCCCCAGGCGATCGAGGAGATCCATTACCGCTATGCCAGGGCCGGGGCGGATATCGTCGAGACCAATACCTTTTCCTCGACCACCATCGCGCAGGCGGATTACGGCATGGAATCGGCGGTTTACGAGCTGAACCTCCACGGTGCCCGCATCGCGCGGCGGGCGCTGGACCGGGCGACCGCCGAGGACGGGCGGCTGCGCTGGGTCGCCGGCGCGCTGGGGCCCACGAACCGCACCGCATCCATCAGCCCGGACGTGAACAATCCCGGCTATCGCGCCGTCACCTTTGACGATTTGCGCATCGCCTATGCCCAGCAGATCCGCGGGCTAGTCGATGGCGGCGCCGATCTGATCCTGGTCGAGACCATTTTCGACACGCTGAACGCCAAGGCGGCGATCTTCGCCTGCGAGGAGGTGTTCGAGGAAAAGGGCCGGCGCCTGCCGGTGATGATCTCGGGGACGATCACCGACCTGTCCGGCCGCACCCTGTCGGGCCAGACGCCGACGGCCTTCTGGTATTCGATGCGCCATGCCGCGCCGGTCACCGTGGGCCTGAACTGCGCCCTGGGGGCCGCCGCCATGCGTCCGCATCTGGCCGAGCTTTCCGCCGTCGCCGATACGCTGATCTGCGCCTATCCCAATGCCGGCCTGCCCAACGAGATGGGCCAATATGACGAGACCCCCGAGGAGATGGCGGCGCAGATCGCCGGATTCGCACGGGAGGGCCTGGTGAACGTGGTCGGCGGCTGCTGCGGTTCGACGCCCGAACATATCGCCGCCATCGCCCGTGCCGTGGCCGGCCTGCCGCCGCGCCGGGTCCCCGAGATCGAGCCGCGCCTGCGCCTGTCGGGGCTGGAGCCTTTCGTCAAGACCGACGACATTCCCTTTGTCAATGTGGGCGAGCGGACCAATGTCACCGGCTCGGCGCGGTTCCGCAAGCTGATCACCAATGGCGATTACGCCGCGGCGCTGGAGGTGGCGCGCGACCAGGTGGAAAACGGCGCCCAGATCATCGACGTCAACATGGACGAGGGGCTGATCGATTCCAGGCAGGCAATGGTCGATTATTTGAACCTGATCGCCGCCGAGCCGGACATCGCCCGCGTGCCGGTGATGATCGACAGTTCCAAATGGGAGGTGATCGAGGCGGGGCTGAAATGCGTCCAGGGCAAGGCGGTGGTGAACTCGATCAGCCTCAAGGAGGGCGAGGAGGCGTTCCTGCACCATGCCGGCCTATGCCGCCGCTATGGCGCGGCGGTGGTGGTGATGGCCTTTGACGAGGCCGGCCAGGCCGATACCGAGAACCGCAAGGTCGAGATCTGCGCCCGCGCCTATGACCTGCTGGTGAACGGGGTCGGCTTTCCGCCCGAGGACATCATCTTCGACCCCAACATCTTTGCCGTGGCGACGGGGATCGAGGAGCATGACAATTACGGCGTCGATTTCATCGGCGCGACGCGGCGCATCACCCAGGCGCTGCCGCATGTGCATATCTCGGGGGGCGTGTCGAACCTGTCCTTCAGCTTTCGCGGCAACGAGCCGGTGCGCGAGGCGATGCATGCCGTGTTCCTGTATCACGCCATCCAGGCGGGCATGGACATGGGCATCGTCAACGCGGGCCAGCTGGCGGTCTATGACCAGATCGACCCGGATCTGCGCGAAGCCTGCGAGGATGTGGTGCTGAACCGCAAGCCGGCCAATGGCGGCACCGCGACCGAGAACATGCTGGAGATCGCCGAGCGTTTCCGCGGAGAAGGCGGGGCCAAGGCGCGCGAAAGGGACCTGACCTGGCGCAGCTGGCCGGTCGAGAAGCGGCTGGAACACGCGCTGGTCAACGGCATCACCGAATATATCGACGAGGACACCGAGGAGGCGCGGCTGAGGGCCGAGCGGCCGCTGCATGTCATCGAGGGGCCGCTGATGGCGGGCATGAACGTCGTGGGCGACCTGTTCGGTTCGGGCAAGATGTTCCTGCCGCAGGTGGTGAAATCGGCGCGGGTGATGAAGCAGGCCGTGGCGCATCTGCTGCCCTATATGGAGGCCGAGAAGGCGGCGGCGGGTGGCGAGGGCGGTTCCTCCAGCGCCGGCAAGGTGCTGATGGCGACGGTCAAGGGCGACGTGCACGACATCGGCAAGAACATCGTCGGCGTCGTGCTGGCCTGCAACAATTACGAGATCATCGACCT
>Ga0164243_10006830_pt1 | contig 17197 bp, 17 predicted proteins | sample OricompcompostOP_FD_108781 | JGI IMG/M metagenome (GOLD analysis project Ga0164243, IMG submission 108781) | Organic Plus compost microbial communities from Emeryville, California, USA - Original compost - Organic plus compost (OP) | ecosystem: Engineered > Solid waste > Mixed feedstock >... | reverse complement strand
CCGCCGCGCTGAATAAGGAAGTGGCCGAGTTGAAGGCCAAGCTCGCCGCTCGGCCTGTAGGGCTCACTGAGCCGATGCAGAACGCACTGCGCAACGCCTTGCCAGTGCTGCAATACCTGTGTAGATAGAAACTACATTCGGAAGGCCTTCCAGGTGCACGGCAGGCCTTCCGTGAGCGCATATGTGGAGTTGATGGGAGGATGGTATGACGTTTACGCTCACCGATATTGAAGATCTGGTGCGCCTTGACCTTTTTGATGCAGGAGGATCGCGCTGGACCAACCGCGACATTGACCGCGCGATCGAGAAAGCCGTGACGCGATACAGCGAGGTTGCTCCCCATATTATCCCCGCTGACCTTGCGACGCAGCCCGCGCAGCGCTCTTACCTGTTGACGGGAACCGTCGCGCCGCCGCTTCGGGTGGATCGGGTGCTCTACCCGTTTCACATCTATGGTTCGGCCTTTCCTCCGCCTGAAAAAGCGGTGAATGCGGCACTGAGTGCAGGTGATGGGCTTTCTATCGGGACATATCGTTATGCTGTTTCTTATATCACCGCGAATGGCGAAACGACGCCCGGCGCGATCGCGACGATTACAACCGCCTCGGGTTATCGCTATGTCGTGCTGAATGATATTCCGGTCGCGCCGCTCGTCAGGGGGACCGCGGGCACGCCGAACCGTGTGATTGCTCGTAACATCTATCGCTCGCTGGTGGGTGACACGTCGCTGCACCTGCTGGCGACGCTTCCCGACAACGCGACGACCACCTATGTCGATACCATGCCCGATGAGGAACTGAGCAAGCGACCGCTCCCACCAACGGTCAACACCTCGGGCGTGCCGCTCTGGCCGCAGCAGGAGAAGCCATTCGCCGAGCAGGTGACACAGAATGGCATCCTGATTACGTTGCTGATCCCGCCTGAGGAGCTGCCGACCACCGAAGGCGAGGTCATTCGCGTGCTCTATGCGACTCGCCACCAGCTCGACGACTACGGCAGCACGATCCCCGAGCAGCACAAGGAGCTCATTATTCTGGGAGCAAGCGCCTATGCGATGGAGGCCTATCAGGTGCCGACGAACGACAATTTTCGGTTTCAGGATGGGGCCCTCGGCGATCGCTTTGATGATACGAGCGTCCCTGTCGCCTGGCGCATCGCGGCGCTTCAGAAGATGCGTCAGTTCCTCGAACAGCTTGAGCAGCTTCGCATCGAGTCTACGTCCACTGCCTGGGTGCGTTGGGGTGAACGCGTGTAGAAAGGAAAAGCAAGCATGGAGACAGTAAACACAGCTCTCAGCACGGTCAGTATTCTGATGACGCTCTGCGCGGTCTGTGGCGGCTTTCTGGCCTGGCGCACCGGCGCAACCCGCACCGCAAACGAGGTACAGCAGCGGGTCATCGATGCGCTCAACACCGAGCTCGACACGCTTCGGGCGCGCCTGGACACCATCGCCCGCGAGAAGACCCGTCTCGAAGCGGTGATAGCGGCAATCTGTGCAGCAATGCGGAACCGCGGCATGAGCGTCGACATTCAGGGGGAACTGGTTCTGATTCAGGATGTGCAGGGCGGCAGTATCGCCACGCGCATTCAGCAGATAAAGGAGTAGAAACGGGGTATGGCGCAGATTGGTCGTGATTGTGAACTGCTTCTGGATAACGTCGGCTACTTTCTGAAGCCCGGCACCTACGTGATGAAGCAGTCGCGCCTGAGCCATGCGACGCCGCGTCTCGACGGTGGTCTTGCCTATGTCGATGGCGGCCCGGCCCGGCGCGTCTGGACGATGACCCTGCTGTGTGTTGATGGGCTCAAGCGCTACAACGGCCAGAGAACGGGCGTGAGCGGTCAGCAGTATCGTGACTGGCTCCGCGCCTCCTACCTCAACAATGTGGGGCGAACGATCTCCTTTGTCGAGCCGCTTGGTGGCAACGCGCTTCCCGTCTACTTCGACAGCTATGAGGAACGCGTGCTTGATCTGCATACGCAACTGGCGGCGCTTGATAGGCCGATTGAGTGTAACTATGAGGTGACGATCTCGTTGCTTGAGGCATAGGGAGGGAGAGGATGACGGAGCGGCGCATAGGCTGGTTCGCCCGCGAGGTGCTTGGCAGGCCGCTGTACTGGTATCAGGAAGAGGTCGGGGACGCAATCCTCGAATCGGTGTTGAGCGGGGCCGGACGCACCTTCACCGTGATGTTCGCCCGCCAGATGGGCAAGAACCAGCTCAGCGCCGTGCTTGAGGCCTATCTGCTCTTCTGCATGGATGAGGGCAGCATTGTCAAGGCAGCCCCCACCTATAAGCCCCAGGTGGTGAACTCGCGGCAGCGCCTGCTTTCCCTCCTCGAATCGCCGCTGACCGCACCCCGGCTCTGGAAATCCTACGGCTACATCGTGGGTCTTGCGCCTGCTCCAGAAGCCGGACAGAGCGGTCCGCGTGTGCTCTTTTTCTCTGCCGGGCGCGAAAGCCACATCGTGGGCGCGACGGCCTCGCTGCTCCTGGAAGTCGACGAGGCGCAGGATGTCGCACCCGAAAAGTTCGATATCGAGCTGAAGCCGATGGCGAGCACCACCAACGCCACGACGGTCCTCTATGGCACCGCCTGGACGGATGATACCTTGCTTGCGCGCATGCGGGCCCACAACCTTGAGCTTGAACGGCAGGACGGCATCAAGCGGCATTTCGAGTACGATTGGACCACGCTTGCCGCCATCAACCCGCGTTATCGGGCCTTTGTTGAGGGTGAGATAGCGCGCCTGGGAGCAGATCATCTCTCGATTCGCACGCAATACCTGCTTCAGCCTCTCGATAACAATGGGCGCTTTCTGGGTGAAGTGCAGCTTCAGCAGCTTCAGGGCTCTCATTGCTGGCAGGCCGAACCGGACGAGCAGGCGCTGTACATTGCCGGGCTCGATATCGGTGGCGAGGCCCGGGAAGCGGAGTCGCATGATAGCACTGTGCTGACGATTGCTCGCGTGAGCTGGAATGAGTTCGATCTTCCCTGTCTGCACATTGTGCATCATTGTTGCTGGAACGGAATGACGCACCTTGCTCAATATGCTGCCCTCTCGCATCTGATCGAGCGCTGGAATATTCGGCGGCTGGTGGTTGATAGGACGGGGCTTGGCGAGGGCCTGGCCTCTCTGCTCTGCGAGCGCTTTGGTGAGGAGCGTGTCCAGCCATTTCAGTTCACGCGCCAGTCCAAGAGCCGCCTTGCCTATCACCTGCTCAGCCTGATTCAGGCCGGACGCTGTACGCTCTACCGTCCCGAGGGAGCGCCCGCGCCGCTCTACACCGAGTGCTGGAAGCAACTGACCCTGACGCGTTGTGCCTCGGCAGGGGAAGGGCTGCTCTCCTTCTCAGTCGACCCTTCAGAGGGACATGATGACATGGTGATGAGCCTCGCCCTCTGTGCCGAGGCGCTGAAATCGATGCTTCCCGCCGCCGAGCGTAGCCTGATCGTCCGGCCTCGCCCTCGCTACCTGGATGGTCGCTTTTAAACATTAAAACAAGATGGGAACCTCAGGCAAGCGAAGGCATCGGTGTTTTTTATACACTTGGTTATCCGTTGATTGTGCAAAAGCGGCATGTGGCTCATAACATCGCCAGAAAGCATATTAGACGCACGGGAAAAAGGCGAAGTTATCAGTCAGCAAAAGTGATTCAGGTACAGATGAAAGGAAGAGCATTTAGAGCGAAACAACGACTTTTTGCGCAGAGACGCCTTGCCTTTGAGCGTCCAAACCGGCCTGGATATGATCGAGTCCCTGGCCGACGACGACTGGTTCTGGGGCTGCGATATAGGAACCGGCAGCCAGAGCCTGCGGCAGGAAATCTTCATAGATAAGCTTGCAGACCTTGTTGTAGTCTGTGTCTGCCAGACTGGTACTATCCGAAATGCTCTTTGCGCGAATACCCTTCGTCCGAAACTTCAATTGCAGCGTTGTATTCGCGGCCACAAATCGGAAGAGGAACGGGAAGAGTCGTAAGTCCAGGCCGGGACGCAGATCTGAAGGAAGCGCATTAAGCGAGACGGGCGGGCTGGCCAGGGAGATGCATTTGTTGCCGTTGCAGGCATGAACGATATCAGCACAGGCTGTGGCTGACCCTTCTCCGATTGCAAGCGCTCCGGCGCAGATCTTGCCTTTGAACGCTTCTATGATGTCTTTGACAACGTCCTTCTGACGGTAGTCGAAGACCTGGCTGGCCCCGAGTTTCCTGGCGTAGTGAAAATTTCGCGGGGAGGTTGTCGTGATAACCTCGTAGCCAGCAGCAACGGCAAGCTGAATGGCATTGCTGCCAACGCTGGTTGAGCCTCCCCAGATAAGAAGCGTCTTCCCGGTGGGTTGAGGAGTCGCCGAAGGATAGTGGAGCGCAAGGTGATCTTTATGAAACAAGCCGCAGGCCGCGGTGGATAACGTCAGAGGGAGCACGCAGGCGTTTTCGTAGGACATGGTGGGAGGGATCGGGGCCGCCATATGGGCCAGAACCAGGGTGTATTGCTGAAAGGCGCCCTCGGCTGAACTATTGCGCGTTTTATCTGTTCCCGCGGCAAGTGCAAGCACGCGATCACCCACAGAGAAACGCGTGACCCCTTCGCCAACCTCGACGACTTCGCCCGCGAGATCTCCACCGAGGATGAATGGATACGTGATCCAGGGGAAGAGCAGCGTGCCAAATAGCTGCATCCCCCAATCGATAGGGTTGATGGCTACCGCGTGGTTTTTGACGACAATTTCTCCCTCACGGGGTTGGGGGTATAGCGCAGATTTTACTTCAAGAGGCTTTTGTGCTGCTAGAAGCCAGGCGGCTGTATTTGTTGGCATGGTTGGTCCTTTCTTTGACAACCGGGATTTCCAGAAAGTGACAATTTTTCTGTTTTGTAGAGCGATACCTTGTTGCAAAAGCATCAATCTGTTACACTGGAAAGTGTAGCCCGGTGAAATGCTCCAGGCAAGCATCAATACATGCCGTTTGTCACTTATGCAACAAAGAGGGAAAGATGTCGCACGCACAGCAGACAGACCTGCGCATTCGGCGCACGCATAAATTCTTGCAAGAAGCGATGATTGAACTGATTACGGAGAAAGGGTTCGAGGCCATCACGGTGGGTGATATTGTCGAACGAGCCATGATCAACCGGACCACGTTCTACCGCCATTATCAGGACAAATACGATCTGGTAGCCAGGATCTTTGAAGAAGCGGTCAATCACATGGTGGAGGATATGAAGCCACTTCGTAAAGACAGCGATCCTGATGAGAAAGTCGAGATCTGGCACCAGTTCTTTGAACATGTCGGAGCACATGCGCGGCTGTATCGAGCGATGCTGGGAAAAAACGGCAGTCCGTGGTTTGCCGCCAGGATGCGTGAACACATCACCAGGCTGATCCTTGAGCGCGAACAGTGGAAACAGCAGGCGGCATCAAGTCAATTGCTTGATCCAACCATGCCCCCTGAATTGCCGGTCATGCAACTTTCGCACGTTCTGATTGGCACTGTTATCTGGTGGTTGGAGAGCGAAAAGAACTATACACCCGGGCAAGTGGCCACCTGGTTTTGGCGCTTTGCGTTTTCTGGCTATCTCTCTGCACACGGGTATGAGGTTCCTCTGTCAGGGAAAGATAGATAACCTCGCCACGCCGTCTTTCAGCAGGATCGACGACGTTTTCTCTCCTCGCTGAAAATTGTATCAATCTGTGTTTCGTGCGAAGTGATGGTCTCTCAATAGGGACTCATTCATTCAAGCTCAGGGAGCGCGCTCTACACGAGTGCTTGACCCTGACGTGCCTCGGCAGGGGAAGGGCAGCCCCTGTTCTCTGTTGACCCGCCAGGAGGACATGATGACATAGTGATGAGCGTCGCCCTCTGTGCCGGGGCGCTGAAATCGATGCTTCCCGTTGCCAAGCGCAGCCTGATCGCCTGCCCTTGCTCCCTGGATGGCCGCTTGTAAGAGAGAGGATGGCCCCCATGAAACACCCCTGCAACGAGAGATCGATAGACCATTCTCTCCTGAAAGCAAGCCTCATTCGATCATTCAAGCAACAGAACAGATAGCAGATGTATTCTCCTTATATGGTGGGTGAATCGAATTTTATTGATATATTGCAGAAGAATGCTTCAAAGTATGTACATATGTTTCATTTTGTAGTATACTATCGGGCAGGGACAGTAAAAAAAGCTGGAGAGAACGGAGCCACGGTACACAATCACAGGAGCAGAAGGCTTTCTTTACTGACCGGAGAGGCGTCGCGGGGATGCGGGGCCGGGAGGTGAAAGCGGCGTCTCTCCTTTTTTTTCCGCACAAAAATGCGCCCGACCCTTTGCGTATCGAAGCAGGGGGCGTGCATCTGGAAAGGAGTTGAAAACACTATGTTGCAATGGCTCAAGCGACCTTTCAGACGTGTTCAGGAGCGCGAAGAAGAAGGAACCTGGCGGGCGTTGAGTCCCGTCTATACCCCTCATGAGCCACGGGACATCTATGCCCGCTGCTACGAGGCCTATCACACAAACCCGCTCGCCTTCGCCATTATTGAGATGACCACCGCCTTCGTGCTTGGAAAGGGCATCTCAATCGACGCCGAACACCCGCGTGTACGCGACGTCTTGCGGACGTTCTGGAATGATCCCGCCAATCTGATGGATGAGCGTATCTATCAAATATGTACCGAGCTGGCGCTGTATGGCGAGATCTTTGTGCGCTTCTTTGTCAATAAATACGATGGCACAGTGCGCATTCGGCTGATCGATCCGCAGTTGATCGACGAGATTGAAACTGATCCACAGGATATCGAGACGCCGCTCCGTTTTCGGCAGCGCCCGACCGGGGCCTTCTCGCAGCAGCAGGAGACCTGGTATCGTGCCGGTGAAGAGATGCTGCATTTCGCGATCAACAAGGTATCGAACGAGCGACGTGGCTCTTCTGACCTGATAACGCTGCTCCCCTGGCTGCAACGCTACAAAGACTGGCTCACCGATCGCGTGCGTATCAATCAATATAAAAGCGCCTTTCTCTATGATGTGACGGTTCGGGGAGCCGATCGGCGCACGCTCGACCGCAAGCGGCTGGAATACGCCTATCCACCGGAGCCGGGCAGTGTGATTATCCACAATGAGGCGGAAGAGTGGAAAGCCGTACAGCCGAACATCAACGCGAACGATGCCCGCGAGGATGGGCGCGCGATTAAATTGATGATCGCGGCCGGGGCGGGCCTGCCAGAACACTATCTGGCCGATTCCAGCCACGGGAACCGGGCGACGGCCTCCGAGATGACCCTTCCCACCCTGCTCAAATTTGAGCGCCGTCAGCGGGTTATCAGGCACATTCTGAGCTGTATTCTGGATCGGGTGATCTTTGAGGCGCAGGAGGCCGGGCGGCTCAGCAGACACATCAATGTGCGCTATGAAATCTCCATGCCCGAAATCGACGTTGATGACAATCAGAGCCTGGCGACGGCCATGCATCAAATGGTGCTGGCGCTTGGCGAGGCGAAGATGCAGGGATGGGTGAGCGACGAGACGGCCATGCGACTGCTCTTCAAGTTCGCGGGTGAAGAGGTGAACGTCTACGATGAAATCGCTCGTATTGCGCATTCGCGTGGATTGCGAAAGGAGTCAGCTTCTGTATAGCAAGTATCAACATGTGCGGGAAGTGCTCTGGAAGAGTCTGAGTCCCTGGCGGCGCACCATGACCTTTGTGTACGATCAGGACGGGACGATCAGCTATCGAGCGGGGTCGGTCGTTTTTCGCCAGCTTTCGGGCGCCAGAGCGCCCGGGGACGCCGTGCTGCTGCTTCCAGCGGAGATATCGCTTGCTGGCGTGGTGTTGATTGCCGATACAGAGAACGCGACCAGGGACGCCGTCCAGGCAGCCCAGAAATACAGGGTCGTTGAACAGGAAAGGCGTGTGCTTGATGAGCAGCAGCACATTGTCTATCTCCGCTCTCTCTAGCGTCAGGCTTCGGTAATCGCGGCTTCAGGGATTGAAGGAGCGCGATGGAGTGGAAGGCTGAAACAGAAGGTTGAGCCGTGCCCCTCTTCGCTCTCCACCCAGATGCGCCCGTTCTGGCGCTGGATGATCTCAGCCGAGATATAGAGACCCAGACCCATACCGGGAATCGCTCCTCGACTGGGCTGCTCGATCCGATAGAAGGGAGTGAACAGGTTCTCCTGTTCCTCTTTCGGGATGCCGGGGCCGAAATCCTGTACGCAGAGAGTCACATTCTGGTCATCCACGCACGTTCTGATGATCACGCGTTCCCCTTCGGGAGCGTACTTGATCGCATTTGACAGGAAGTTTGTAATCACCTGTCCGGTTCGTTCGCGGTCGCCCCAGATGGCTGCATCAACGCTGCCTTCACGGATCAGCGTCACCTTATCGGTAGTGGGTTGAATCTCTTCGATAATGTCGTTAACGAGGGCGTCAAAATCGTAGAACTCTTCGTAAAACTTGAGTTTGCCCCCTTCGATTCTGGTCACATCAAGCAGATCATCGATCAGGCCGGTAAGCTTGTTAATCTGCGAATCCATGCGCATTGCCTGCCGCGTAAGCTGCTCATCGCCGAGCTTCTCAAAGCGCCTGCGAAGCAGTTGTGCATAGGCTTTCAAGCTGGTGAGCGGTGTCTTAAGCTCATGCGTAACAATGCTGATGAACTCATTGCGCCGCTGCTCTAGCTCTTTGCTCTCGATTTGCTCGCGCAGCAGCTTCTCGCGTTCTAGCTCGGCCTTCTTACGCTCGATAGCATAGCGAATCACGCGATAGAGGAGCTCGCTTTGAAGCTGCGTTTTCGAGATATAATCGTCTGCGCCAGCCTGAAGCGCCTGAATATCAATCTCGTACTCACTGGCGCCGGTCAGCAGGATGATTGGTTTCGCATAGTGCTGACTGCGAGCATTGCGAATCAGCTCAATGCCGTTATGCGCGCCAAGCCGATAATCAAGCATGCAGATATCATGCTCGGTACTCAGCATACGATCAAGGCCTGCGTTGTAATCGGTTGTCCAATCGATTTCGTAGCGGGTGTTTGGAATCTTGGCGAGATGGCGTTTGAGGAGCAGATAATCCTCCTCATCATCCTCAATTAGAAGCAGCCTTGTCAGTAGTTTTTCCATACTTCTCCTCTTGAGGCAAAGTGACAACTTCAAACCAGTATTTCCCGAGCATCTGCATCACATCAATAAGTTTCTCGAAAGTGACCGGTTTGGTGATGAAGGAGTTAACTCCCAGTCGATACGATCGGTAAATGTCCTCCTCTGCCTTTGACGTTGTAAACACAACAACTGGAATATTCTTCAAATCGTCATGTGACTTGATCTCACGAAGTGCCTCTCGTCCATCTTTGCGGGGCATGTTCAGATCAAGCAGAATCAGGCCAGGACGAGGCGATGAATCGGGATCGCTGTACTTGCCACGCCGCAGCAGGTAATCGAGCAGCTCTTCCCCATCGCGCACGCTTTGGAGCGTGTTGAGGAGCTTTCCCTTGCGCAGGGCCTTCTCGGTGAGCATAACATCATCTTCGTCGTCATCAGCCATCAGAATGACGATGGATTTCTTAGTTTCCTCCATCTGACGGATTCTCCTTCGGGTGTACTGGAAGCATTACAATAAAGGTGGCGCCTTCTCCGTGCGCGCTTTTTGCCGTAATAATACCGCCATGCCGCTCAACGATTTTTCGCACGACAGCAAGACCAATACCGGTCCCTTCGTATTCTGAGCGTCCATGCAGACGCTGGAAAACGGTAAAGATGCGATCAAGATATTTCTCATCGAAGCCAATGCCGTTATCTTCAACGTAAAGTTTACAGATTGGCGGATCTCCGCTTACCTCTGCATAGACTTTGACTCGTGGCGGGACATCGCGTTTATGAAATTTGAGAGCGTTTCCAATCAGGTTCTGCAATATCTGTTGCATTTGCGACGGATCGGCGGTGATCGTGGGGAGCTTCTCTATCTCTACCTTTCCCCTGGTTTCCTCAAGTCGTGTTTCCAGATTGTCCAGCGCGTCTTGAGCAATCTCGTTCAGGTCAACCTCAGTGAATGGTTGGGCCTTTGTGGTCACCCGAGAGAACGTCAACAGATCGTTAATCAGGCGCTGCATACGGCCTGCGGCGTTCCGCATGCGATCGAGATAGGCTTTGCCATCTTCCAGTTTAGAACCATACTCTTCTTCAAGCAGATTACCAAATGCTTGAATTTTTCGCAACGGCTCCTGAAGGTCGTGAGAAGCAACATAGGCGAATTCCTGCAATTCTTGATTACTTTGCTGCAACTCGGTATTGACCTGCCGAAGCTTTTCATAACTTCGTGCCAGCTCTTCCGTACGCTCGAGCACCAGTTGTTCCAGGCGAGCGTTAAATTCCTGGGTCTGTTTCAGCAGGCGCACTTTTTCCAGCGCCAGCGCGATGCGGCTTGCCAGCTCTTCGGCGACGGCCAGATCAACTTCACTGTAGCTGCGTTTGGCCTTTGCCGAAACAAAGGTAATCGCGCCAGCAGCCTCATTTTGCACGGTAAACGGCACAATCATGGAAGAAACGGCTCCCTGCTCGCGCAGCCACTGATACTCCTGCTCGTTTCTGGTGAGTTCCCGTAAGTGCTGTTCCGAAATGCGGGGGTTCAGAATCGACTTGCTCGTACGGATTGCTTTCTCGGCGAGCTGCGCCAGCGGTGGATCAAGCGGCGCGCTTGCGGAGATATCGGGATAGACGATTGTCAACCGCTCAAGCAAATTCCCCTGATCGAGGAGATCAACGCGACACCAGTCTGCAATAGTCGGGACGGCGCTTTGTGCTGTACTGTGCAGCGCGTCCTGATACGTTTTGGCGGTCACAAGCTGCTTGCTTGCCTCTGCCAGAAAGTGGATATGCTCCAGCGTGCGTTTCTGTTCGGTGATATCGCGGTTCACTTCCAGATAGCTGATCTCGCCTGTATGTGGATCTTCGACCCGGCTCCAGCGGCTGGCCACGACGATACGTGAACCATCACGTTTGGTATGAATCAGCTCACCTTCCCAGGTGGGTTCCGTCTCAAGCAGCTCATAGAGCGCGCCCAGCGGAATCGGGAATTGTGTGTTCAGGACCTGATAGAGCGTCTTGCCGAGTATTTCTTCCTCTGTCCATCCGTACATGGCCGTAGCGCCGTGATTCCAGTAGAGAACACGATTTTGCCTGTCATGGACAATAAACGCATCATAGGAGGCCTGCAACAGCGCCGCCTGCCGCGCAAGCTGAATTTCACCCTCTTTGCGTTCGGTGATATCAATATTAACGCCGACCATGCGTTCGGGTTGCTGCTGCTCGTTATACAGCACATGCCCTTTAGCCTGTAGCCGGCGAACCTGCTTATCAGGGCGAATGATCCGAAACTCGGTCTCAAAGACCCCGGTGTTGTGAATGGCATCCTGTAAACTGGCGTTTGCCTGCTCTTTATCTTCCGGGTGAACCCATGTTAACCAACTGGCGTGATTTCCGCCAAACTCGCCGGGTTGGAGCCCGTAGAGCGCTTCGAGCTCTGGTGTCCAGATATTGATGTTCCGTTGTAGGTCCCACTCAAACGTGCCAATGCTGCCGACCTGTTGCGCAAAGGCCATACGCTCATTTTCGTATTTGAACTGCTCCAGTTGCTTCTCGGTTGAGCTTTGTCGTGACTTCTCCATTACACACCGCTTTGCATCTTTCTCAGTGGAGGGAATGCGGACGGCTTCCCCTCCATACTATAACATCTTTGTCACCCTTTGGACAATGCTTTTCTTCCTGCAAAGAAGAAGAGAGAAATAGAACATTCTAGCAATAGATGTTGTGCCCATTGCCTCCCTCATTCGTCGTTTGACCTCTGCCATTATAAATCAGCGGACGGCTTTTGTTAAGTAGGGAACAGGTATCATAAAACAAAAGTACTGTAAACAGAATTGTCTGGTTGTTCGTGTGAATCCAATTTTGGCAACGACCGAAATGTTTTAAGGGAACAGCAGGTAGAATAGTTCTTTGCTGATACAAGCGTAGTTTGTTTGTTCCGATGTCGGGTGCACAATAGCGGCTTGCCTGTGAGGTTCCCCCTGTATGTACTGTATCGACGGATGAGAGAGTTTCAGCAGGGTTTTTTTGGCATGCCAGGGGGGTTGGAGTGCAACCCATTGCGCGTAGAGCGCACTCCGAAAATATCCAGGTGAGTCCAGAGCGAATGGTAAAGAGAGCCAGAGCGAAAAGCCCAAAGAGAAAGGCTGTCATTTGGTCATCAGAAAGAGAATGACCATAGCGACCTCGCCTGCTGCTGCCGAGAGCAAATAGAGGCGTGGTTCTCCTCCCCTGACTTTGAAGATCCCGAAAAAGCAGAAAAGCAGTGCTGTAAGAAGAAGAAGAGCAGCGGCTACCACTTTCAGCATAAGATGTACAAGCATTGATTCTCTCCTCATACATAGTAGCAGTTTTGCCTCCACTATATGCGACCCGCGAAGGAAGTGTCAACGTTCCTGAGACTTCCTTCGCATGTCGGGAAAGGAGACGAACGCCCTTACAGAGCGCTCGCTATCCCTGAGGATGCCCTGGCCAGGGATCGAGGAACTCAATCTCTTCGACACTCCTGACGAGTGTGCCATGCGTGCGTACGCCAAAGCCGTTCAGGACATGGTTGTGATGAGCGATGATCTGATCAGCTCGCAGCACGTTGTTATCAGAGGTTGAATGGCCCTCTTTCACCAGCGTTGCATCATACCCCAGATTGCCGATTATGCGGCAGGTGGAATCAATACACCGATCGGTTTTGCAGCCGGTGATCACAAGATGCTTGATTCCAAGCCGTTCCATCGTCTCCTGAAGGGGTGTCTCGAAGAAAGCGTCATTGCCGGCTTTGCGAATGATGATATCGTCTGCCGTGGGAGCAACAGCGGGATGAATGGCGAAATCAGGGCCCTCTACATCGATATCCTGCACATAGATGACGGGTGCGTTCTGGGCCCGCGCCTTTTCACGCAAGCGGTTTATCGTTGCAAACAGCGTCTCGGTCTGGGCAACATCGGCGACCACACCAATCTGGACATCGAGAATCAATAATGCGGTTTCGCTCAACGGAGGTACTCCTATCTTTCATGATTTCAAGTTGACGTGCATAGAAAACAAACAGAGAGGAAAAACGAGCTTGCATGGGGCACCTCCTTTCTACCCGATCTGTGCGGGACAGAGATTTCCCGGAGCATACCATACTCATGCCTCAGCCGTCAATGTATTCGCTTTTCTCTTGTTATTAGATACGATGCTCTGGCGAAAAGGGGACATCCAAAACGCCCAATTTTCGGGTTGACGCAAAAATTCGTTGAGCGGTATCGCTTTCATCTGCTTCCTCGTATAAAAGCTTGGGTGCTTGCTATAGATGGCCTTGACATGCGGCTTTTGCCGGCGTTACAGTATAGGCTGTATGTGTGCTACACACAATGATGATTGTCGTTGGAGGTGATATGCAAACTCGTCGTTTTGGTCGTACAGAGATGCAGATTACGCCAATCGGCCTGGGAGCCTGGGCGATCGGCGGTGGTAACTGGTCCTCTGGTTGGGGACCGCAGGATGACAAGGCGTCAATTGAGACGATTCAGCGTGCACTCGATCTGGGAATCAACTGGATCGATACCGCAGCCGTCTACGGGCTTGGTCGCTCCGAACGCGTGGTCGGACAGGCAATCAAGGGACGCCAGCGCCCCTATATCTTCACCAAATGCTCGCTTGTCTGGGATGAGCAGCGAAACATTGGCAACAGCCTGAAGGCCGATTCGATCCGCCGTGAGGTTGAGGAGAGCTTGCGCCGTCTCGACATCGATGTGATCGACCTCTATCAGATCCACTGGCCGAATCCCGATCCCGATATTGAGGAGGGATGGAGCACACTCGCCGAGCTGAAGAAAGAGGGCAAGGTGCGCCATATCGGCGTCTCGAACTTTAACGTGGAGCAGTTGCGCCGCGCCGAGAAGATCGCGCCTGTAGAGACGCTTCAGCCGCCTTATTCGCTGATTAATCGCTCGATCGAGCAAGAGATCCTGCCGTACTGCCAGCAGCATGATATCGGGGTGATTGTCTATTCTCCGATGGCCTCCGGTCTCCTGACAGGCCGCATGACGCCCGAACGTGTCGCACAGATGCCCGAAGACGATTGGCGGAAGCATGCCGAACAGTTCCAGGAGCCGCGCCTGTCTCGTAATCTGCAACTGGCCTCGCTGCTTGGTGAGATCGGCAAGGCTCATCAGGTTTCGGCTGGTGTGGTGGCGCTTGCCTGGACGCTGCACAATCCAGCGGTGACCGCCGCGATTGCCGGTGCTCGCCAGCCCTACCAGATTGAAGAGCTGGCTCCCGCGCTCGACTTTAGCCTGAGCGAGAGCGAGATCCAGCAGATTGAACAGTTCATTGCTGAACATCCCTAAAAAGTGCAATTCGCAAACCCCGGGAATCTGCCCGGGGTTTCTCTATATCTATAGCTCTCTTTCGCCAGAGCGTTGAGCGCATGCTAGAGGGTGGGCAGGCGCAAGGTCCGTTCGATTTGTCGACCTCCCACATAGGTCATCAGGAGCCCGAAGCCAACGCAGAGCAGGAGCCGGATCAGCGCGTGTAGCATGATATCGAGCACGCTCACGCCTCCGAATTGCATCTGTGGTGCCCCGAAGAGGAAGAGGAAATCAATCCCCAGGCTGAGTGCCAGAAACAGGCAGATGCTCCACAACGCTGTACGCATGCTTCGACTGATACTGGAGGTTCGCCCTGTCGCTTTCCTGCCCATCAAGTAATAGAGCAGGCCCGCGAGCAGTGCACTGAGGATACTGAGAGTCAATCCAATCACAAAGTAGCTATAATCGAGCGGGAAATAGAAAATACGACTGAGAATCAGAATACACTGGTTGCTGAAGAATAGCGCGAAAATGCGCAGGAGAATATAAAGTAACAGCAGTAGCGTTCCTGTAATGCTTCCATAGAGAAGAAGTGCCTTCCGGGTTCCTCCGGTTTTTCGTGTCCGCATGGTGAACTCCTTTCTGGCAAATTGGCCCGTCATTACAGAAACGCTTGAGCCGCGAAGAAGCAACATCATGCGGGGGGGGCAACTCAAGCCAGAGCGGCCTGAGTTGCGTTGCATGCTTAATAAGCAGCAGTGAAGCGACGGCGCTCGAATTGTGGCTTCTCAACCTCGTCGAGGATGGCGACCGCGAAATCTTCCATTGAAATGCGGCTCTCGCCCTTCTCATCGGTCACCAGTTGGTCGGTTCCCAGACGATACGTGCCGGTGCGCTCACCCGGCTCGATAAGCCCGGCGGGGCTGACATAGGTCCAGTTGACATCAGAGGCTCGATAGACCTTCAGTGCCTCGGCCTGTCCGCGCGCATTGGATTTCCAGGCCTCGGGGAACTCGGGTGTGTCCATCAGTTGCACGCCAGGAGCCACCTCAAGGCTACCGGCCCCACCAACGACGATCAGGCGCTTGACCCCTGTCTGCTTGACTGCCTGAATCAGCGCCCGGGCGACATCTGATAACACGCTATCTGGCTGGTTGCCTGCGGTGCCGAACGCGCTGATCAGCAGGTCGTTACCCGCGATCAGGTTCGCTATCTGAGCGGCGTCGCGAGCATCTCCCTGCACTGCCTTGAAATGCGGATCATTGATCGTTGAGCGCTCCGGGTTGCGTTCAATCGAGGTCACCTCGTGACCCCGCTTGAGCGCTTCAAGGGCGATCCGCTGACCGATGCGACCGGTTCCACCAATCAATGCAATCTTCATCGTGTCTTTCCCTCCGAAATTGAAACTGCTCTGGTTACAAATAGGCCGAAAAAGAAAGGCGCTGCTTTCTTTCATTGTAGCAATGCACCCTTATCTGTAACCAATGTGGTTACGAATACACCTCTTACTATAGCCCCAAAGGGCGGACTCTGTCAAGCGGTAGAAAACGGGCCTTTGAAGTGAGTCTCTTGTATGCAGACAAAACTTTCAATATACGGTACAATAGAAGTAGGAATGCTACAACGGCTGGATATGAACTATTTTGAAAGGAGAAGAGTATGTCACATATGCAGCAGACAATTTCAACATATGTAGCTGGCTGGCAGGAGGGGAATCGAGAAAAGATCCTTTCCTGTCTTGATCCAGCCTGTGTCATTATAGAGGCACATGGCTCTACTTTTAGAGGAAAGGATATGGTCGCACGCTGGGTTGATTCGTGGTTTCACGAGGGAAATATAGTCAATAGCTGGAAAATTCTGGACCTGCATGAGGCCGATGATTCCTGCTTTTTTGAGTGGATTTTCGAGTGTACCCATGAAGGCAAGGTAGCGGCTCTTGAAGGGGCCTCTCTGGCCAGGTTCAGGGATGGCGCTATCATCTCCATGCGCGAGTATGCAACGGTGGCCCCCCGGCATGAGTGGGACGGCTAAGCGGCCTGGCGATCCGGTCGGCTGGCCGGATCCTCTTTTCCTTGAAATCTGCTGTTGGCACTGCCAGTGCCTGTTTTTCGCTGCACTGGCAGGAATGCGCGAAAATGGGGATTCTTTCGGGGAAAAAGAGCTGCTAACCGTTTCCCGATTTACGTGCGCCGATGCATAGCGTATAATGGACAGTGCGTTGTGACACTCGCAGGAGGCAGGCGCGCTGAACCTGAAAAGAGAAAAGAACCGTTTCAGAAGGAGAGGCGAACGTGCAGGCGTAGATGATGGCACAAGCTGTCATACAGTTGCTGATGAGCGGTTGTGCTGTTACTCTTCCCGAGCTTGTCCGTTGTAGCAGGTGGATGAGGCTTCATATCGATGTTCGTGAATAATGCTATTTGGTTTCTGAGGCTTCCTTGCGGTAACTCCATTCGCGCTAAATTCGGAATGCCTATCGAGATTGCGGAATAGTTCACAGACATTGATCTATGTACATGTTATGCTGTTTTCAGATGTAGACGAGAGTGCTGCAGCGCCACGTGGAAAAGAGCGCCTGTATGAGGTAGAAGGTGCCGCACTTCCGTTTTTCTCTGACGCTTCTGGAAAAGATGAGAGAGAAGCGATCTCATTACAGGAATAGTTTTCTGTATTTTTAATACATTGGGGAGGCTAGTATGTCAAATCCGTATGATAATAATCAGCCGCAGGGACCATATCAGCCATTGGAGCCGACGCAGTATGCTCCGCAGGGCGGAGGAGCGTATCCACCACCGCCGCAAGGGCAGCCGAACTATGGACCTGGAGGGCAACCGAACTATGG
>Ga0164243_10006829_pt1 | contig 17198 bp, 18 predicted proteins | sample OricompcompostOP_FD_108781 | JGI IMG/M metagenome (GOLD analysis project Ga0164243, IMG submission 108781) | Organic Plus compost microbial communities from Emeryville, California, USA - Original compost - Organic plus compost (OP) | ecosystem: Engineered > Solid waste > Mixed feedstock >... | reverse complement strand
GACGCGAGCTGAAGTGAAGCCGCCGTCGCCGCTGCTGTTGATGAGCTACCTGAATCCCTTGCTGGCCTATGGCATCGAGAAGTTGCCCGAGGACGCCGCTCGCGCCGGCATCGCGGGCTTCATCGTCCCCGATCTGCCGTTCGAAGAAAGCCATGAGCTGCGTACTGCACTGGAGGCGCGCGGTCTCGCGCTCGTTCAGTTTGTCACACCGGTGACGCCGACCGAGCGCATGCAGATGCTCTGCGAAGGCAGCAGCGGCTTCATCTATGCCGTGACCATGACCGGCACCACCGGCAAGAACGTGGCGGTGCCCGAAGAAGTGCTGGAGTATTTCGGTCGGGTCAAGCAGGTTTCGCCCGTGCCGGTATGCGCGGGCTTCGGCATTCGCAGCCGCGAACAGGTGCAGCGACTGACGCCCTTCATCGATGGCGCGATCGTCGGCTCGGCACTCGTCGAAGTGCTGGAGCGTGGAGAAGATCCGGCGAAGTTCCTGCGCTCGTTGCGCGAGTAAGGTGGTCGCGAGCGAGCTGTCGCGCGCGACAGACGGTAAATATTTCAAGTTGAGGAACGCGCCGCTGCGTTCGAGCGACGGGGCGGCGCGGTGTATCCATCGTTCACTTGCGCTGGAGTCGCGAGTTTGGGAACAATCCGCCGACATTGATTCCGGCGGGGAGTGATGGCATCGAAGTCTCCTGGATTTTTCGCAGCGCTGTTCGGGGCTAAAAAAGCTCCGGAGCCGCGGCGTACCCCGACACCGGCCACTCCGTATCACGCTGTTTCCGTTCTACCCGGCACGAGTGCGTGTGCCGCGGCCTATCGTTGTTCCGGTCAGCGATTCCTGTCCCGGGAAGCGCCTCGCCTGCCGCTGCCCGGCTGTGATGCCGCGACCTGCGGCTGCCGTTTCAAACATCACAAGGATCGCCGCTCCGGGCCACGACGGAACAGTGATGTCGGCATGATCATGGCGGGCTATTCCGGACAGGAGCGCCGCCAGTCGCGCGGTCGTCGCGCCACGGATCAATATTGACGAGTGCTCTGCGGCGAGAACGCCGAGAGCCGGCTCTGGGTGCGGAGCATGTCAGCTTCGGTCAGATCCGGAAGATCGGCGCGCATTCTTTGCAATAGCGCCTCGAACGCGGCGGCCGGGACCGCGGGGCTGCAGAAGAACCCTTGATATTGATCGCAGCCCAGCTCGCGCAGATAGCTCAATTGCTCGGCGGTTTCGACGCCTTCGGCGACCACGCGCAAGCGCAGGTTGTGAGCCAGGGAAATGATGGCTTTGACGATCGACGCGTTGTCCGGGCTCGACATCAGGTCGCGCACGAAGCTGCGATCGATCTTGAGCTTGTCGAGCGGAAAGCGCCGCAGGTAGCTCAGGCTGGAGTAGCCCGTGCCGAAATCGTCGATGGAAATGTGCACGCCCATGGTGCTCAGGAATTCCAAGGTCGAGGCCGATTTCTCGGCGTCTTCCATGATCGCGCTCTCGGTGAGCTCGAGCTCCAGATAGCCGGGCTGCAGCTGCGCTTCATCGAGCGCCGAGCGGACCACCGCAACCAGGTCGACGTGTCGGAACTGCTTGGCTGAAAGATTGACGGCCACGCGCACCGGCGACATGCCTGAATCGATCCAGGCGCGGACCTGGCGGCAGGACTCGCGCAGCACCCATTCCCCGATCTGCACGATCAGCCCCGTATCCTCGGCAATCGGAATGAAAACGTTTGGCGCGACCAGCCCGCGCGTGGGGTGTCGCCAACGCAACAGTGCCTCGGCGCTGCGGATACGATTGGTGCCGATGTCGACCTTGGGCTGATAGTGCAGCTCCAGCTGCCCCAGCTCGACGGCCCGACGCAGATCGTTCTCCAACGCCAGGCGCTCGTCGGCGGCGTTCGACATTTCCAATGCATAGAAACGATAGCTGCCACGACTGGCCGCCTTCGCACAGCGCAGGGCCATCTCCGCCCGGCGCAACAGTACATCGAACGTGTCGCCGTCGAGCGGATACATGCTGATGCCGATGGTCAGCGAGGTATGGATATCGAACGAGGCGATCACGAACGGCTCGCGCACCGTCGCGGTGATCCTGTTCACCAGCGCCTCGGCGTCGCGCGGTCCTTTGAGGCCGCGCGCGATGATGGTGAATTCGTCCCCCGCCAGCCTGGCCAGCACGTTCGCATGGCCGAGCACGGCTCGCAGCCGCTGTGACAATGCCAGCAGCAACTCGTCGCCCGCCTGGTGTCCGAGCGAGTCGTTGATGGGTTTGAGCCGATCGACGTTCAGGACCATGAGCGCGAATTCGGTGCCGCTGTTCTGCGCATCGAGCATGGCCTGCGCGGCAACGGCGGCCGCGGTGCTCCGGGTGGGCAGGCCGGTCAGATAGTCGGCACCGTCACGACGGCGCCGGATGCGCTCGCGATGCAGTTGAATCGCGAACCAGGTGGCGACGGCGGTTGGCGCTATGAGAATCGCGAGCAGCGCCAGATAGGCCCACCAGTGTTGAAGAATCCCTTGCATGTAAACAAACAGTCGTCGTGCCCTGGTCGCGGGAACATGCGTTGAACATATCGGGCACTGCTCAGCCGGCTTGAGCACCAGTGCTCCAAAGAACACCGACACGCGGGGTGCATGTGGCGAAGTGTGCGCTGCTTCGCACGCCCCGTCGTTTCGATTAACGTAATCGGACCTCGGTTAGAATCGCGCCATGCGCTCCATCTGTGTGTTCTGCGGTTCCAACCCGGGCAACCGGCCCGAATATGTGAGCCTGGCTCGGGACACCGGTCGCCTGATCGCGGAACGGCAGCTGACCTTGATCTATGGGGGCGGCAAAGTCGGGCTGATGGGCGCTCTCGCGGATGCCGCCCTGGCCGCCGGCGGACGGGTCATCGGCATCATTCCTCAGATGCTGGTGGAACGCGAAGCCGCGCACGGCGGGCTGACCGACCTGCGCATCGTCAGCACTCTGTCCGAGCGAAAATTCGTCATGGGGGTGCTGTCCGACGCGTTTCTCACTTTGCCGGGCGGCATCGGCACGCTGGATGAGCTGTTCGAGGCCTGGAGCTGGGCCCAGCTGGGACTGCACGAGAAACCGAGCGGGCTGCTCAATTTCCAGGGCTATTTCGATCACCTCCTGCGATTCCTGGACCTGACCGTGGCCGAAGGCTTCCAGCGCCCCCAGCATCGGGCGGCGCTGCGGGTCGGAACCGAGGTCGGGCCGCTGCTGGATCAGCTGATGACTGCTTCCAAAAGCGCCGCCGCCACGTAACCTGCTGCCGCGTTTCATCTTGACACTGGTGCCCTCGGCCTGCAGCCTTCGGCGCCATTCGCAGGGCCGAAGGCCCCACCGACCCAAGAGGATCCCATGCTCCGAACCATGCTCCAGGCCAAGCTGCACCGGGTGCGCGTGACCCAGGCCGATCTCGATTACGAAGGCTCGTGCGGCATTGACGAGGCGCTGCTGGAGGCGTCCGGGCTACGGGAAAACCAGTACATCGAGCTGTACAACGTCAACAACGGCGAGCGTTTCTCGACCTATATCATCAAGGCGCCGCGCGGCTCGGGGGCGATTTCGCTGAATGGCGCAGCGGCGCGCAAGGCCATGGTCGGCGACCTGCTGATCATTTGCGCCTACTCCCAATATTCGGAAGCCGAGCTCGAGCAGCACGAGCCGGTGGTGGTGCTGGTGGACGAGCAGAACCGTCCGCGAGTGAAGTCCCTGCGCGCGGCGTCTTGAGAGCGTCGCTGCCATGGAGTTGATCACCTGGTTCATCGACTTCGTCCTGCACCTCGACAAGCACCTCATCGAGCTGATCGCCGATTATCACTATTGGATCTACGCCATCCTGTTCGCGATCATTTTCTGCGAGACCGGCGTGGTGGTGACGCCGATCCTGCCGGGTGACTCGTTGCTGTTCGCGCTGGGTGCGCTCGCGGCGGTCGATACGACTGGCACGCTCAATGCGCCGGCGCTGTGGGCCTTGCTGATGGTGGCGGCGTGGCTGGGTGACGCGACCAATTTCCGCATCGGGCGGGCCGTCGGGCCGCGAGCCTTCAGCGGCAACATTCGCTGGCTGAAAAAGGAATATCTGGATCGCACGCACGCGTTCTATGAGAAGTACGGCGGCAAGACCATCGTGCTGGCGCGCTTCGTGCCCATCGTGCGTACCTTCGCGCCGTTCGTTGCCGGCGTGGGCGATATGAATCGCGCGAAGTTCTTCACCTACAACCTGCTCGGCGGGTTCCTGTGGGTGTCGATTTTCATCTGGGGCGGATACCTGTTCGGCAACGTGCCCCTGATCAAGGAGAACTTCGGCATCGTCACCATCGCGATCATCGTGATCTCGGTGATGCCGGTGGTGTGGGAGCTGATGCGCGGCGGGCGCAAACCCGCCGGCGCATAACCCGGCTCGGCTCGTGCCGACGGCGCGGTGCGAGCGAGGGGTTCGATTCCATGGCCGGCGTCAGCCGGCCAAAGATACCAGCTGCTGCTGCGCTATTTTCGGAGCGTCAGCAATCCAACAATGCTCGCTCCGAGCAGCGTATAGCCCAGCCATTCCGGGCCGGTGCCGGTCGCGATCAGGATGATGCCGCTCAAGGCTCCGGTCGCGGTCGCCAGGGTCACGTCGCGGCGGCGGCCGTCTTCCCTGATCGTCTGTTTCAGCCGTTCGATCTCCGTCGTATCGATCGGCACGCTGAAGCGCCCGTCCGACGCGCGTTGAATCGCGTTCCCCACCAGCGGCGGCAATTGATGTAACGCCTGCAGCATATCTGGCAGCTGCTTGCGCACGTCACGCGCCAGCGTCCGTATGCTCCAGCGCTCCGCCATCCATTGACGGAGCAGAGGCTGCGCCGTCTTCCACAGATCCAGATCCGGATACAACTGCCGGCCCACCCCTTCGATCTGCAGCAGCGTCTTCTGGATCAGCATCAGCTGCGGCTGCATCTGCGCGTCGAAGCGTTGGGCGGCTTCGAACAGGCTGATCAGCACCTGGCCGAAAGAAATCTCACGCAGCGGTTTGTTCGCAATGGGCTCGCACACCGTGCGCACGGCCGATTCCAGCTCATCGACGCGCACGTGCGCCGGAATCCAGCCCGAATCGATATGCAGCTGCGCGATGCGGCGGTAGTCGTGCTCGAAGAACGCCAGGAAATTCTCCGCCAGATAATGCTGATCGCGGGGCGCCAGCGTGCCGACGATGCCGAAGTCGACCGCCGCGTACTGCGGCTGCTCGGGGTTGTCCAGCAACACGAAGATGTTGCCCGGATGCATGTCGGCGTGGAAAAAGTTGTGGCGGAACGCCTGGGTGAAAAAAATCTCCACGCCGTTCTCGGCGAGGCGCTGAATGTTCGCACCGCGTCGCTGCAGTTCGGCGACGTCATTGATCAGCACGCCTTGCAGGCGCTCCATCACCATCACGTTGCTGCGGGTGTAGTCCCAATACACCTCGGGCACGTACAACAGTCGCGAGTTCGCGAAGTTGCGCTTGAGCTGCGCAGCGTTGCCGGCTTCGCGCTTCAGGTCGAGCTCGTCGATGATGGTCTTTTCGTACTCGCGGACCAGCTCGACCGGCCGCAGTCTCGGCGCGTCGCTCCAGTAGCGGTTCGCCAGATCCGCGAGCGCGTATAGCACTTCGACATCGCGCTCGATGAGCTTGCGGATGCCGGGCCGCACGATCTTGACGACGACTTCCTTGCCGTCCTTGAGCTGCGCGCCGTGTACTTGAGCGATGGTCGCTGCCGCCAGCGGTGCAGCGTCGAAGCGGGCGAACACGTCGCTGACCGGCCGCTCGTAGGCGGCTTCGACGATGGCGCGGGCGGCGTCGTTGGAAAACGGCGGCACGCGGTCCTGCAGTTTCTCCAGCTCATCCGCGATGTCTCGCGGCAGCAGGTCGCGACGGGTCGATAGCGTCTGGCCGAACTTCATGAAGATCGGGCCGAGCTCCTCCATCGCCAGGCGCAGGCGTTCACCGCGCGACAAGGATGCTTTACGGCGGAACCAGGTGTTCGGCGACAGGTAGAACGCGAACCGCACCGGCCGGAACAGATGGGTGGCGAGAATGATCTCGTCCAGGCGATGACGGACCAGGACGCGTTGAATCTGCAGCAGCCGGGAAATGACTCTCAGGCGCATGCGTCAACCACGCTTGCGTTCGAGCAGCGCCAGGCGCGCCTCGAAGCGATCGACATCGTCGCGCAGTCTGTCGACGCCATTGATGAATTCATCTGCCTCGGTCCGGCTGGGAGCATCGCGCCCTTCTTCCTGGAGATATTCAGAAACGTTTTGCGCGAACGTGTCCGCTGCCCGGCGCGCGAAGCTGAAGGCCGAGCGGGCGACACTGCCGACCTGGTGAGCGGCCACGTCGCCAATGACTCGCGACAACTCTTCTTCCAGGTCGGGCCGCGCCTGTTTGAGCAGCTCGCTGAACGTCTGTGCGATTTCGGCGTCGCCGTGAATGTGCACCGAGCCCGTTCGCAGCGCCGCCTCGGGCGCGGGGCCTGCCATGCGCAGCAGCGACAACGGCGTGCCCGACAGAGTCGCGTTCGGCGTGCCCTCGTATTGCGTGTCGAGCGACATCTGCTCGCCGGTCGCCTTGAAATAGATGCTGAGCGGCAGTCCTTCGACGTGCAGTGCCATCACCTTCGTATCCAGGCGCCGGCACAAGGCACGGGCCGCGGAGGAGGCGGCGATATTCCGATTGAGCAGCGATTCCAGCGGCGTCAGGCGCATGTCAGAAACGATAGCCGCGATGCAGGGCGACGATGCCGCCGGTGAGATTGTGATATCTGCAATTCTCCAGCCCCGCCTCCTGCATCATCTCGATCAATGCCTGCTGGGTGGGGAACTTGCGAATCGATTCTGCGAGGTATCGATAGCTGTCCTCATCGCGCGCCACGACTTTGCCCAGCCACGGCAGCACCGAAAACGAATAGGCGTCGTACAGCGGCTTCAAGCCCGGCACGACCGGATGCGAGAACTCGAGAATGAGCAGCTGGCCACCGGGCTTGAGCACGCGCTGCATGGAGCGCAGCGCCGCGGCCTTGTCGGTGACATTGCGCAGGCCAAAACCGATGGTCACGCAATCGAAGCTGCTGTCGGGAAAGGGCAGGCGCTCGGCGTTGGCCAGCGAGTAGCGAACGTTGTTCACGAAGCCGCGATCGGTCATCGCGTCGCGGCCTTCCGCCAGCATGGCCGCGTTGATGTCGGTCAGGACGACCAGGCCGTTCTCGCCGACCTGCCTGCACATGCCTGCCGACAGGTCGCCCGTACCCCCGGCGACGTCGAGTGCGCGCTGGCCGGGGCGCAAGCCGGTCTGCGACAGCGTGAATCGCTTCCACAGCCGGTGTGTGCCCGCCGACATCAGGTCGTTCATCAGGTCATAGTTGCTCGCGACCGATTCGAAGACGGCCCGAACCCGCGCCTGTTTTTCCGCGACCGGCACCTGCTGGTAGCCGAAGTCGGTGGTGCCGTCCGAGGAAGAATGGGGAGAGTTGGCGGTCATGGTCGTCGCTGGCTGTGACGAGCCATTCTAATCAAATTTGCTCGATGGGTTTTGATCCGGTGCCGAATCGGGCCCGACAGGCTGTCGGGCGGAAGCATCGCGTTCGGGCGGCGCGGCCGGGCTCAGCGAAACGGCGCCGGCTTTTTCGGCAGCACGGTCGGGTACGGAATGCCCAGCTCTTTGAGCCGGTCCAGGTAGCTCTGCCATTTCTGCGGGCGGTCCCGGCCGAGCTCGTACAGGTACGACCAGGTGTAGAGGCCGGTGTTGTGGCCGTCGTCGAACACCAGCTTGACGGCGTAGTTGCCCACCGGTTCGAGCTGCGTGATTACGACATCGTGCTTGCCCAGCTGCAGCTGCTCCTGGCCGGGCCCATGACCGCGCACTTCGGCCGAGGGCGAGAAGACGCGCAGATACTCATACGGCAGCTCGAACACGGAGCCGTCGTCGAAGCTGACTTCCAGCACCCGCGATTTGGTGCGCGATTTGATGTTGGTCGGATGCGGCATGACCGGACCTACAGGATGTAGCGCGTCAGGTCTTCATCCTTCACCAGCTCGCCCAGATGCTTGTCGACGTATTCCTGATCGATGGTGACGTTGAAGCCATTGCGGTCGGCGGCCTCGTACGAGAGCACTTCGAGCAGCCGTTCGAGCACCGTGTGCAAGCGGCGGGCGCCGATGTTCTCGGTACGCTCGTTCACCTGGTAGGCGACCTCGGCGATGCGACGGACACCGCTTGCGTCGAACTCCAGCGTGACGCCTTCGGTGGCCAGCAGCGCTTTGTATTGCGTGCACAGCGAGGCGTCGGGCTCGGTGAGAATGCGAATGAAATCCTCGACCTTGAGCGCGTCGAGCTCCACCCGAATCGGGAAACGACCCTGCAGCTCGGGAATCAGATCCGAGGGCTTCGACATGTGGAACGCGCCTGAGGCGATGAACAGGATATGGTCTGTCTTCACCATGCCGTGCTTGGTGGTCACCGTGCTGCCTTCCACGAGGGGCAGCAGATCACGCTGCACGCCTTCACGCGAAACGTCGGCGCCATGCGTTTCCTGGCGACGCGCGATTTTGTCGATCTCGTCGATGAACACGATGCCGTTCTGCTCCGCGTTCTGCAACGCGCGCATCTTCAGCTCTTCTTCGTTGACCATCTTCGCGGCTTCTTCATCCGTGAGCAGCTTGAATGCTTCGCGGACTTTGACCTTGCGCGTCTTGGTGCGAGAGCCGCCCAGATTCGAGAACATGCTCTGCAGCTGTTGCGTCAGATCTTCCATGCCCGCCGGCGCCATGATTTCCACGCCGACCGGCAGCGCGCGGACTTCGATCTCGATCTCACGATCGTCGAGCTGGCCTTCACGCAACATCTTGCGGAATTTCTGCCGCGTGTCGCCATCGCGAGGGCTGGGCTCGGGCTCGGAGGTGAAGCCGAGGGACTTCGGTCGCGGCAGCAAAGCGTCCAGCACGCGCTCTTCGGCGGCATCCATGGCGCGGTGACGTACTTTCTCCATCTCTTCCTCGCGCGTCATCTTGACCGCGACATCCATCAGATCCTTGATGATGGAATCGACCTCGCGGCCGACGTAGCCGACCTCGGTGAACTTCGTGGCTTCAACCTTGATGAAAGGCGCGCGCGCCAGGCGGGCCAGGCGCCGGGCGATTTCGGTCTTGCCGACGCCGGTGGGGCCGATCATCAGAATGTTCTTGGGCGTGATCTCGGCGCGCAGCGCTTCGGTGACCTGCATGCGGCGCCAGCGATTACGCAGCGCGATAGCGACGGCGCGCTTGGCCGCGCCCTGACCGACGATGTGCTTGTCGAGCTCTTGAACGATTTCGCGGGGAGTCATGGACATACAAGTGGAAGAGCTACTGCAGCTCTTCGATCGTGAGATTGCGATTGGTGTAGATACAAATGTCGGCGGCGATGTTCAATGCCTTCTCGACGATGGTGCGGGCATCGAGCTCGGTGTTCTGTAACAACGCGCGCGCCGCGGACTGGGCGAACGCGCCGCCGGAGCCGATCGCCATGATATCGTCTTCGGGCTCGATGACGTCGCCGTTGCCCGAAATAATGAACGAGCTTCTGGCATCGGCGACGCACAGCAACGCTTCCAGCCGCCGCAGGCTGCGATCGCTGCGCCAGTCCTTCGCCAGCTCGATGGCGGCGCGCGTCAAATTCCCATACTGCTGCAGCTTGGCTTCGAAGCGCTCGAACAGCGTGAACGCGTCGGCGGTGCCGCCGGCGAAGCCTGCCAGCACTTTCCCGTCGTACAGGCGCCGCACCTTGCGGGCGTTGCCCTTCATCACGGTGTTCCCTAAGGAAACCTGGCCGTCACCCCCGATGCAGACGACACCGTTGCGGCGGACGGACAGGATGGTGGTTGCGTGGGGTGATTCGCTCATGGTGTCTGCTTTTCGCGCCGTCAGCTCTTCTTGCGGGCCCGAGGATGGGCCGCATCGTAGATCTTGGCGAGGTGCTGAAAATCAAGGTGGGTGTAGATCTGAGTGGTTGCTATGTTCGCGTGTCCCAGCAGCTCCTGTACACCGCGCAGGTTCTGGCTGGATTCGAGAATGTGCGTGGCGAACGAATGCCGGAACATGTGTGGATGGACGTGCACGCCGAGACCCTGGTGCTTCGCCCACGCCGCCACCTGCTTCTGCACCGAGCGCGGGCTGATGCGGTCGCCGCGTTGGCCGACGAACAGCGCGGTGTTTCCTACGTCGGCGAGCTTGGTGCGCTCGAGCAGCCAGCGGCCGATGGCTTCGACGGCGTAGCGGCCAACGGGCACCACACGCGTCTTGCCGCCTTTGCCGAGCACGCGCACGGTCCGGTCCGCAAGGTCGATGTCGGTGAGATCCAGCCCGACCAGCTCGGACAAACGCAGGCCGGAGGAATAGAACAGTTCCATGATGGCCTTGTCGCGCACGCTGATTTCTTCGTCGGTGCGGAAGCTCAGCAGCCGGGTCATCTGATCGACATCGATGGTCGCGGGCAAACGTTTCTTCGCCTTGGGTGCCTGCACCTCGATGCCGGGGTTCAGCTTCACCACGCCTTCGCGCAGCAGAAAGTTATAAAAGCTGCGCAGCGCGCTCAGGCGCCGCTGGATGGTGCGAGGCGAGGCTCCTTGACGATGCTCGGCGGCGGCGAAGGCACGCACGTGCTGACCATCGACGCCCGACCAGTCGGTCACGCCGTTCCTGTCGCAGTGAGCGACGAAACGTTTCAGGTCGCGCCGATAATTTGAATCCGTGTGCGGCGACATGCGCCGCTCCACGGACAGGTGGCTGAAAAATTTCGGCAGCCAGGCGAGGGCGGATTCATCCATCGATCGACGATCCGCGCGGCCACGATCAGGCGGCCGCGACGGCCTCGCTCACCAGATCGCCGATGCGCGCCAGGAAATCGGTGCTCATCGCCGGATGGAAACGTTGTGCGTCGGGGCTGCCGATCGCGAGCAGGCCGAAGCCGGCTTCGCGGCCGAGTGGTACGAGCGCGGCCGAACCGATCTCGACCGTGCCGGCGCCGAACAGGAAGTCGCGCTGACTGTCGCGGATCTGGCCGCAGCGGGGGCGGGCCGATTCGAACAGGGTGTCGAACATTTTCAGCTCGGGCGCATTCGCGTCCATCATTCGCAGATGACGGCTGTCGATGCCGCTGAAACCGGTCGGACGATTCGGTGCGAGCAGCAGCAACCATTCGGAAGCGCCGAAATCTTCACGCAGCGACGTCTCCATCGAGTCCAGCAGCGCGGCGGCGCTGCGTGCGCGCACCAGGCGACAGGCGAGGCGATGGATCTTCGCGGCGAGCACGTCATTGCTACGAGCCACATCGATCAGCTCGCGCAGTCGCGATTCCAATGACTGATTCTTTTCGCGCAGTGCCGAGACCTGGCGCTCGACCAGCGACACAGTGGCATTGCCACGGCTGTGCGGGAGCTTCAGTTTGGTCAGCAGCGTGGCATGACGCTCGAAGAATTCGACATTGTTCTGCAGGTAGTCGGCGATCTCGGTCTCGCTCGGCCCCGCCAGCTTGCTGGCCGCGGGGGTGAGATTCTCGACATCGACACCGCGGACCGGTTGCTTGCTCATACAGGTGCCTTGTTGTTCCGCTTGCTTCTCATGCTCAAATTTCCACCGTGCCTTCGAACACGGTGACCGCCGGGCCGGTGAGCCACAGCGCCTTGCCCGGGCCGGGCCAGCGCACGATCATGCGACCGCCCGGTGCGTCCACCTGCACTTCCTCTTGCAGCAGCCCCCAGCGTCGCCCGACAGCGACAGCGCCACAGGCTCCGGTGCCGCAGGCTTGCGTCTCTCCGACACCGCGCTCGAACACCCGCAGACGGATGTGAGTCGGGCTGACCACTTCCATGAAGCCCACGTTGGTGCGCTTCGGGAAGCGGGAATGATTCTCCACCGCGGGCCCGAGTGTGTCCACGGCAGCTTCTCGTACCGAGGGCACTTGGATGACAGCGTGCGGATTGCCCATCGAGACGGCGCCGATCTGCAGCTCCTTCTCATCGACCCGCAGCGGATACACGTCGGCTTCGCGTGAAGCTTCGAACGGCAGCGCTTCGGGAGCGAAGTTCGGCACGCCCATGTCGACCGACACCAGGCCGTCCTCCCGCAGCAAGCCGTTGACCTGGCCGCCGGGGCTGTCCATCTGCACGCGGGCTTTGCCCAGCCGGCGAGCGACCAGGCTGGCGATACAGCGGGCGCCGTTGCCACATTGCTCGACCTCCGAGCCGTCGGCATTGAAGATGCGATAGAACACATCGAAGCCCTGCTTCGCGGGCGGCATCAGCACCAGCGCCTGATCGAAACCGATGCCGATGCGGCGATCGGCGAGGCGGCGGAACACTTCGGCGGAGGGCAGTTCCATGCCGGCCGGAGCATCGAACACGATGAAGTCGTTGCCCAGGCCCTGCATCTTGGTGAAAGACAGGCGCATGCGCGCAGCATATCATTCGCAACAACGCGAAACCCAGCACAGTCCGGTGCGCCCGATCGGCCCCAAGATCGTGCTGTTTTCCGGCGGAGCGAGGCATTTCATGCGCCACGTGATGGTAATGAACTCCAAGGGCGGCAGCGGCAAGAGCACGCTGGCGACCAACATCGCTTGTTACTTTGCGAGCCAGGACGCCAAGGTCACCATCGCCGACTACGATCCGCAGCGCTCCAGCCTCGACTGGCTGGCGCTGCGCCCCGACGATCTGCCCAGGATCGCCGGCGTGGCGGCCTACGACGAAGGCATCCGGGGCGTGCCGCGCGATACCGACGTGCTGGTCATCGACGCCCCGGCCCGGACCCATGGCGCCGAGATGAACGAGCTGGTGCGGCGGGCCGAGACCATCCTCGTGCCGGTGATGCCCTCACCCATCGACATGAAAGCCTCGGCGCGCTTCATGGAAGAACTGCTCGAGCTGGGCAAGGTGCAACGTCAACAGGCACGGCTCGGCATGGTGGCGAACCGGGTGCGGGAGAACACGCTGCTGTTCGACGAGCTGGATCAGTATCTGGACAAGCTCAAGGTGCCGTATCTCGGCCAGCTGCGGCAGTCGACCAACTACCTGCGCGCCTACCAGCGCGGCATGGGCATTTTCGAGCTGCCCGAGTATCTGGCCAGCCCCGACTGGGAGCAGTGGAAGCCCATCACCAGGTGGCTGGACAGCAAAAAAAGCCAGCCGAATTAGCTTCCCAGGCTCGCGCGGATCCCGGATGCCGGATCGGCGTAGCGCAGTTTCACGCCCAGATGCTTCAGCATCCGGTCATTGCTGACCCGGCGCGATTCATTGAGGAAGGACAGCCGCTCGGGGCTGAAGGTGAGCTGGGCTTCTTCCATCGAGACGCGCGGCGGACGGGGCAGGCCGGCAAGGTCCGCGACCAGGTCGATGAACTCGGTCGAGCTGATGCAGTTGCCGTCGGTGACGTTGTAAACGCCGCGCGCTTCTTTGTTCTCGATGGCCGCTTCGCAGGCCGCGACCAGGTCATCCACATGGATGCGGTTGCTGATGCCGGCGTCTTCGGGTCGCACCACCGGCTCCGCCTTCCGCAATCGCTCCAGGGGCAGCCGCTCGGGGCCATAGATTCCAGGCACTCGTAACACGACCCGGCGAACGCGTCGTTCGTGGCACCACACGCGAGTCATTTCCTCGGCGCTTACACGGCGTCGGGCTCGATCGGTCCGCGGCATCACGGGGGTGCTCTCGTCCACCAGGCCGCCTTCGGCGTCGCCGTACACACCGGTCGTGCTCATGTAGACGAAGCTCTTCGGCGGCACGAATGCGAGGTGCAGAAATCGATCCAGCCGCAGGTCGCTCTCGCCCGAGGCGGGCGGCGGGGCGAGATAGACGATGGCTTCCTGGTCCAGGCGCTCCGGCAGGCTGGCGCCGACCCGCACCCGATCCAGGTCGATGACGATGGTCTTCAAGCCCTGGCGTTCCAGCGCCGCGGCCTTGTCGTTGGCACGGACCAGGGCCGTGACCTCGTAACGCTCGTGCAGGCGGGCCGCCAGCCGCTGGCCCACATAGCCACAGCCGGCAATCAGGATATGGGGACGAGTCGCGCTCATGCCCGCCCTCGGGCCAGCGGCTTGACACGGTATCGGAGCATATTTAAATTTCAGAAAAGACAGAAATTACGGATGGGTCGATCATGCAGCTTACTCCCACCATGCATCGGTGCGTGCTCCATTGGGGCGAAATGGCCGGCCGCTGGGGCGTCAGTCGTTCGGTAGCGCAGATCCACGCCTTGTTGTTCCTGGCGCCCGCGCCGCTCACCGCGGACGAGATCGCGGAAACACTCAACGTGGCACGTTCGAATGTGAGCGTCAGCCTCAAGGAGCTGCAGGCCTGGGATCTGGTCAGCGTGACTCATCAACTGGGCGATCGGCGCGACTACTTTCAGGCGCGCAAGGATATATGGGAAGTGCTCACCATGATCATGGATGGCCGTAAGAAGCGCGAGATCGACCCGACTTTACAGATGTTGCGCGAAGCGACCGCCGAGGCCAAAAAGGATCACGAGACGCCCGAGCCGGTCAAACAGCGCATCGGCGACATGCTCGAATTCCTCGAAGAGGTGTCGGGCTGGTACGAGCAGGTCCGCGCCATGCCGCGACCCACATTGTTGAAGCTCATGCGCATGGGCACGAAGGTGGCAAAGATCGTCACATGAGCCGGCCGGAGTGGCAACGCATGCCGCGGCGTGCCGTTCACTCGGACGCGCCCGGCGTCGTGTTGGTCACGGGCGCGACCGGCTTCATCGGTCGCAGACTCTGTCGAAGGCTGCTCGCAGACGGTCACACCATCCTGGCCCTGACACGCGATGCGCAGCGTGCGCGCACCGCGCTCGGTTCCTCCGTGCGAGTGATCACCGCACTCGATGAGCTCCAGGCGAGCGAACATATCGACATCGTCGTGAATCTCGCGGGCGCGCCGATTCTCGCGCGGCCGTGGAGTGCGGCGCGTCGCGCTGAATTGCTCGACAGTCGCCTGAGTGTCACGAACAAGATCACCGAGTTGATCGCGCGCCTCGACTACAAGCCCGAGGTGTTGATCAACGCGTCCGCGATCGGTTACTACGGCGTGCGCGGCGAAGAGGAGATCACCGAAGCGGCGCGTGGCCAGCCGATATTTCAATCGCACCTGTGCCAGGCTTGGGAGCTGGCGGCGCAGGCGGCCGAGCAATATGACGTTCGCGTGTGTCGCCTGCGCTTCGGCATCGTGCTGGGAATGACGGGCGGCGCATTGCCGGGGTTGATCCGGCCGGCCCGCATGCGGATGCGGGTGGTGCTTGGCTCCGGTCAGCAATGGCAGTCGTGGGTTCACATCGACGATCTGCTCGATCTGCTGTGGTTCTGTATCAAACACCAGGACATGAGCGGCGGCATCAATGTCACTTCGCCGCGTCCGGTGCGACAGCAGGAGTTTGCCGAGACCTTGGCCGCGCAGTTCGGTCGATCCATTCCAGTGCGCGTGCCGGCGGTCGTGCTGCGAGCCGCGCTCGGTGAAATGTCACAATTGCTGCTCGAAGGCCAGAAGGTGCTGCCGGCGAAGGCGTTGCACGCCGGCTTCGCGTTCCGCTATCCCGACTTGAACGCGGCCCTTGCCGAACTGTTGCGTGCTAAAGATCCTGCGACGGCATGAACGTGTTGCCGAGCCTCGCCAGGACATCCGGCGCGTAATCGAACGAATCGAAGAACAACTGCTCGGGCGGCAAGCCGCGATGCGTGAACTCGTGGCGAATCGTCTCGACCATCACCGGCGGCCCGCTCGCGTAGACATCGACCTTGGCGAGGTCCGGGTGGTCTTCCAACGCCGCGGCATGCACCCAGCCCGTTCGACCTTGCCAACGATCTTCGGTGCGCGGCGCCGAGAGCACGGGAATGTAACGAAGATTGGGATGCTTCTCGGTCAGCGCTCGAAGATGCGCGTCTTCATACAAATCAGGCGCCGTCTGTGCGCCCCAATACAGGTACAGCTGCCGGCGATCGCCCACTTCGAGCAGGCTGTGCAGCATGGAGCGCAGCGGCGCATAACCGGTGCCGCCGCCGATCAGCAGCGCCGGCCGTGGCGACTCGCGACGGAACCAGAACTGCCCGAGCGGTCCTTCGATCCGCAGCAGTGATTTTTCCAAGGTGCCGTCGAACAGTTGCTGCGTGAATTCGCCGCTCGACACGCGCCGGATGTGCAGCTCGAGCATCTTGCCGTCGCCCGGCGTGCTGGCGATGGAGAAGCTGCGCCGGCGGTTCTGCGGCAGCATGATGTCCAGATACTGGCCGGGCACGAAATGGAAATATTCGCTGGCTGGCACGCGCAGGAACACCGCCATGATGTCGGCAGTGAGTCGCTGCGTCCGCTCGATGCGGCAAGGCAGGCTCTTGACGACGATCTCCGGCACCGGCGGGCGGATCTCGCGCACCTCGATCGTGAGATCTTCGCTGGCTGCATGGGCCTGGCAGAGCAGCGCATAGCCATCGCGCTCTTCGTCCGCCATCAAGCCGAGCGGCCGGCCATGCGGATAACTCACTTCACCCTGGCGAATGCGAGCGCGGCACGAAGAACAATGCCCGCCCTTGCAGCTGTGCGGAAGATTCAAGCCGGCGCGTAATGCCGCATCGAGGATGGTCTCGCCGCGCTCGACGGTGAGGATCTGCTGCGATGGCAGCAGCGTGACGCGGGCATAAGGCCGGGACGCGGACATGGCGAAGTTCTAATTCCTCCGGCGATCGACTTGTCGGCGCTCTTGAAAACGGCGCGCGCGGATCTTCGGCAGGTTGGCCTTGCGGCCGATGGCGAACGCGAGAGCGTCGTTCAGTGCCTTCATCGAGCGCTCGCGATCGCCCAGCTGTTCCATCAGGCTGGCGAGCAATTGGTACGCTTCCAGGCGTGGGCGGATTGCGATGCTGGTTTCCAGAAAGCTGCGCGCCTTGCCATAGAGCTCGGCGCGAGTCGCCAGCTGTGCGCACGTGAACAGCAGCGCCGGGTCATCGCTGTGCGCGGGCAGCCACGCTTCGGCGCGATCCAGTGTCTTGAGCGGTTCGCTGGTCTCCAGTTCGCCGAAAGCCAGCACCGCCGATTCATTCCATTGTTTGTTGAGACAGTCACGCAGCGCGGTTTCCGCGGCTTCGTGATCGCCGCAGGCCATGGACGCGCGGGCGTATGCCACTACGATCTCGGGATGCCGGGCCAGCGACCGGGAGGTTTCTTTC
>Ga0164243_10006826_pt1 | contig 17202 bp, 9 predicted proteins | sample OricompcompostOP_FD_108781 | JGI IMG/M metagenome (GOLD analysis project Ga0164243, IMG submission 108781) | Organic Plus compost microbial communities from Emeryville, California, USA - Original compost - Organic plus compost (OP) | ecosystem: Engineered > Solid waste > Mixed feedstock >... | reverse complement strand
GTGGTGATGGCGAACTTCCGGCTGTCCGGCAGCGCCTCGTAGGATTCCACGATATACCGGTACATCTCGGCCTGCTTCTGCGCTTCGGCCTCGGAGAAGACGTAGCTTTCCGACTGCTGCACGTTGACGATGATGTCCATCTCGGAGATGTGGACCAGCAGGCCGGTGGAGGCCATGTCGTTCAGTCCGTTCCGGATGGCATTTTTGTCGGTCGTCAACCGGTAGTGGAACTGGTCGCCGATGCCGTGGATGGGCACGCCTTCCGCCTGGAAGCGGCTGACCATCCGCTTGATGGCGTTGCGCTTGCCGGAGGCCAGCACCACACTGTAGTCGTTGTAGAACAGCCTGGCCTCCGGGTCGGCCTCATGGGCGTAGCGGAAACACCGGCCGTAAAAGCCGATGGGGTCCCTGAAGGTGGCGTAAACCGGGCAGTCGGCAGACCGCAGGGTGCCGTTGTCATTGAAGATCTCGTTGGCAACGTCCCAGCTTTTCACGCGCCCTTTGTAGCGGCCCACGGTGGTTTGGATGTAGGTCTTTACGTGGTCTTCAAAGGCAACGGAGTCATACCCTGCGTTTTTGAACCAGGCGGGGAACGACTTGTACCACACGAGCGTATGGCCGTGCACATCCAGGTCGTTCGCCTCGGCGAAGCCCACGATGCCGTCCGCTCCGTCCCACCGGTAGGTGGTGGCCGACGACCAGATGGATTCCATTTTCATCTCCCATTCCGCCGTCACCTGGCTGAAATGGCCGGTAACGGTAGATGCATACACGGCGTCGTTCAGGAGCGCCGTCTTGATGGCGGCGCCGATGCCGAACGCTGCCTTCTCTTTGAGGACCGTCGGCCCCGCGGGCTCGTCGGGCTTCCCGTCGTCCGGCACGGGATCACTGCCCTTGTCGGCACAGCTCCCCAGCAGCGTAGCCGCCAGCAGCGTGCTGCACCAAAGGAAATACTTGAAAGGTGTTTTCATGACGAATACTTTTTTTATCGTTCTAGTTATAGCCTTCGTTCTGCGGGAACGTGCGCATGAGGTCGATCTGCGCCTGCGGGATCGGCAGGCGGACCATGTGCGGCGCCATGGGATAGACGGCTACGTTGCCGGAGTTGGACCCCATCTGGTAATACGTATTGACCCGCTCGACCAGCACACCCAGCCGCTTCAGCAGGAACCAGCGGTTGTTTTCAAAGGCCAGTTCGCGCGCCGACTCTTCCAGGTAGGTGTCCAGCGTGAACGCTCCCAGCGGCGGTATGCCGGCCCGCTCCCGGATCTGGTTGAGGTAGCTGAGCGCCTTCGGCTGGTTGGGATCCTGCCCGCTCTGCTGCCAGTGCGCTTCGGCACCCAGCAGCAGCGTTTCCGCGTAGCGGTAGTAGATGATGTCTTTGTAGCTGTTGTTGGTGCCCACTTTCTTCTCCTCGTCGTGGTATTTTTTCAGGCTCCAGTGGTACCGGCGGAAGTCGTCTTCATACAGGTCGGGCGCCAGCGGCCTGCCGAAATTGGGGGAGCTGGGGTTGTTGACGATCAGCTCCAGCGGGTAGTAGTAGGTGCGGAAGCGGAGGTCGTTCTCCTCGTCATACAGCGAGCGGAGGTAGTCGTTGGGAAACGACCAGCCCAGGGCTTCGCCGCCGTATTCGACGCTGCGCACCATCTCGCCGCTGGACAGCTCGTACACACGGCTGTTGAACATGCTGCTGATCCAGGTTGGGCCTCCGCCGGGCAGGTTGTCATTGCCGCCGGTCTGCTCATCGCGCACATATACGAACAGGGCTTCTTTGTGGTTGGCATTCTGGCCGAACACCTCTGCCAGCTGGGCACGGGGGAGCAGGTCGTGGGTGGTATTTTCGATCACGGCGTCGAAGTGCTCCGCCGCTTCGCTCCACTTCTGCTGCCACAGGGCGCTTTTGCCGCGCAGGTGGTGGGCGACGCCCTTTCCGTAGCGGCCGAACTCGACGCTCCACGGCAGGTGCGCCACGGCAAAGTCGAGGTCCGCATCAATCAGCCTGAACACGTCGGCCGGGTCGGCCGGTGCATAGACCTTTTCGTCAAACGCATTCTCCGGCGTGGTGGCGATGGTGTCCAGGAGGATGTTGTCGTACATGCGGATCAGGTCGAAATACAGCTCCGCGCGGACGATCCGCGCCTGGGCGAGGATCTGATTGCGCCGGGATTCCGGCATATCCACCTTCGGCGCGTTGGTGATGATTGCGTTGGCGCGGTCGATGATCTGGTAGCCCATCGTCCACTTCCGGCTGGAAAATCCGCCGGGGGTATGGTTGGGTCCGTAGGGCGTATGCCACGTGCGGTTCAGGCCCAGGTCGGTAGCCACCAGAAAGAAGGCGACCGACTGCAGGGCTGAACCTTCGCCCTCCGGCAGGTTGTAGCTGCGCATGCGGTTATAGAGCGCATTGACGCCGCTCTCCAGGCCGTCGGGCGTTTGGTAGATGTAATCTATGGATACTTCGGTGATGGGCGCCTCGCTGAGGAAGTCGCCGCAGGAGGCAAGCAGCAGGGCCGCCCCGAGCATGTGCATCTGTATGAATTTGAAGGTCTTCATCCTTGTGATGGTTTGCGGTTAGAAACTTACTTGGATACCGCCGACGATCGAGACGGCTTCGGGGTAATCGTTGGGATTTTTCTCCGGGCTGTACGACTTGAAGTCGGTGAGCGTAATGAGGTTATGCGCCGTGCAGTACAGGCGGAGGTTGCTCATCCGAAGTTTCGAAATCAGGGCGTTGGCAAAGGTGTAGCCCACCGTTGCCGTGTGGAGCCGCACGTAGGAGGCATCCTGCAGGCCCATGGTCCAGATGTAGGTACGGTCGTTCGACTCCTGCGGCCGCGGCCAGTTGCCCGTGGGGTTTTCCGGCGTCCAGTAGTTGACTTTCACGCCGTTGAGGATGCCGCGCAGGGAGCCTCCCATGCTGTAATCGTACAGGAAGGTGTTGTTGCGCGTAACGCCCTGCACGGTGACGATGTCTGCCGACAGGTCAAAGCCTTTATAGCGCACCTCGAAATTGAACGAGCCGAACCAGCTGGGATCGCGGTCCACGATCACCCGGTCTGCATCCGTCAGCCTGCCGTCGCCGTTGGCATCCAGCACCTTGACGTCACCCGGCTGGGCGGTGGGCATGTGGCTGTTGACAATGTCTTCGCCGATCTGCCAGATGCCGTCGGGCAGGTATTGGTAATACACGTTCTTGGAGCGGCCGATGAACCAGTTGTTGGCAAGGTCGTCCAGCTCGTTGCCGAGCTCGTCGCGCTCGCCATAGAGGCTGATGATTTTGTTGCGGTTGCGGGAGAAGGAGAAGCCCGCGTTGATGGAGAAGTCGTTCTTATCCACCACCACGCCGTTCATCGTCAGCTCGACACCCTGGTTTTCCACCTCACCGATGTTGCGCAGCATACGGGAGTAGCCGACATCCGCCTTGAGCGACAGCTCGGCGAGAAGGTCGGTGGTGCGGGTGTTGTAGTATTCCACCGTACCGGACAGCCGGTTTTTGAACAGCCCGAAGTCCAGCGCCGTATTGAGCGTGGTGGAGGTTTCCCATTTCAGGTTGGGGTTGGGCAGGAAATCGCCGGGAACATAGCCGATGCGCTTGATGCCCCCGAAGAGGTAGTCGCGCTGTACGGCCGTGCTGAGGCTCTGGTAGGTGCTGATGGCCTCGTTGCCGACGCTGCCGTAGCTGGCGCGCAGCTTGAGGTTGTTGATCTGCGGGATGGCCTCGATGAACGGCTCGCGGTACAGGTTCCAGCCCACGGCCACGGCCGGGAAATAGGCCCACTTGTTGTTTGCGCCGAAGACGGTAGACCCGTCGGCACGGCCCGAGGCGGTGACGTAGTACCGGCCGTCGTAGTCGTACTGCAGACGGGCGACGAACGATACCAGGGCACGGTCGTTGGCCCCCACGGTGGGCAGGTTCCGCTCGGCCGTGGGCAGCCCCCAGATGTCCAGCAGGTCGTTGGGAATGTTGCTGGCCTCGTTGCGGAACCGCCGGTAGTTGCGCTGGCTGAGGCTGTGCACCAGCGTGCCCCCCAGGCTGTGCTTCTGTACGGCGGTTTGGTAGGTGAGGATGTTCTCCAGCTGCCATTCCGCCTCGTCTTCAAACTGTACCGAGCCGTTGCCCATGCCGCCGCGGCGGTAGCCGAGCAGCGAGTTGGCCGTGGAATAGTTGAGCGTTTTGCGGTTCCACGACCGCCGGCTGGCGTTGATGCGGTAATTCAGCCCCCGGAAGGGCGTGATGTCCGCGAAGATGTTCATGATATCGTTGCGGTCGTGGCGCGTGTTGGACACCTCCGCCAGGTCGAGCAACGGGTTGATGCTTTCCTGCACACCCGTAGGATATATGCGGTAGGTGCCGTCGTCGTTGTAGATCTTCCCCAGCGGCGAGGTGGTGATGGAGCGCAGCAGCGTTTCGCCCGTGCCGGGGTTATTGTTTTTGGACAACTGCCACGACGTGTTGGCTCCCAGCTTCAGCCAGCTGTTGATGGTCTGGTCGAGGTTAAGGCGGATGGTACCGCGCTGGAAGTCGGTGCCGGGCACCACGCCCTCCCGCTGGGAGTAGTTGAAGCCGGAATAGACTTTCGTCTTCTCGGTTCCCCCGGATACGTCGAGGTTGTGGTTCTGGGTGGCTGCGATGCGCAGCAGCTCATCTTCCCAATTGATGAAGGCTCCGCTTTCCAGCACCTCGCGCTCGATGTTCGTAAAGATCGACTCATCCGGCAGGTAGTTGTTGTTATTGTCGGCGCGGTACGCTTCGCGCTTCAGCTGGGCGAACTCTTCGCCGCTGTAGACATCGAAATTCCGGCGTACGGTCTGCGCGCCGTAGAAGCTGTTGAGCGATACGGACGTCTTGCCGGCGCTGCCCCGCTTGGTGGTGATGAGGATGACGCCGTTGGACGCACGGGCCCCGTAGATGGCCTGCGCCGCCGCATCCTTGAGGATCTCGATGGAGGCAATGTCATTCGGGTTGACGTCATTGATGCCGCCGATGGGCACGCCGTCGGCAATGACGATGGGGGCGTTGCCGGCGGTGAGCGACCGGCTGCCGCGGATTAGGATGTTGGACGAGCTGCCCGGGGCTGCATCCGCCACCGTGACGTAAACGCCCGCGGCCTTGCCGCGCAGCATCTCGCCCAGGTCGTTGGACGGCACTTTGTTGACACTTTCGGTATTGACCGACACGACCGAGCTGATGACATCGCTCTTTTTCTGCACGCCGTAACCGACGACCACCACCTCGTCCATGTCAATGGCCGACGAGGGCTGCAGCTGCACATCCACGCGCGTGCGGCCGTTGACCGGCACTTCCCGGGTTTCCATGCCCATGAACGAAAAGACCAGTACGGCGGCGTCCGAGGATACGGAAAGACGGTAGCGCCCGTCGGCATCAGACACCGCCCCGTTGGCGGTGCCTTTTTCCAGAATGGATACCCCGGCCAGGGGCTGGCCGTTGCGGTCCGACACGTTCCCGCTGAGGGCCCTCACCTGAGCGGCCAGCGGATTGCCGAGAAGCAACGACACGAAAAGAATCAGATAATACTTCCTCATAATTTACTGTTTTTTACCTAGTCCAGCAGGCACAAACTCTGTGATGGCTTATCGGCAGGGTAAGGCCATAATTGGTACGGCAAATGTAAAACGGCTCCGGTGCATGGCACGAAAATCCGTGTAACCAAAAGGCCATGCTGATGTAACAAACGCAAAAAAACGGCTATTCCGGCGTGTTTACGGCCTCGGATGGGCGGTTGGCGCGTTGGTAATCCGACGGCAGCACGCCGAACTGGTCTTTGAATGACTTGCGGAAATGGTCGGCATTCTCAATGCCCACGAGGGCCATGGTCTCTTTGATGCTGACGTTGTTCTGGCTGAGGATGGCGGCGGCGCGGTGCATCCGGATGCTGCGCACGAACCCGGCGGGCGACAGCCCGGTAAGGGCTTTGATCTTCCGGTGGAAATGCATCCGGCTGAGGCCCACTTCGCGGCTCATCTGCTCGATGGTGAAGCCGCTGTGAGCCATGTGTTCCGTGACGTACTTTTTGGCTTTTTCCAGGATCTGCTTGTCGATGGAGTTGACGGTGACCGTCCCGGGATCAAACAGCGACTCCCGCTGCAGTTGGGCCCGCAGGGCTTCGCGCTGCTGAAGGAGGTTGCGGATGCGGAGCAGGAGATACCGTTCACTGAACGGTTTGGTGATGTAGGCGTCGGCACCGGTTTCATATCCTTCGTATTTATGGGCGAAGGTTGCCCGGGCGGTGAGGAGCACCACGGGAATGTGGCTGGTGCGGGCGTCGGTTTTCAGCTGCCGGCAGAGCTCGATGCCGTCCATGACGGGCATCATGATGTCGCTGATCACCAGATCGGGCATGACCTTCAGGGTATGTTCCCATCCTTCGCGGCCATCGGCCGCCTCCGCCACGTGGTAACGGTCGGCCAGCACGCTTTTGATCAGCCCGCGCACCTCGGCATTGTCTTCCACGATGAGCAGCTTTAGCCGGTCGCCCGCGGCGGGTGGCGCGGGTACATCCGCCGCGGCGGGAGGTTTCTCCGGCGTAAGCGCCCGGGGAGCGGTGTTGTCGGATCCGGCTTTGCCGACTTTCCGCAGCGGCAGGGTTACCGTGAAGCGGTTGACGCCGTCTGCGCTGCGGACGTCCATGCGGCCGTTGTGCAGGGCGACCATGCGCCTGCTCAGCTCCAGGCCGATGCCGATGCCGGCACCGGGGCGGTCCACTCCCGTTTCGTCGGAATAATACCGTTCAAACAGCCTGCTGATCACCGGCTCCGGGATGGGGTTGCCCGTGTTGCTGACTTCCACCTGCACGGCGTCATCGGCCGCCAGCCGCATATCGACCGACACGCGGCCTCCCTCAGCGGTGAATTTAAAGGCGTTGGACAGCAGGTTGTACATGACCATTTCCAGCTTGCTGGTGTCAAAGGCCGTTATGAGGTGCTCAGGTTCCAGCGTGTAATCAAACCCGATGCGGCGGGCCGTTGCCAGCGGCTTGAAGGTGAGGATCACCTCCTTGAGAAACGCCCCGAGGTCGTCATCCGCCGCCTCCAGCTGTACGTGCGCCTCGGTTTCCAGCCTGCGCAGGTTGAGCACCTGGTTGATCATTTCCATCATCTTCTGCCCGTTGCGGCGGATCATCGCCAGCTGGTTGCCCACCGCCTCGGGGAGGCCCTGCTGCTGGCGCATCAGCCGCTCCAGCGGCGTGAGGATCAGGGTCAGCGGCGTACGCAGCTCGTGGGAGATATCGGTAAAGAACTCCAGCTTCGATGCCAGCATGCGCTGCTCTTTCTCCCGCATCAGCTTTTCCACGTACTGCCGGTTTTTCAGTTGGGCCCGCCGGTGGAAGAAGCGGAACACGCCGTAGGCCAGGGAGAGCGCCAACACTACATAAACCGCATAGGCCGTTTTGGTGAGCCACCACGGGGGGAGCACCACGATGGTCAGCACGGCAGACCCGGTGCCCCATATGGCGGGATCCGTGCTGGCCTGCACCTGCAGCCGGTGGGTGCCGATGGGCAGGTAGGTGAAGTTGATGGAACGCTGGTTTCCCAGGTCGATCCATCCGTGTTCCAGGCTGCTGAGTGCATACCGGTATACCGTTGCTGCCGGGTGGACGAAGTTGACGCCCGAGAAGTCGACCGACACGTTGCGCTCGCCATAGCGGAGGGTGATGACGGAGTCGGCATGCCACGCCATGTCGCCCGGGTTGCTGCGGGAGGCAGACCGGTCGTTGCCATGGATTTCCAGTCCGGTGAAGCGGACCTCCGGAAAGTACGCCTGCTTGGTGATGGACTCCGGCAGGAAGAGGTTAAAGCCGTTGATGCCGCCGAAGAGGAGGTGGCCGGAGCGGGTTTTGAGGGCCGATGCGGGGTTGAACTGAGCGCCCTGCACGCCGTGCACCTCGGAGAAATCGGTATGGGCAAGAAGGGGGGTGCCGGTGGAATCCTCGCGGTAGGTGAGGCGGGAGAGGCCGGCGTTTGTGGAGATCCACAGGCGGCCGCGGCGGTCTTCCAGGATGGCGTTGATGGTGTTGCTGGCCAGGCCCGTGCGGCGCCCGAACCAGTGCAGCTGGCCGTCTTTGACCAGGAACAGGCCGGAGCTCTGCGTGCCGATCCACAGCCGGTTGGCGGAGTCTTCCAGGATGCTGTTTACGAACAGCAGTTCCTCTTCATACCCCCGGAAGAGGCCGTTGAGGGGGATGAGCCTGCGGGTGGCCCGGTCGATGCATTTCAGTCCGGAGCGGGTGGCCACCCACAGCCTTCCGCGGCTATCCTCCTGGATACAGCTGACGATGTTGCCCACGCCGGGGACGTCCGTAAAGATGCCCGTGGCGGGGTCAAACACCTGAAATCCGCCCATGTTCATGCCGATCCACAGCAGGCCGTCTGCATCGCAGTACAGCGCGTGCACCTGGTTTTGGTTAAGGGAATTGCGGCCCGGTTCATGGAAATAGGAGCGGAATGTTTTTGTGCGCCGGTCGTAAAAGTTCAGTCCGTTGTACGTGCCGATCCAAAGGTTTCCGTCTTGATCGGCCACCATCGCCTTGATGATGCGGTTGGATAGACCGGTGGATTCGTCGGTTCCGTACTGTAAGAAAGTTCCCGTGCGGCGGTTGAAATGGTTGAGGCCCCTGCCTGTGGAGACCCAGATGTTTCCGTCGGCATCTTCGAGGAACCCGTTGACGTCGTTTTCACTGAGGCCATCGTTGCGGCCGACGCTGCGCTTGTAGTGGGCAAACAGGTAATGCTGGGGGTGATGGTAATTCAGTCCGCCGCTGTACGTGGCGACCCAGTACCCGCCGAAGCGGTCTCTGAGCACATCATGGATGGAGCCGCGGCTGATGCCTTCGGGGGCTTCGATGGAATAGGTGATGTTCCGGAAGGTCTCGTGCACCGCGTCAAAGATCGAGAGGCCGCTCAGGGTTGCCAGCCAGATGCGTCCGTCGTCGGCCAGCAGCTTGCGGACCTGGTTGGAGAGGATTCCTGAGTTTCCGGTGTGGTAATGCTTGAGGCTGCGGTAGACGCCGCCGCGGTACCGGAAGGCGTACACGCCGTATTGTTCGGTGGCAATCCAGTACGTTCCGGCGCTGTCGCACTGGATATCGCGTATCTCAAAGGCTTCCCCGCGTTCTTCCACGGCAGGGTCGACGACGATCCGCCGGAACCAGCCGCTTTCCCAGACGTACAGGCCGCCCTTGGTGCCCAGCCAGATGCGCGCCTGGTCGTCACGGAACAGGGCGATGATGTTGTTTTCAAAGGTCTGTGGCCCGGGCAGGTAGACGTGGCGGAAGGTCTGTTTGCCGCTGTCCAGCACGGAGAGGCCATGCGAGGTAGCCACCCAGAGGTTGCCGTCCGCATCTTCCGCCAGGGATTTGACGTAGTTATTGCTCAGGCCGGTGGAATCGGCGGATGCCGAATACGACCGGAAGCCGCGGCTGGCCGGATCGTAGTGGTTCAGGCCGTTGGCGGTGCCCACCCAGATGCCGGTGGTGGGGCTTTCGTAAATGACATTGATGTGGCTGTTGGACAGGCTGAGCGTGTCATTGGGGCTGTGGCGGAAGGTTTCAAACTGATAGCCGTCGTAGCGGTTCAGCCCTTCGCGGGTGCCCACCCAGAGCATGCCCCGCGAATCTTCGAGCAGGCACATGACCGAGTTGAAGGAGAGGCCGTGGCTCATATCCAGCCTGCGGAACGAAATCGGCGGTTCGCCGGGGCGATCGGCGGAGGGAGCAGCCGCCTGGCCCATACCGACTGCCAGGGCCAGGAGCAGCCCCACCGCAACCGCCTTTGCGCGCGCAGCGACGGGGTGAAGGAGGTGTGCAGTGTGTCGGTCTTTTTCCATTGGCCCTATGGGGTACAAAGGTAGGAAAACTTAGCGAACCGGGGTGGGCGGCAACCGGCCGGCGCGCCACCGGCACATTTGAATAAAAATTGTATCTTTGTGTGTTTTATGTTATCCAAGAAGACCAAATACGCCATCAAAGCACTGCTCGTCCTGGGCCGCAATTACGGCAGGGAGCCGATGCAGATTCTGCGCATTGCAGAGGAGGAACGCATCCCCAAGAAGTTCCTCGAACAGATTTTGCTGGAAATGCGGAATGCGGGTATCCTGTACAGCAAGAAGGGCGCGGGCGGCGGTTACAGCCTCAACAAGGCACCGGAAGACATCCGCCTGTCGCAGGTGATGCGCCTGATTGACGGTCCCATTGCGCTGCTCCCCTGCGTGAGCCTGAATTTCTACCGTAGCTGCGACGAATGCAAATCGGAAAAAGTATGCGGCATCCGGGACACGTTTGTGGATGTACGGAATGCGATGCTGCAGATTCTGAACGACACGAGCATCGCGGATATCATCAATAAGGAGGCCCGCCTGTCGCTGGAGGTCTGACCCGGCGCAAACATTTCCGACGCTTTCGGCGTTGGTCCATTGATGAAACCGTATTGGAAATGGACCCTTGGTATCGCTGGAAGCCTATTAATTGTCCTGTTTATTCTGTTTATTGCAAATCACCTGATGAAGCCCTGGCTGGCGGCGCGGCTGCAGCGGGAGGTGGCGGAGGGTTCTGACGGCCGTTACCGGCTGGCCTATGACCGGCTGGACGTTTCGCTGCTGGGCGGAAGCGTGACGGCCGGGGGCCTGCAGCTGATTCCGGATAGCACGGCCGCCTACCGGGTACGGATTGGCCGGCTCCGGATTACGGGCATTGACGTGCTCCGGCTTTGGCTGGGCAGGCAGGTGCGGGTCGGCAGCATCGTCCTGGACACACCGTCGGTCGCGATGGTACGCCGCCCGCCGGCCGATGCGGACTCCGTGGAGGCCTCCCGGGGTTCTTTCCTGGAGCGGTTGACCCGGTCCGTACCGGATATCCGGGTGAAACGCATCGAATTGCGGGAAGGACAGTTGGTGATGACGGAAGCGGGCAGCGCCTCCCGCCTGCACGTACAGCGCCTGCACGCTGCCCTGGGCAACATCCGCCTGGACGAGCGCTCCCTGGCCGATACCACGCGCCTGTACGGAGCGGAATCCGTGACGCTGGATATCGGAACGCTGGACTATCTCCGGCCGGACAGCCTGTACAGGCTGCAGCTGGGTCCGCTGCATGCTGAAACGGACGCAAACGAGCTGACGGTGGACAGCCTGCGGTACCGGGCCACGGTAGACCGGGCGGAATTTTACCGGCGGGTGCAGCTGGCAAAGGATATCGCCGATATAGCCATCGACCGCCTCCGCCTCACGGGCATCGACCGGGCGGCCTGGGTGCGCAGGCAGCTGCTGAAGGCGGATGCGCTGCTCCTCGACAGCGGCCGCATTGCCCTCTACAAGGACAAGACGCAGCCAAACCCTCCGGTGAATAAGATCGGCAACTCGCCGCACCAGCAGCTGCTCAGGCTGGCGCAGCCGCTGGCGATCGATTCCGTGCGGGTGCAGGGGATTGACGTGCGCTTTACGGAGGTGAGCGACAAAACGGCCAAAGCGGGCACGGTGACCTTCGACGGCATCAGCGGCGTGTTCCGGAATGTGACGAACGACGCGGCCACGTTGGCTGGCGACCGCTTTATGCGGCTGCATGCCCGCACGAAGGTGATGGGTGCGGGTGACCTGACGGTGGATTTCCGCTTCGACCTGCTGGACAGCCTGGGCGGACATACGTATACGGCCGCACTGGGGCCGATGGACGGGACGGCGTTTAACCGGATGCTTACGCCGCACCTGAATGTGGAGGTGGAAAGTGCGGCCATCAAGGGATTACGGCTGGACATGGCGGCGAACGACCTCCGCACGGAGGGAACGCTGCTGCTGGATTACGACCGCCTGAAGGTGACGTTCCTGGAGAAAGACAAAGGCCGTGAGACGCTGGTGAAGCGGTTGCTTTCGTTTTTTGCCAACCGGATGGTGCTGAACGACAGCAATCCGGATGCCGACGGCAAGCGTCATACCGGAAACGTGTATCTGCAGCGGCCGGCAGACTTTTCTTTCTTCAAGATGATCTGGCGCAGCATCCGGGAGGGGACGATGGAGGTGGTGACGGGCGGATAGCCGGGATTAGCCCCGGAGGGCGGGTATGTCCAGTTTCGAGGCCAGTTCACCGAGGTCGTTCCAGACCGCCTCCACCAGCGGGATGCCGTTTTCCAGGCGGTGGCGGGTGGCTTCTTCTTCCGGTTCCCCGGGGATGATGACGGGCTGCTGCGGGTTCACACGCCGGGCGTGTTTGAAGCGCGTGATCCACTGGTCCATGTTCGCCTTAAATTCCGCCGCGGGGCGGAATCCGTCGACCCGCATGGCGCCGACGAAGTGGCCGATCCCCTGGCCGGGCTGGTCGGCCACCGGCTGCAGGTATGCCACGAAGGGGGGTACCCAGGGGCCGTAGTTGGCGCCGGACAGTACGCCGGAAAGGATATCGACGATGGACGAGAGGCCGAACCCTTTGTGGCTGCCGTGGTCGCGGTCGCTCCCCAGCGGAAGCAGGGCGCCGCCTTTTTTTACGGCCGTGGCGTCAGTGGTGGGGTGGCCATCGGGATCCAGTACCCATCCTTCGGGAATGGCTTTTCCGGCGCGCTCCGCGATTTCAAGCTTTCCGTTGGCGGCGGCGGAGGTGGCCATGTCTATCACGACGGGCGGATGGTTCCCTGCCGGAAAGGCGTAGCAGATGGGGTTGGTACCCAGCAGCCGCTCGGAGGAGAAGGTGGGTGCCACCAGCGGGCTGGCGTTGGTGACGGCAAAGCCGATCATATCTTCCCTGACGGCCTTTAAGGCATGGTAGCCGGCGATGCCGAAGTGGTTGGAGTTCCGTACGGCGACCCAGCCGGAGCCGTACCGGCGGGCCTTTTCGATGGCGACATCCATGGCAAAGGGTGCGGTGACCAGCCCGAGGCCGCCGTCGCCGTCGACGGTGGCGGTGGTGGGCGTTTCATGGACGATGCGCATTTTGGGGGTTGGGTTCAGGCGCCCGCCTTCCCACAGCCGCACATAGCCGCTGAGGCGGGCCACGCCATGGGAGTCGACTCCCCGCAGATCCGCCGAAAGGAGGACCTCCGCGGCCAGTGCCGCGTCCGCATCCGGGCAGCCGATGGCCCGGAACGCCTGCACCGTGAACTCCCTGAGTGCCTGAACGGAAACGACCATGGGCTTACCGGTTATTGCTACGTGCCCGCTGCATGGGATTCGGTCCGCTGGACGCGCCCCGCGCGGGTCCCTGCTGTTGCTTGAACAGCTCGAAGCGCGTAGGCTGTTGCCGGCGGGGCCATGCGTTGTTTTCCTCATCGATATCGCCCGTCTCCCGCAGGGGATCCACCAGCACGGAGGTCACCTCTTTGGTTTTGGCGAACACCTTGGTAACCTCGTTTTCGTTTTTCCGCCAGATGTACGCCGGGATGCGTTCGATCTCGGTGGTACCATCGGCGAATGTCCATTGCAGGATGATGGGCATCACCAGCCCGCCCTTATTGGAAAATTTCAGCTGATAAAAGTGGTATTTTCCCTCGTACAGAGCTTTTTCTTCGTCCGACAGCGATTGCCGGTATTGCTCAAACGCTTGCTGGTCTTCCTCGTCCAGTTCGAACCGGTCCCACTTGTTGTAAAAGTCCTGCAGGCTGGTATCGGCCTCCACGGCGAAGGCGATGCCCTCTTCGATGTTGCGTTGCCGGGAGACGGTATTCAGGTCTTTTTCATAGGCTGTCCTGGCCGTGGCCTGGGCGTCTGCCAGATCGGCTATGGGCTGGAAGTGCTGCACATCATCGAGGGAGATATCCACGGGGTCTGTACCGAAGAACCATCCCCGCCAGAACCAGTCGAGATCCACGGCGGAGGCGTCTTCCATGGTCCGGAAGAAATCTGCCGGCGTAGGGTGTTTGAAAGCCCACCGGCGTGCATATTCCTTAAAGGCGTAGTCAAACAGCTCGCGGCCCATGACGGTTTCCCGCAGGATGTTCAGGGCCGTGGCGGGCTTGGCGTACGCATTGGGTCCGAACTCGACAATGTTTTCCGAGTTGGTCATGATGGGCTCCAGCTGGTCTTTGGGGAGCCGCATGTAATCGGTGATTTTATGGGCCGGTCCGCGGCGGGAGGGGAAATCTTTGTCCCACTCCTGTTCAGCGAGGAACTGGCAGAACGTGTTGAGGCCTTCATCCATCCAGGTCCACTGCCGCTCGTCCGAGTTGACGATCATGGGGAAGAAGTTGTGGCCCACTTCGTGGATGATGACACCGATCATTCCGTATTTGGTGGCTTCGGAATACGTGCCGTCTTTGTCGGCGCGGCCGTAGTTGAAGCATATCATGGGGTATTCCATGCCGTTGGCGGCTTCTACGGAGATGGCCACCGGGTAGGGATAGGGAATGGTGTGTTTGGAGTATACGCGCAGCGTGTGAGCCACCACCTTGGTGGAGTACGGGCGGTAGAGGGGGTATGCCTCGGGGCCGTAGTACGACATGGCCATGGGGGTGTTGCCTTCGATTCCCTCTTTTACGCGCATGGCATCCCAGACGAGCCGGCGGGAGGTAACGAAGGCGAAGTCGCGTACGTTCTTCGCTTCATACACCCACGTTTTTTTATCCGTGGCTTTGCTTTTCATCGCCCGGCGGGCTTCGTCGAGCGTAACGATCTCCACGGGTTCATCGGCCTGCTGGGCCTGCTTCCAGCGGTCCAGCTGGGCGGGCGTAAGAACGCTGGCGTAGTTGCGGCATTCGCCGGTGGCGCCCACGATGTGGTCGGCAGGAACCGTGATGTTGACTTTGAAGTCGCCGAACGCGAGGGCGAACTCGCCACGGCCCGTGAACTGCTTGTTCTGCCACCCCTGGAAATCCGAGTACACCGCCATGCGGGGGTACCATTGGGCGATGGTATAGAGGTAGTTGCCGTCTTCGGCGAAATACTCGTATCCGCCGCGGCCGCCCTCGGTCATGCGGTCGCTGATGTTATACTGCCAGTCGATCTGGAGCACGTACTTCGCGCCCGGCTTCAGGATGGCGGGGAGTTCTACCCGCATCATCGTATGGTTGATGGTATAGGTGAGCGATTTCCCCGCACCGTCTGCCACGCGGAGGATCTTCACGCCCAGGTCTTTGTCGCTGCCGATGAGTTTCTGCAGCTGGTCGGTAGTCATCTGTTCATTCAGGGTGCTGCCGTCAAACTTCTTGTTTTCGGCATCGGCCTTGTGTTCGTTTTCGTCCAGCTGGATCCACAGGTATGACAGGGGATCCGGCGACTGGTTGGTGTAGGTGATGGTTTCCGATCCGATGACCCGCTGGTTGGCGTCATCGACCTCCACGTTGATGACGTAATCGGCCTTTTGCTGCCAATACTGGTGGCCGGGCGCTCCGGAGGCGGTGCGGTACACGTTGGGATCGCTCAGCAGCGTGCCCAGCTGTTCGAATTTGTTGCCGTGGTTGGAGCCGGGGTTGTTCTGGTACTGGGCCTGGGCTGTGGATACAGCCATGGCGGCCGCAAGTGTGAGGAAGCGAAATAAAGTCGGTTTCACGTGCGTAGTGTTTTTTCGGTAAAGTTACCGTTTTTTTAGATACGCTCCAACGCCATGACCAATGCGATGCCGAACACGGCCGAAGAGAGGAAAAAAGACCAGTCGCGCTTGGTAACGGAGAGGAGGTAGGTGGCGATAAACGATGCCAGCAGTACCACCAATACGATGAGGAGTTGCCCCAGTTCCAGGCCTACGTTGAAGGCAAACAGCGGACCGGTGATGCTGCTTTCCTTACCGAGCAGGGAACGCAGGTAGTTGGAAAACCCCAGCCCGTGGATCAGCCCGAAAAAGAGGGCGTAGCTGTAGGTGAGCCATCCTTTGTTGGCGGGTTTGCGCCTTCTTCGTTTGGTAAGGAGGTTGCTGAAGGCCGTAATCACGATGGTGACGGGAATGAGGAATTCGATCAATGCGGTGTCTACCCGGATGACGTTGAACACGCTCAACGCCAGGGTGAGGGAATGGCCGATGGTAAAGGCCGTGACGAGCACGAGGATTTTCCGCCAGTCTTCCACGGAATAGATACCGCATAGGGCTATTACAAAGAGGATGTGGTCATATCCGCCGAGGTCCAGGATATGTTGCATTCCCAATTCGAAATACACGCCGAAGTCTTGCATATTGCACGGTATGTTGTGGTATTGGTTGCAATATTACGTTAATTTGTGGCGAAATACATCATCAAGTGTTGAAACATGGTTAATCTTTTTATTCAGGTGTTATGGTGGGTGCTGCATCCGTTCTATGTGAGCATCACGACGGTTGACTTCAATGAGGGGGCGCAGCGCCTGGAGATCAGCTGCCGGATTTTTTATGACGACCTGGAAACGGCGCTCCGGGCGGAGGGGGGTGTGGCGTCCGTGGATCTGATCCGTCCGGCGGACCGGAAGGTGACGGACAGCCTGGTGGCGCGCTACCTACGGCGTTACGTGGCGCTGTCTGTGGATGGCCGGAGGCAGCCCCTGCATTACCTGGGATATGAGATTGAGGACGACGTGGCGTGGTGTTACCTGGAGGCGACCGGCGTGCCGGCGGTAAAGCGCCTAACCCTTGACAACCGCGTGCTTTTTGCGCAGTTTGATAAACAGAGCCACATTATACACGCGACGGCCTACGGCGAGCGGAAGAGCACCAAGCTGGACAACCCGGCGTACCGGGCGTCCTTTACATGGTAGGAGCGCCTGCCGGTTACGGTTCCAGGTCTTCGCCGAAGTCGCCGTCAAAAAGACTTCCCAGCATGTCGGCAAAGCCGACCCCTCCCTGAAGGTAATTCTTGCTCAGCTGCGAATGTTCTGCCAGCCCGTGCAGCACAAACTCCATCAGCAGCAGCTGTTGGCTTTCCACGAGTTTGGGGTGCAGCTTTTTGACCAGCGCATGCAGGCCGGGGATTTCCATGAGCACCTTTTTATACTGGCTGTCCGTCAGTGCATCGGTTACCGACACTTCGTTTCCGAGGGTAAACCAGTCGACAATGGGTGCATAGGGATTATCGGCTTTCCCATTTTTTTTGGCCTTTTCCGGGTGGGGAAAGTACCGGGTGAAGAGCGTTTTGATGGCGCTGCCGATCAGCCGGTGTGCCACATGGACGGGGCCTTCCAGCTCTCCTTCATACACGAGCTCGATTTTTCCGGTGATGGCGGGGATGATGCCGGAGAGGTCGGACAGGCGCGCCACGGTTTTCTTTTGGCCGGATACCAGGAGCCTGCGCTCGGCGGTGCTGACCAGG
>Ga0164243_10006825_pt1 | contig 17202 bp, 13 predicted proteins | sample OricompcompostOP_FD_108781 | JGI IMG/M metagenome (GOLD analysis project Ga0164243, IMG submission 108781) | Organic Plus compost microbial communities from Emeryville, California, USA - Original compost - Organic plus compost (OP) | ecosystem: Engineered > Solid waste > Mixed feedstock >... | reverse complement strand
TTCGAGCGCTGGGGCGACGAGGCGGTCACCCGGCTGCGCGGCGAGTACGCGTTCGTGGCCGTCGAGCGGGCCACCGGCCGCGCCTACCTCGCTCGTGACCCGCTCGGGGTCAAGCCGCTGTACTGGGCCCGCAAGCCCGGCTGCCTGCACCTCGCCTCCGAGGTCAAGGCGCTGGTCGGGCACGGCGCCCCGATCGTCGAGGTGCCGCCCGGGCACCACGGCTGGGCCGACGGCGACGGGACCGTCCGGCTGCGGCCGCACGTGGACCTGCTCACCCTCGGCGACGGGCTGCCGATCGACGACCCGGACGAGGCCGCCCTTCTCGTCCGTGCCGCACTGCACGACAGCATCCGGGTCCGGGTCGACACCGACCTCACCGTCGGGGTGGTCCTCTCCGGAGGGCTGGACAGCTCGCTGGTCCTGCGCCACGTACGGGACCTGCACCCCGACTGCGTGGCCGTCACGGTCGGCGTGCCGGACAGCCCGGACGTGGCGTACGCCCGGCGCCTCGCGGCCGACCTCGGCGTGCCGCACGAGGTCGTCGAGCTGCGCCCGCGCGACATCCGGCTGGCCGACGTCCGGGAGGCCATCCGGATCTCCGAGCTGACCGAGTACGGCGACATCATCAACGCCGTCGTGTCGGTGCCGCTGTTCCGGCGGCTGCGGCAGCTCGGGGTGAAGGTGGCGCTCACCGGCGACGGCTCGGACGAGCTCTTCGGCGGGTACCCCATGTACCACGAGGTCGGCCCGGACGCGTCCCGCCGGCTCTTCCTGCACCGGATCCGCAACCTGGGCCGGACCGAGCTGCAGCGGGTGGACCGCGCGAGCATGGGCCACGGGGTGGAGACCCGCGTGCCGTTCCTCGACCTCGGCGTGGTCGAGCTGGCCCTGCGGCTGTCGCGGGACCTGAAGATGCGCGACGGGCAGGAGAAGTGGATCCTCCGCAGAGCGTTCGCCGACGTGCTTCCCGACTACGTGCTCCGCCGTCCGAAGAACCCCATGTCGTACTCCTCGGGGCTGCACGAACGGGCGCGCCTCTACAAGCCGTTCTTCGCCCGGCTGCACCGCTCGTTCGGCTACCAGCTGCTGGAACCCGTGCGGCGGGACTTCGACAGCGTCCTGAGCCGCTGCGGCAACGACCTCGACCGGGCGATCGCGGACGGCCTGGCGCGGCCGGACTACACGGTGCTGGAACACGCCCGCGACCTGGTGGGCGCCGCGCGGTGGAACGCCGCGCCGATGGTGCGCCGCCTGGTCGGCCCCCGCCGCACCCGGGGGAAGGGAAGCCCCGCGCGCGGCGCCCAGGGTGCCGGCGTCAGCCCGGGGGACGAGAGCCCGCGCCACGCGCGCGGTGACGGCGCGCCGCTTCCCGGCTGAACCCGGGGGACGGGACGTCGCGGCGAGGCTCCGGATGATCGAGTCGGAGGGACGCGACGTCCGATCGCCGCCAGCGTCCCCCGGGCCGCTGCGCCAGGCTGGGACGCATGACCGCACCGAACCGTTTCGTCGTCCGTCCGCTGCCGCCCACCGTGCTCGCCGCCGTCCGCCGGGGCGGCCGGGACTCCGCGGGCCGCCCCGTGGAGGCGGTCGTGGCCGAGGGGGACGAACCGCTGCGCTGCTGCCTGCGGGACGCCCGCGCGGGCGAGGAACTGCTGCTCTTCGGGTACGCGCCACCGGTCGCCGCCGGCCCGTACCGGGAGGTCGGCCCCGTCTTCGCGCACGCGGACGCGTGCGCGGGTCCGGTGCCCGGCGGCGGTTACCCGCAGGCGTGGCGGGGCCGGCCGCAGGTGCTGCGGGCGTACGACCGGCGGGGCCGGATCTGCGGCGGCCGGCGGCACGACGGCACCGACCCGGAGACGGTGATCGCCGAACTGTTCGCCGACCCGGCGGTGCACCAGTTGCACAGCCGCAACGTCGTCTACGGCTGCTTCATGTTCACGCTGGACCGTGCGGGGGAGTGACCGCGGCTCGGGGCCGGCGTCCCGCGCCGGCGGGGTCGGGTCGGGGGCTTGCCCGGCCCGGCCCCGGGTACCTGTCGGGCATGGCGGATCTGGACGTGCTGGTCGTCGGGCAGGTGGCCCGCGACCTCGTGCTGCTGGTCGACGACGTGCCGGAGGCCGGGCGGAGCGCGCCGGTGCGCCGGCGGCGGGAGCTGCTCGGCGGCAAGGGCGCCAACCAGGCGGTCGCCGCCGCGCAGCTCGGAGCCCGGGCCGGCCTGCTCGGCGTGGTGGGCGACGACGAGGTCGGCGAGCACCTGCTGGCCCAGGCCCGGGCCGACGGGATCGACGTCGCACCGGTGGTACGCCGGCGGGGCGTCCGCAGCGGCCTCATCGTCGACCTGCTGGACGCCCGCGGTCGCTGGCGCTACCTCGAGGACCTGCCCCCGGCGACCCTGCTCACCCCGGCGGACGTGGCCGGCGCCGGGGCCGCGCTGCGGGCCGCCCGCGCGGTGCTCGTCCAGCTCCAGCAGCCCGCCGACGCCGCGCTGGCGGCGGCGCGCACGGCCCGGGAGACCGGCCGGACGGTGGTGCTCGACGGCGCGCCGCCCGATCCGGCGACGGCCGACGCGCTGCTCGCCGCGGCGGACGTGCTGCGCGCCGACGCGCGGGAGACCGCGTTGCTCGTGGGGGAGGCACCGGGCGACGCGACCGCCGGCCTGGCCGCCGGGCGGAAGCTGGTGCGGCGCGGCCCGACACTCGTGGCCGTCGAGGTGCCCGGCGACGGCAACGCGTTCGTCTGGCCGGACGGCCAGCTCTTCCTGCCGCTGAGCGACACACCGACGGTCGACAGCACCGGCGCGGGCGACGCCTTCGTGGCCGCGCTCACCGTCGCCCTGCTGCGCGGTGAGCCGGCGGAGGGTGCCGCCCGGTACGCCGTGGCCGCCGCGGGCGCCACCGTCGGTCACCCCGGTGGCCGGCCGGCGCTCAGCCCGGGCGCCCTCGCGGACCAACTGGACCGCATCCCGGCCGGCTGAGCGGCGACCGGCCGGTCGAGGACGCGAGCTGTCCGGTGGTCGATGGACAACCGGCGGCGCGCCGCATAGCGTCCAGTGAATATGCGGAGGACACTGCCGGCCGTCACCCTGGCCCTGCTGCTCGCGCTCACCGCCTGTTCGGCCGACGTGCCGGACGGCTCCCCACCGACCGTGGCGTCACCCACCGGCACGCCCACGGCCTCCCGACAGGACGCGGCCCAGGTCGACCAGACCCTGGCCAGCCTGCGCCGGGTCGACGAACTGCCGCTGTACGAGATGACCTACGTCGGGGGGTACGACGCGACAGTGGGCACGGACGCCGCGCCGGCGAGCCCGTTCGGCTGCTCGCTGTTCGTGGCGGCCGGCGACCGCAGCCGGCCGCTGTTCGCGCGGAACTTCGACTGGGACGCCAACCCGGCCATGGTGCTGCGCACCGACCCGCCGGACGGGTACGCGTCCATCTCGCTCGTGGACCTGTCGTACCTCGGTGTCGGTGCCGACCCGGCCGGCGACCGCCGGTTGCTGAACGCGCCGCTGCTGCCCTTCGACGGGATGAACGAACGCGGACTCGCGGTGGGGCTGGCCGCCGACGACACGGCCCGGGCGGAGCCGGTTCCGGGCAAGCCCACCGTGGGCTCGGTGCGCATCCTGCGCCTCGTGCTCGACCGGGCGGCCACCGTGGACGAGGCGGTCGCCGTCTTCACGGCGCACAACCTCGACTTCTCCGGCGGTCCGCCGCTGCACTACCTGGTGGCCGACGCCACCGGCGCGTCCGCCGTGGTCGAGTTCGTCGACGGCGAGATGCGCGTCGAGCGGGGGCAGGGCCCGTGGCAGGCGTTGACGAACGTGCCGGTCGTCGGCGTCGCCGAGCAGAAGCGCCGGGAGGACCACCGCTACGGCCTCATCGCCCGGGCCATGGACGAGACCGGCGGGGTGGTGGACGCCGCCGCCGCGCACCGGGTGCTGACCGGCGTGCGGCAGGCGCACACCCGCTGGTCGGTGACGTACGGCCTGCGCAGCGGCGAGGTGCGGCTGGTCACGGCGACCGGCGGCGGCGAGCGGCGGTACCAGCTGCCGGTGAGCTGACGACCGGCGCGGCGCCGGCCGGGCCCCCGGCCGGCGCCGCCGATCCGGTGCGACGCGACCCGGCCCGCCCTCGGCGCCGGCCGGGCGGGACGGGTGAGGGCCCGGCCCCCGAGGGGGACCGGGCCCTCACCGTGTGCGCCGGTGGTTACCGCGGTGCCTACCAGCCGCCCAGGTAGGTCGGCTGGGTCTGCACGTTGAGCTCCTGGTACCGGACCAGCTCGGCCGTCCAGGTGCGCCAGTCGCTGAGCTTCAGGACGTCGAAGCCCTTGGCGATGTCGTTGGAGTAGATGTAGCCGTTGTAGTAGTACGCCGACCAGCTACCGCCGCCGATCATCTGCTCGTTCGAGATCGGGCCCCGCTCCCAGAAGGCGATCTCCTTCGGGTTGCGCGAGTCGGTGAAGTCCCAGACCGAGATGCCGCCCTGGTACCACGCCTGGACCATGATGTCCCGACCCAGCACCGGGATCAGCGAGCCGTTGTGCGCCACGCAGTTCTCGGTGTCGGCGTTGGTCCGCGGGATCTTGAAGTAGCTGCGGAAGACCATCTTGCGGTGGTTGCCGCGGCCGGTGATGTCGTAGATGGCGTCCGCGCCGCGGTTCGGGCCGACCTCCTCGTTGCAGGTCGCCGCGCCGCCGCCGCCCAGCTCGTCCGTGAAGACGACCTTGGTGCCGGAGTTGTTGAACGTGGCCGAGTGCCAGAACGCGAAGTTGGTCGTGTCCCGGACCCGGTTGATCACCCGCGGCGCCTCCCGGTTACGGATGTCCATGAGGATGCCGTCGCCCATGCACGCGCCGGCGGCCAGGTCCTTGCTCGGGTAGGCGGTGATGTCGTGGCACCCGGTGGTCGCCGAGCCGGTCTCGCTGCCCTCGAAGCCGCCGTCCGGGAACAGGTTCGGCGTGGCCACCACGGCCGCCTTCGTCGGCGTCTTCACCGGCACCTTGATGATGGAGATCGAATCGTGCGGCGGCTGGCAGTCCGGGAAGTTCGCCCGCGGGCTGTACGAGGAGACGTACACGTAGACGGTCTTCTTGTCCTTGCCGGGCACCAGGGTGTGGGTGTGCGAGCCGCAGGCCGTCTCGACGGACTTCACGTACCGCGGGTTGGCCTTGTCCCTGATGTCGAAGATCTTGATGCCCTCCCAGGACTCCTTCACGTCGGCGCCCTGCGCGGTGCTGTTGCAGGAGTCGTCGCTGCGGGACGAGTCCGTGGAGAGGAAGAGCAGGTCACCGTAGACGGAGATGTCGTTCTGGGAGCCCGGGCAGAGCACCCGGGAGACGACCTGCGGCGAACTGGGCCGCGAGACGTCGTAGACGACGAATCCGTTGTAGTTGCCCGCGAAGGCGTACTTGCCCTGGAACGCCAGGTCGCTGTTGGTGGCGTCGAGCGGGGCGACCTTGGGCAGGTTGGTGACCAGGCGGATGTTGGGGCTGCTGACGATCTCGTCAACGCCGGGGATGGTGTTGGTGGCGGCCGCCGGGGCCTGCGACGTCACCTGGGCGCTGCTCGGCGGCGCGACCAGGACGCTGGCGGTGAGGAGGCCGGCGGCGGCGACGGCCACGATCCGTGCCTGTCGTAACCGTGGCTTGGGGAGTCCGATCATCGGCGAGACCCTTCGCGAAGGGGGGTGGCGAATGTGGACACACTACCGTCCGATGAAGGACGTCGATGTGATCCAGGTCACATGGAAGGAGGATCGTCAATGGATAGCATCGCGGTGACCTCGTTCTCAGGGAGTGGCCCATGACCGGTCGACGCGCCCGTGTCCTGGCGATCGTCACACTGGCGATCGTCCTGCCGCTGGCGGTCGTGGTGTCGCTGCGCGCCCGTGGCGACGAGGGGTCGGCCGGCACGCCGGCGGCCGCGCCCACCAGCGCCGCGCCGACGAGCCCGGAACCGACCGACGTGACGGTCATCGTGCCGGGCCGGCCGGGCGAACCGGCCGCCACCGCCGCCCCGAGCGAGGTCCGCGGCGCCGGCGCGGTCCCGCACAACTCCATGGACGTCTGGTTCGTCCGGATGATGATCCCGCACCACACGCAGGCGCTGGAGATGGCCCGGCTCGCCCCCGAGCGGGCCGCCGACCCGACCGTGCGCGCCATCGCCGACCGGATCCGCGCCAGCCAGGGTCCGGAGATCGGCATGATGCGCGCCTGGCTGAAGAACCGGGGCCTGTCCGAGGAGGCTCCGGGCCACGACCACGGCACGATGCGCGGCATGCAGACGCCGGAGGCGATGCGGAAGCTGGCCGCCACCCGCGGCGCCGACTTCGACCGCCTCTTCGTGCAGATGATGACCGAGCACCACCGGGGGGCCATCGAGATGGCCACCGACCTGCTCACGGTCGGCTCGGACCAGCAGCTCAACGAGTTCGCCAACTCCGTGGCCACCGAGCAGGCCGTGGAGATCGGCCGGATGCGCGAGATCCTCCCCGACTGACCGGTTTCCCGGCCACCCCCGCCCCGGGCCGGGGGCCGTCGCATCCCCGGGCACGTACGCTGGGTGACCGTGAACCGCACCATCCTCGGCCGACCACTGCGCGGCGTCGCCTTCGACGTGTTCGTCTCGGGCACCGTGGTGCTCTTCGGCCTCGCCGGGGTGGTGGCCCAGCCGGGCGGCTGGAAGGCCACGCTGGTCGGGGTGGCCATGGCGGTCGCGTTGCTGTTCCGCCGGTCCCACCCCACCGCGGTGGCCGCGGCCGTCGGGGCGCTCGGGCTCGTCCAGGTGATCGCCGGCTGGGGGCCGCTTCCCTTCGACTTCGCCGTGCTCGTGGCGCTCTACAGCGTGGTGAAGTACGCCGACCGGCTCCGCGACGGCCTGCTCGCCGGCATCGGCGCCCTCGTGGGCGCGGCCCTCGCCGCGATCCAGACGGAGGGCGCCGGACCCTGGTGGGGCCGGGCCATCTACTTCGGGCTCGTCACGGCCGCGACCTGGCTCATCGGGCTGAACGTCCGCACCCGGCGGCTCTACGTGCTCAGCCTCGAGGAGCGCGCCGCCACGCTGGAGCGGGAACGCGAGGCCGAGGCCCGCGCCGCGGTGGCCGGCGAACGCGCCCGCATCGCCCGCGAACTGCACGACGTCGTGGCGCACAGCATGGCCGTCATGATCGTGCAGGCCGACGGCGCGCGCTACATGCTGGACCGCGACCCGGAGACCGCCCGCCAGGCGGTCAAGGTGGTCGCCGACACCGGCCGGCAGGCGCTGGAGGAGATGCGGCGACTCGTGAGCGTCCTCCGCGAGCCCGCCCCGCCGGAGCCGGCCGCCGCGGACGCCGGGCCGGACGGCGCGACCGCCGGGCCGGGCGACGGGACGGTGGGCGGCGACCCGGAGCACCGCCGGTTGGCCCTCGCCGAACTGCCCGCCCTGCTCGACCGGTTCCGCGCCGCCGGCCTGCGGGTCCGGCACACGGTCAGGGGTGACGCGCCGCCGCTGCCGGCCGGGCTCGAACTCACCGTCTACCGGCTCGTGCAGGAGGCGCTGACCAACGCCCTCAAGCACGCCGGCGTCGGCGCCGCCGTCGAACTGACCCTCGAACACACGGCCGACGCCGTCGTGGTCCGGGTCGTCGACGACGGGCGCGGCCGACCGGTGGTCGCGCCCGCGCCGTCCGGCGGGCACGGCCTGCTCGGCATGCGGGAGCGGGTCGGCGTGTACGACGGCACGCTCACCGCCGGCGCGCGCCTGGCCGGCGGCTGGCAGGTCGAGGCCCGGCTGCCGCTCCCCGCGGGCACCGCCCCGGCGGAGGTGATCGCGGCATGACGGTCCGGGTGGTGATCGTCGACGACCAGGCGCTGGTCCGGGCCGGGTTCCGGATGGTGCTCGACTCGCAGCCGGACCTGGAGGTGGTGGGCGAGGCCATCGACGGTGCGGACGCGCTGCGGGTGCTCGCCCGGGTCGAGGCCGACGTGGTGGTGATGGACATCCGGATGCCGACCATGGACGGCGTCGAGGCGACGCGGCGCCTCTGCGCGGACCGCCCCGCCGGACCGCCCCGGGTCCTGGTCCTCACCACCTTCGACACCGAGGCGGACGCGTTCGCCGCGCTGCGGGCCGGGGCGAGCGGGTTCCTGCTCAAGAACGTGCCGCCGGAGGAACTGCTCCAGGCGATCCGGGTCGTGGCCCGCGGCGACTCGGTGGTCGCCCCGTCCATCACCCGGCGGCTGCTCGACCGGTTCGCCGGCCACCTGGGTCCCGGCCCCACCGAGGACCCGCGGCTGGCCCAGCTCACCGACCGGGAGCGGGAGATCCTGCTGCTGGTCGCCCAGGGACTGTCCAACGCGGAGATCGCCGGCACCGTGCACGTCGCCGAGGCGACGGTGAAGACGCACGTCGGGCGGATCCTCGCGAAGCTCCAGCTCCGCGACCGGGTGCAGGCGGTGGTGTTCGCGTACGAGAACGGGCTCGTCGTCCCCGGCGGCTGAGCGGCCGTACGACCTGAGTCGTACGGGTCCGCCCGGTCAGGGACGACCCGGGGCGTACCGCGGTCGAGCGCGCAGGTGGAGCCGGACGGGGCACGGGCGCCCATAGCGTCGAGGCGTCAGAACGTCCACCTCGACGGGGAGCACCACGTGCCTGTTCCACCTCCCGCGCCCGCCGCCACCGGCGGCACGATCACCGGTCCCGGCGGCGTCGCCGTCAGCGCCCGCGCCCTCGGCAAGCGGTACGGCAGCGGCCCGGCCGCCGTCGTCGCCCTCGACGGCGTCGACCTGGACTTCGCGGCCGGTCGGTTCACCGCGATCATGGGCCCGTCCGGCTCGGGCAAGTCCACGCTGCTGCACTGCCTGGCCGGCCTGGACCGGCCGAGCGCCGGGTCGGTGCGGATCGGCGAGGCCGACCTCGACCGGCTCGACGACCGGCGGCTCACCCTCCTGCGCCGGGACCGGGTCGGCTTCGTCTTCCAGAAGTTCAACCTGCTGCCCGCGCTGACGGCCGAGGAGAACATCGTCCTCCCGCTGGCCATCGCCGGCCGCCGCCCCGACCCGGCGTGGCTGCGCCAGGTGGTCGCCGCGGTGGGGCTCTCCGACCGGCTGCGGCACCGGCCCGCCGAACTCTCCGGCGGCCAGCAGCAGCGCGTCGCCATCGCCCGGGCCCTCATCACCCGGCCGTGGGTGGTGTTCGCCGACGAGCCGACCGGCAACCTCGACTCCCGCTCGGGCGCGGAGGTGCTGCGCCTGCTCCGCGAGGCCGTGGACACGCTCGGCCAGAGCGTGATCATGGTGACGCACGACCCCGTGGCCGCCGGGCACGCCGACCGGGTGGTGCTGCTCGCCGACGGCCGGCTGGTCGCCGACCTCGCGGCGCCCACCACCGAGCAGGTGCTCGACGCGCTCGCCCGCCTCGACCCGTCCGCGGCGCACGGCGCCCGGCCCGGCACCACGGCGCGGCGGTGACCGGCATGCTGGGACTCACCCTGCGTTCGCTGCGCGCCGAGGCCGTGCGGATGGCGCTCTCCGCGTTGGCCGTCGTGCTCGGCGTGGCGTTCATCGCCGGCACGCTGATCTTCGTCGACGGGATGCGGGCCGCCGCGTACGAGCGGGCGGGCACCTTCGACCGCCACACCGACCTCGGCGTGTACGCGCAGCGGGACCCGATCGCCCCCGCCCTCGTCGACCGGGTGCGCGCGGTGGACGGCGTGGCCGCCGCCGAGGGGGAACTCACCGGAACCGCGGGCGTCGTCGGCTCCGACGGCCGGCCCGTGATCGGCTACGCCGTCCTCGCGGCCATCCCCACCGACCCGGCCCTGCGCTCGTACGACGTGGTCGCCGGCCGCCTGCCGGACCGCACCGGCGAGGTGGTGCTCGACGCGGCCACCGTGGAGGAGGAGGGCTTCACCCTCGGCGCACCCGTGCGCGTCGGCGGCACCGGGGGCGCCGCCCGCCCGTACACCCTCGTCGGCACCGTCGACGTGGCCGGCACCACCCGGGACGTCGGCGGGCCGTTCATCGGCCTGGTCGGCCCGGACGCGCTGGCGGTCACGGGGGAGAAGGGGTACGGGCGGATCATGGTGGCGGCCCGCCCCGGGGTCGACGACGAGACCCTGGCCGCCCGGCTGGCCGCCGTGGCCGGCGACGGCACGCAGGTGAAGACCCGGCAGGAGATCCTCGACGACGCCGTCGACGAGGCCGTGCGGGACCTGAGGCAGTTCATGATGGTCCTGCTCACCTTCGCCGCCGTGGCGGTCGTGGTGGCGGCATTCGTCATCGCCAACACCTTCGCCATCGTCCTCGCCCAGCGCACCCGCCGGACGGCGCTGCTGCGCCTGGTCGGCGCCACCCGGCAGCAGGTCTTCGCGGCCACCCTGCTGGAGTCGGCGGTGGTCGGGTTCGTGGCCTCCGCGGCCGGCGTGCTGCTCGGCGCGGGGCTGGCCGCCGGGATGGGCGCCCTGCTGTCCCGCTGGGACGTCCCGGTCGGCGGGGGCGGGCTCACCGTGACGCCGGGCACCGTGCTGGTGAGCCTCGTGCTGGGGACGGTGCTCACCGTCGGCGCGGCGCTGCTGCCGGCCTGGCGGGGCACCCGCGTGCCCCCGGTCGCCGCGCTCACCGACGCCGCCGTGCAACCCGCCCGGGGTGCCGGCGCGCTCCGCCTCGCCGCTGGTGCGCTGGTGCTGGCGGCGGGGGTCGCGGCACTGCTCGGGGCCGCCGCGGTCGGGCAGGTGGTGCTCGTGGCGGCCGGCGGCGTGCTCGCGTTCCTGGGCATCGTCCTCTTCGGCCCCATGCTCGTCCCGGCGATGGTGCGGGTGCTCGGCTGGCCGGCCCGCCGGCTGGCCGGGGCCACGGGCGGGCTGGCCGTCGCCAACGCGGTGCGCAACCCACGCCGGGTCGCCGCCACCAGCACCGCCCTGGTCATCGGGATCGGCCTGGTGTCGGCGTTCGTGGTCGGCGCACAGAGCACCAAGGACGGCATCGAACGCAGCGTGGACGCCGAGATCGGGGTCGACTTCCTGGTCACCGGCATCGGCGGCGACCTGCCCGCCCCGCTCGTCACGGAGCTGGCGGCCCGGCCGGAACTCGGTGTCGTGCACGAGCAGCGGGCCGCGGTGGCCGACGACATCGAGGTGCGCGCCGCGCACCCTGCGCTGGTCGGCCGGACGCTCACCGGGGTGTCGGCCGGGGACCTGGACGCGTTCGGCCCGGGCACGGTGCTCGTGCACCGGGAGCTGGCCGCGGCCCGCGGCTGGACCGTCGGCGCCCCGGTCACCGTGAAGGGCCGGCAGTTCCGGGTCGCCGCCGTGGTGGACGACGACTCCGCGCCGCTGGCGGCCTCCCGTACGCCCGAGGGTCACGTCGTCGACGTCGTGGACGGTGACTTCACCGCCCTCTTCCCCGACGAGCGGGGCTACCTGGCGGAGGTCGAGCCCGCCGACGGGGTGGGCGCGGAGCAGGCCCGGTCGGCGATCGAGGCGGTCCTCGCCCGCTACCCGACGGCGAACCTCATGGACCAGGCCGCCTACAAGAAGATGCTCACCGGCACCGTCGACATGGTGCTCGCGTTCGTGACCGCGCTGCTCGGCCTGGCCGTGGTGATCGCGCTGGTCGGCGTGGCCAACACGCTGAGCCTGTCGGTCGTCGAACGGACCCGGGAGAACGCCGTGCTGCGGGCGGTCGGCATGACCCGGGGCCGCATGCGCGCGATGCTCGCCGTCGAGGCGGTGCTCACCGCGCTGGTCGGCGCCGTGCTCGGGCTCGGGCTCGGGACGGGGGTGAGCGCCGCCGCCATGGCCCTGCTGGCGCGCATCGGCGGGGACTTCCACGTCGTCCTGCCGGCCGGGCGGCTCGCCCTGATCCTCGGGATCGCGGCGGCCGCGGCGCTGCTGGCCTCGGTGCTGCCGGCCCGGCGGGCGCTGGCCCGCCCCGTGGTGGAGGCGCTGCACGACGAGTGACGCCGCCGGCCCGGTCCCGCGGGTCGACGCCGCCGGCCCGGTCCCGTCGAGACGGGACCGGGCCGGGCGGTGCCGGGTCCTACAGGCGCTCGACCACCGGGCCCGAGCAGCGGTTGCGGGTGTCGAAGACGTACCGCGCGTGCCGCGCCACCAGGTCGTAGTCGAAGGCGTCGTGGTCGGTCACGACGACCACCGCGTCGGCCTCGCGGACCTCCCGCTCGGTCAGGTCCACGACGGTCACCCCGCCGGGGATGTGGTGCGGCTCGGCGTACGGCTCGACCGCCCGGACGTCGGCGCCCAGCGCCTGCAGCCGGCGGGCCACGTCCACGGCGGGGGAGTCGCGCATGTCGCCGGTGTTCCGCTTGTACGCGAGCCCGAGCAGCAGCAGCCGCGCGCCGGAGACGGCCCGCCCGGACCGGTTCAGCCCGGCCATCACCCGCTGCGCCACGTGCTCGGGCATCTCGTGGTTGACGTCGTTGGCCAGCTCGATGAAGCGGAACTGGCGGCCGAGGCGCCGCTTCACCTGCCAGGACAGGTAGCACGGGTCGATGGGCAGGCAGTGCCCGCCCACACCGGGGCCGGGCCGGAACGGCATGAAACCGAACGGCTTGGTCTCGGCCGCCTCGATGGCCTGCCAGACGTCGATGTCCAGGTGGTGCGAGAGCATCGTCAGCTCGTTGATCAACGCGATGTTGACCTGCCGGAACGTGTTCTCGATGAGCTTGGTCAGCTCGGCCACGCGGGTCGAGTCCACCGGCACCGTGCGCGCGACGATGCGCCGGTAGAACCCGTCCACCCGGGCCAGCGAGTCGGCGTCCACACCGGAGACCACCTTCGGCGTGTTCTCCAGGCGCCAGGTCGGGTTGCCCGGGTCGATCCGCTCCGGGCTGTAGCCGAGGTGGAAGTCGCCGGGACTGTGCAGCCCGCTCGCCGATTCCAGCAGGGGCCGCAGCAGTTCCTCGGTGGTGCCCGGGTACGTGGTGGACTCGAGGATGACCGCGCAGCCCGGCCGCACGTACGGGCCGATGCCCATCCCGGCCTGCTCGACGAAGCTCAGGTCGGGCGTGCCGTCGCGCAGCGGGGTCGGCACGGTGATCACGCAGACGTCGAAGCCCTCGGCGTCGGCGTAGTCCGTGCTCGGCCGGTACCGTCCCGTGCTCAGCGCCCGGCCGAGCCGGTCGGTGGGGATGTCCTCCACGAACGACTCGCCCGAGGCGAGCCGTTTCACGCGGTCGGCGTCGACGTCGAGCCCGACCACGTCCAGGCCGGCCTCCACGGCCCGCATGGCCAGTGGCAGTCCGACGTACCCCTGGCCGATGACGACCAACTTCTCAGCGCTCACCCGAGCTCCCGCGGCAGACGGTGGAAACGACCTGCTTGAGCGTAGAGCGCCGTCTGGGGTCGTACGTCCGTTTTGGGGATATCGGGGCTGGTGGGGTCTGTCGGCCATCCGGCATCCGCCGGCCGTCACTCGCGCCGGCGTCGCGCCTCGCGGGTCAGTTCGTCCCCGCCGGGGGCGGATTGCCCCCGGTCTCGCCCGTGGGAGTCGGTGAGGCGGGATCGGACGTGGGCGACGGCGACTCGGAGGTGGAGGACGAGTCGCTCGGCGACGGTGAGCTGGGGTCCGGCGACGGGGACTCTTCCGTCGGCGACTCGCTCGGCTGGACGCTCGCGCTGGGGCTGACCGACGCGGGCGCGCTCGTACGGGGCGCCCGCGGACGTTCCGGCCGGTCCGGGTCGTCGGTGGGCTTGTCCTCGTGCACCGCCGGCACGTTGCGGTCCTGGCTGGGCGCCACCGCGGGCGTGCTCGGGGTCAGCTCCACGGCCGGCGCGTCCGCGTCCTTGGCCGCGCCGAGCGCCGCCACGAGCCCGGCCACCGCGACCAGTACGGCCGCGCCGGCGCCCACGAGGGCCGGTCGGCCACGGCGGCGGGGCGCCACCGGGCCGGCGGGAAGGTCCGGCTGGGTGTCCGGCCCCGCGTCGCGCAGCGGGGAGACCGCGACCAGGGCCGTCGGCTCCGCGCTCTCGCCCACGGCGGCGCGCGCCGCCTCCGCCATGGCGGCACCGCTGCTGAACCGGTCGGCGGGGTCCTTCGCCAGGGCACGCGCCACCAGCGCGCGGACCGCCTCCGGGATGTCGTGCGGCAGCTCGGGCGGCTCGTCGTCGAGATGCCGCACGGCGACCTGGAGCGGGTTGTCTCCGGTGAACGGCGGGGAGCCGGTCAGGCAGCAGTACGCGACCGCGCCGAGGGCGTAGATGTCGGTGGCGCCGCTGACCGGGCGACCGGCGGCCTGCTCCGGCGCCATGTAGAGCGCGGTGCCGGGCACCGCGTTGGTGCTCGTGATGCTCGTGACGTTGGTGGACCGGGCCACACCGAAGTCGACCAGGACGACCGAGCCGTCCTCCTGGACGAGCAGGTTGCTCGGCTTGACGTCGCGGTGCACGATGCCCCGGCGGTGCGCGGCGTGCAGCGCCTGCGCGACCTGCGCGACGATCGACATCGTCTCGGCGACGCCGAGCCGCCCGAGGGACTCGATCCGCCGGGACACCGGCTCGCCCTCGACGAACTCCATGACCAGGTAGTCGGCCCGGCCGCCGTCGGGCAGCTCGTCCTCGCCGCAGTCGAAGACCTGCACGATGCCCGGGTGCCGCAGGGCGGCCATGATCCGGGCCTCCGCCCGGAACCGGGCGATGAAGTCGGGGTCGGAGACCAGCGCCGGCAGGAGGACCTTGACCGCGACCTGCCGGCCGAGGACCAGGTCGGTGCCCTGCCAGACGTCGCCCATTCCGCCCGTGGCGACACGCTCGTCCAGGCGGTAGCGACCGCTGAGCACGACCTCCGATGACAACACGCGATTACCGTACCCACAGCTGTCCGGAACCACGCACCGCGCGGTCCCGTCCCGGGCGGGCGGCCGACGGGCGGGGGCCCGCGCCCGTCCCCGGACCGGACACGGTCGGTGGCCGGCGCGTGACGGACGGCCACATCAACCGGCGTACGGTGGGACCGGCGCGCGGATGCGAGCACACGTGGCCGCGTAGCGTCCCGGAGCCGAAAAGTGTTACGGCGACGCGCCGGTCCACACGGTTGACAAATGTCACTCTTCTGTGACCGGAAGCCCGCTTGCCGGTGCCGGCCTCCGCTCCTAGCGTTGGCGCAACTCGGGTCGCTCCACGGCACACCCGGCTGCGTCGACCGCCGTGGCGGGAGTCCAGGCGAAACCACGGGGCCGCCGCGGCCACGGGCGTGATCAGGTCGGCGGGGGGCGAGAGAGGTGCGCAGACGGGTCCGGTCCACGCCCCGGACGGGCATCGCGTGCGCCGGCGTCCGTCGCGCCGTGGCCGGGAGACACGCGACGGAATGACCCGTGAGCTGAGCGAGGCCGTCGAGGCGGCGCGGGCCGGTGACGAGGACGCCTTCCGGTTCCTCTACCGGACCCTCCAGCCGGGCCTGCTGCGCTACCTGACGGCGCTGGTCGGTGGCGACGCGGAGGACGTGGCGTCGGAGACCTGGCTGCAGATCGCCCGGGACCTGCCGAGCTTCACCGGCGGCGAGTTCCGCGCGTGGACGGTCACCATCGCCCGCAACCGGGCCATGGACCACCTGCGGCGGCAGCGTCGCCGCCCGTCGTTGCCGGTGCCCGTGCAGGCGCTGAGCGACCTGGCCGGCGACGCCGACACCGCCGAGCGGGCCGGGGAGACCATCGGCACCGAGGCGGCCATCGCGCTGATCGCCACGCTGCCGCAACGGGAGGCGGAGGCGGTCCTCCTGCGGGCGGTGATCGGTCTGGACGCCGAGACGGCCGGGCGGGTGCTCGGCCGCCGGGCGGGGGCCGTGCGCACCGCCGCCCACCGAGGGCTGCGGCGGCTCGCCGCGATGCTGGAGCGCGACGACCGGCGCTCCGCCGCCGCTACCGAGGGCGCACCACCCCGTCCGCGTGGCGACCTGCGCCGGCAGGCGCCGCACGCCGAACCGGCGGATGGTTGACGTGAGAGGTTTCAGGATGAGTGTCCGCCGGCCCGACCGGCCCGCCGACCGCGCGGAGGCCGACCGGCTCCTCGACGCGGCCCGCGCCGGCGCGCGCGGAACAGCGGGCGCGGTCCCGCCCGATCCGCTGACCGACCTGCTCGCCGCCGCGGCCGCGCCCGCGGGCGCGCACGAACTGGCGGGCGAGGAGGCCGCGCTGGCGGCCTTCCGGGCGGCCCGCGCCGCACCGGCGCCCGCGCCCGCACCACGCCGCCGGCGCCTCACCGCGCGGGCCCTGGCCTGGGCCGCCGGCGTGCTCGCCACCGCGACGGCCGGCGCCGCGTTCGCCGCGGTCACCCTGGAACGACCGCCGACTCCGGCGCCGTCGCCCACCCCGGTGAGCCCCGGTCCGGGCAGCGACCAGCCGGACGGCAGCCCGACCGGCGGCACCCCCGGTGGGGAACCGGGCGGCGGCTCGCCGTCACCGGCGCCGACCGTGTCGCCGAGTCCCGCCGACACCGGCACGCCCTCCGGCACCCCGGCGCCGGACGACGTGGCGGGACTGTGCCGGGCGTACCTCGCGAAGAAGCCGACCCAACGCGACAAGGCGCTCAGCACGCCGGGGTTCCAGCCGCTCGTCGAGGCGGCCGGCGGTGCCGGGCAGGTCGAGGCGTACTGCGAGGAGCGGGCAGCCGAGCCGACCGCGACGCCGGACGAGGCTGACGGCTCGGACAAGAGCGACGGCACCGGCAACGGGTCCGGCAAGGGCAAGGGGCCGGTCAACGGCAACGGGTCCGGCAACGGGTCGGTCAACGGCAACGGGCCGGTCAACGGCGGCGCGCCGAAGCAGGGCACCAGCAAGGCCAACGGCAACGGCGGTGACGCCGCCCCGCCGGGCAGGAGCAACGGCTCCGGCAACCCGAACGCGCCGGGGTCCGGCAACGGCAGGGGTTCCGGCGACGGCGAGGCGCCGGGCAACCGTTCCGGCGGCGCGCCCGGCCGGGGCGACGGCGGACACCTCCCGGCCTGATCCGACCCGGCGTCGCGGACCGCGTTCCGTACCGCTCACGCCGTTCGGGTCGTGTCCGCCCGTCCGCCGCCGGCCCGCCGCGCGGCACGGTTCCCCGCCCTCGACGCCCGTGGCCGTTTCCACCCGGCCGGCGCCCGGTCGTCTGTTAGACAGGGGGAGGGCGGTCCCGCTCGTCGGCCACCGTGTCGGTGGGTGGCGATACGGTGACCGCGTCCGGGTGCCGGCGCGGGAGGGGGCCGACCGATGGTGACGTCACCCGAGCTCGATCG
>Ga0164243_10006824_pt1 | contig 17211 bp, 13 predicted proteins | sample OricompcompostOP_FD_108781 | JGI IMG/M metagenome (GOLD analysis project Ga0164243, IMG submission 108781) | Organic Plus compost microbial communities from Emeryville, California, USA - Original compost - Organic plus compost (OP) | ecosystem: Engineered > Solid waste > Mixed feedstock >... | reverse complement strand
GGATGTCGGATTAGGACTCGATGTCCAGCGCGATGATCTGGGTGACCTGGGTGTCGTTGAAGTTGTTGTCCGAGACGAGGACCAGCGAGCGGTGGCCGTCCTCCAGCACCGGACCCCAGGTGATGCCCTCGACGTTGTCGACGTGATCGAGGACGGTGTTGAGATCGAGCACGAGCTTCTTGGTGACCGGGGTGTAGCCACCCTCCGTCAGCCACTCCTGCGACTTCACATCGGTGGCACCGGTGATGTCGTACTCCCAGATCTTGGCGTAGTTGTGATAGTCGCCGTTCTCATCCTGCACCGAGGCGCGCTCGATGGCGAGGAAGCGGGTCTCGTCGATCGCGAGGATCTCGGTGACGCCGAGGTCCGCGGCAGCTGGGGCCGGACCCGGGATCGGCTCGGTGACGTAGGCGTACTGCGCGAGGACGTTGCCGCTGCGGTCGATGTTGGTGATGCGAACGGTCTGCCCCTGCTCGGTCGTGGCGACCGGGCCATCCTGATAGAGAGCGCCCTCGGTGTTGAACCAGATCGAGGTGCCGTCGGCGGAGAAGGTCAACCCCTCGAAGACGAGATTGTCGCGCGGGCCGGTCAGCTTGTCAGCCGACATCTCGAAGAGCGCCGGGAGCTCCGGCGCGGCGATGAAGTCGCCATCCCAGGTGGTCGCGGCGATGAAGGGATCGATCACGAGCTTCTGGCTGCCCTCGCTGGTGTACCAGAGGTCGCCCGTGATCGGGTCGACGCGGATCGACTCGGTGTCCGGAACGTTGCCGCCAGCATCGCGATTCGGGTAGGCCTCGCCGTTCGCCTGCTTGAGGGTGACGGCGCCAGTGATCTCGGCGGAGGTGAACGACTCGGCGGTGATGTCGAGATTCAGCGTGTAGAAGCGGGCCGGGGCGAGATCGGAGCGATCGTCGCTGATCGCGACCCACTGGCCGGTGGTGGCGTCGTAATCGATGCCGGAGAGACCGCCGACGGCGGTGTCGTCGACCGTGAGGTCATTGGCGAGGGTCTGCACGCCGATGACGCGGACGTCATCGAACGTGGCCGGGACCGGGGTGGCATCCTGCGCCAGCGAGACGAGCGGGCTGAGGGCGAACACGGCCGAGAGTGCGAGCGATGAGATCTTGCGATTCATGTGAAGTCTCCCCGAGGAACATGTGCGACAGCCAACAGGCGACCAGTGCGCCACTGCGTCTCCATTGAACGATCCCGGTTGGGTGAAGTTGTTAACCGGCTGCTACTGATGCGGTGCGAGGTGACGACTGGCATGTGTGCCGGGATCGTCAATCATATCTGAGTTGTCGGATATTCTCTTTTTCGCATGTGCTGGAGATGGAACGTGGGACTGATCACCTCGCGTTCCGCGCGAATCGTGGCGTCGCACTCCGGAGGGCGCGCTTCGGTTCGCACCGTGGCGCTGCCGTGTCCTGGATCGGTGAGGCGCTGATCGGTGAGCCGATCGAAGAGGGACCATCTCGCCCACATCTGATGTACAAGCTGAGGTCTGTGTGCTGCAATGCACGCAGACTTCAGTCTCGTTCGTCGATAGCCCCTGGAAAGGACGCCTCGCTCATGGTGACCACCACCACGCACCCCACGCCGCTCACCCCGGATCAACTGGTTCACGACCTCCGATCGGCCTCGCAGGCGGATGTCTCGCCCGATGGCGCGTCGATCCTGTACGTCGTCTCCGAGACGCCGCGCGAACCGGTACGTCCATCCAGCCAGATCTGGCTCGCCGATCGTGACGGCGGCAACGCGCGCCAGCTCACGTGGCGACCGGAGCCGCACAGCGCGCCGACGTGGTCGCCGGATGGCCGATCGCTCGCCTTTGTCTCGACGCGGACTGAGGGGAAGGGCTCGGGCATCTTCGTGCTGTCGCTCGATGGCGGCGAGCCGCGTGAGCTCACCGCACACGGCAAGGCCGCCTCGGAGCTCGCGTGGAATCCGGCGGGCACCGCGATTGCCTTCATCCGCACAGTCGATCCCGCGAATCCCGATGACGAGGTACAGAACCCGGACTTGCCCGCCCCGATCCGGATCGTGCATCGACCGGACTACAAGCAGGATGGGCGCGGCTTCGTCAATGATGTCCGCAACCAGCTCTTCGTGGTGGATGTCGCCACCGGCGAGACCCGGCAACTGACGACCGTCGCGAGCGATCACTCGCACCCCGTCTGGAGTCCCGATGGCACCACGCTCGCCATCGAGCGTCTCGCGTTCCACGGCCTCTACGCGCGGCTCGTGCTGATCGATCTCGCCACGGGTGCCGAGACCGTGATCGGTCGTGAGCTGGATGTCGCCCGCAGCGCCGCGTGGCTGCCCGATGGCGCGGCGATCCTCTACATCAAGGCGCCGCACTACGCGCTTGGGGCGAGCATTGTCCGGCGCGATATCGCGTCCGGCGCAGAGCAGGTGCTCGCGGCGGAGCTCGACTGGACGCCGGGTGGCATCCTCGGTCGGGATGATCGCGATCGTCTGATCGTGAGTGGACAGCATGCGGGGATCGGCGGGCTCTGGGTGATCGCCGAGGGGGGGGCGCCGGAGCGCATCGCGACGTTCTCCGGGCAGGTCGAGGACTTCGTCGAAGGCACGTCGTTCGTGGTGATCGCGCCGAGCGACACGGGGACGACCGGCGAGCTGGCCATCGTGCCGCTCGCGGGCGATGTGCCGACGGCGATCACGCATCTCAACGACGACATGTTCGCGTCCCACGCCGCGATCGCGATCGAGCATCGCCAGATCGAGCACGAGGGTTTCACGATCGACTCCTGGGTACGGAAGCCGGCGAACTTCGATCCCGCGAAGACCTACCCGGTGATCCTTGACATTCATGGCGGACCGCACGGGGCGCACGGACCGGGCTTCAATGCGGCGGCGCAGCTGCTGGCCTCCGCCGGTTACGTGGTGGTGTCGCCGAATCCGCGTGGATCGGGTGGCTATGGCGATCGGTTCACTGGCGCCGTGCTCGGTGACTGGGGCGGCGGGGACTGGCGCGATCTGCTCGCCGCGCTGGACGACGTGCTGACCCTGCCGTATGCGGATGCCACGCGGACGGGTGTCTACGGCTACTCGTACGGTGGCTACATGAGCTCGTGGGCGATCGGCCAGACGACGCGCTTCGATGCAGCGGTGATCGGGGCGCCGATCACGGATCTGATCGCGAACTACGGCACCGCCGACATCGGGCATCACGGCGGCGAGTTCCAGTGGGGCGGCAACGTGCGCGAACGCTGGGCGCATCTCCAGGAGCGATCGCCGATCACGCACGCGCACAAGGCGACGACTCCGACGTTGCTGCTGCATCCGGAGGAGGATCAGCGCTGCCCGATCAGCGGCAGCGAGCAGCTGTTCATCAGCCTGCTGCACGCGGGCGTCGAGACCGAGTTCGTGCGCTATCCGGGGCAGAGTCATGGCATGACGCGGATCGGTCCGGCGTCGTATCGGGTGGACTTCTACGAGCGACTGCTCGGCTGGTTCGACCGCTTCCTTACGGCATAGGCCGCGCGCACCGACACGAGATCATCGCTGCGCGAGACGCGGGAGGGCACAGGTCTTCCCGCGTCTCGCATGTTGTGCAGCAGCGCATGGGAATGGCCCGAACGAGCCAGCTGCGATCGTGCATCATGACACGATCTTTCGTGATCGATGCGCGCTCGACATATGATGAAAAAGTCAGAGGATCGACTGAATGAACAGGTCCAACCATGGTGGTTGGGCTGGAGGTTCTCTGTGCCAAAACAATCCACGCGAGGAGGCTTCATGGATTCAACGGTGAATCGACGTACGCTCTTGGCAATGGCGACCGCGCTCACGGCGAGCGGCGTGGTTGCGCAGGCGGTTGCCGCGCAGGATGCGGCATCCACCCCGGCCGCCACTCCCGCCGGCGGGATCGCTCCTGGCGACACCATTCCTCCGGAGATCGCGAACGCCACCGCGACTGACTGGCCGGTCGAGGGGCGCGATCTCGCGCAGTCCCGCTCGGTGACGGAGAGCCCGATCGATGCGAGCACGGTCAGCACGCTCGCGGAGGCGTGGAGCTTCGATCTCGACATCAACGCGCCGTACGGGGCGCTTGTCGCCAACCCGATCATCTCCGGCGACATCCTCTACCTGCAGGATGCGAACAGCAACATCCACGCGCTGAATCGCGAGACCGGCGAACTTCTCTGGGAGACCATCTACGACGAGTCCGTCCCCTCGGGCGGGCCGAACGGCGTCGCCGTCGGCTACGGCGCGATCATCTATCCGGTCGGCAACGGCACGATCATCGCGGCGGACAAGACGACCGGCGAGGAGATCTGGCGCACCGATGTCTCCGGCCCGATGGGTGAGGGGGTCTGCATGGCGCCGCTCATCTACGACAATCGCGTCTGGGTGAGCACCACGCCGGCGAGCACCGTCTCGTCCGATCTGGCGGGACGTCGCGGGGTGATCCACCTGCTGGACATCACCGATGGGCATCTGATCTGGTACTTCGACACCACCACGGACAACCTGTGGGGGAATCCGTCGGTGAACGCAGGTGGTGGCCTCTGGCATCCGCCGGCCGTCAGCGATGACGGGGGCGTCTACTACGCCATCGGCAACATCTACCCGTATCCGGGCAACGAGGAGTATCCGTCCGGCTCGAGCCGCCCGGGCGACAATGATTACGCGAACAACGTGCTCCAGATCGACACCGAGACGGGCGGCCTGATCTGGCACACGAACATCACCGGGCGCGACATCTTCGACCTCGACACGCACCTCGTGATCTGGGGGCAGGTCGATCTCGGTGACGGGTTCATCCAGGATCTCGTGTTCGCCTCGGGCAAGCACGGTTTCGTGGTCGCGCTCGATCCGGCGACGGGTCTCCAGTTCTGGCGGACCCCGGTCGGCACGCACCGGAACCAGTTCCTGCAGGAGGTGCCGGAGGGCGAGGAGATCGAGGTCTGGCCGGGCACGCTCGGTGGAGTCGAGACGCCGTTCGCCTATCACAATGGCGTCGTGTACACCGCGGTGTTCGAGCAGCCGTCGATCTACTCGCCGACGCTCCTCGAGAGCGGTCTCGACATTGCCTCGTCGGTCGGCAAGGTGTCGGCGCTGGATGCGCGCAACGGCAGCATCATCTGGGAGGTCGACATCCCGTCTGGTGTCCTCGCGGCCGCGACCGGCGTGAACGATCTCGTGTTCACGGGCGCGCTCGATGGCGTGGTGCGTGCGCTCAGCACGGTCGACGGCTCGGTCGTCTGGTCCGCGCAGGCGAGCGCCGGGCTGAACGCCCCGCTCGCGGTCTCCGGCGAGTATCTCTATGTGCCAGCGGGTGGTCCGCTGGTGCCGTCGGCGGAGACGTCCGATCCGGCGCCGGAGTCGCAGGCGCGATTGATCGCCTACAAGCTGGCCTGATCCTCGCGATCCGGCAGACGCACGAACGGGGAGGGCATGTGCCTTCCCCGTTTTCGCGCTCAGTGCAGCCGACGCCGTCTACTCGTCGTCCTTCGCGGTGAGACTCGCCTCGCGGATTTGCTCGACGATCCCCGCGTCCGCGAGCGTCGTCGTGTCACCGAGCGTCTGCCCGGTCGCGATGTCGCGCAGCAGGCGACGCATGATCTTGCCGGAGCGTGTCTTCGGCAGGTCTGGCGTGAACATCAGGCGCTTCGGCTTCGCGATCGGCCCGATCTTCCGCGCGACGTGCTGCCGCAGCTCCTCGCCGAAGCCGGGTTGCGGATGCGCGCGATTCTTCAGCGTCACGAACGCGAAGATCGCCTCGCCGCTGATCGCGTCCGGCTGCCCGACCACCGCGGCCTCGGCGACGAGATCGTGCGAGACGAGCGCGCTCTCGATCTCCGCCGTGCTGAGCCGATGCCCGGAGACATTCATCACGTCATCGACCCGCCCCAGCATCCAGATGTACCCGTCCTCGTCGCGCTTGGCGACGTCGTTCGGGAAATAGCTGCCCGGGAAGCGGTCCCAGTACGTCTGCTGGTAGCGTTCCGGATCGCCGTAGATGCCGCGCAGCATGTAAGGCCACGGCGTGCGGATCACGAGGTAACCGGCGCCACCGTTCGGCACCGACCTGCCTTGCTCATCGACGACATCCGCCTGGATGCCCGGCAGCGGGAACGTCGCCGAGCCCGGCTTCGTGGTCGTGAGACCTGGCAGTGGCGCGATCATCGGGGCGCCGGTCTCCGTCTGCCACCACGAGTCGACGATCGGGGCGGTGCCGCCACCGATGTGCGTGTGGAACCACATCCACGCTTCCGGATTGATCGGCTCGCCGGCCGATCCCAGCAGGCGGATCGAGGAGAGGTCGTGCTTCGCGGCGTGCTGATGCCCCTCCTTCATGTGCGCGCGGATCGCCGTCGGCGCGCACATGAGGATGCTCACCTTGTAGCGCTCGACGATCTCCCACCAGCGGTCTGGCGCGGGGTGCGTCGGCACGCCCTCGTACATCACGCTCGTGCTGCCGTTGGTGAGCGGCCCGTAGACAATGGCCGAATGCCCGGTGATCCAGCCGATGTCGGCGGCGCACCAGTACACGTCGTCATCCTTGATGTCGAAGATCGTGCGATGCGTCCACGACGCGCCCAGCAGATAGCCGGCGGTCGTGTGGATGATCCCCTTCGGCTTGGCGGTGGTGCCGGAGGTATAGAGGATGAACAGCAGATCCTCCGACGCCATCGGCTCCGGCGTGTGCGTGGGTGATTGGCGCGGCACGATGTCGTGCCACCAGTGATCGCGGCCCTCGGTCCAGGCGACCTCCTGCCCGGTGCGCTGTACGACGATCGTGGCGGTCACCGTCGGCGCATCGATTAGCGCGTCGTCAACATTCGGCTTGAGCGCCGATGCCGCGCCGCGGCGATACCCGCCGTCGGCCGTGATCACGACCTTCGCCTTGGCATCCTTGATGCGATCGCGCAGCGCCTCCGCCGAGAAGCCGCCGAACACGACGGTGTGCGGCGCCCCGATGCGGGCGCACGCGAGCATCGCGATCGGGAACTCGAGGATCATCGGCAGGTAGATGGCGACACGGTCGCCCTTGCGCACGCCGAGTTCGAGGAGGGCGTTCGCGGTGCGCGAGACTTCGTCCTTGAGCTCGGCGTAGGTGATCTGACGACGATCGCCTGGTTCGCCCTCCCAGTAGAAGGCGACCTTGTCACCCTTGCCCGCCTCGGCGTGCCGGTCGATCGCGTTGTAGGCGACGTTGAGTTCGCCACCGTCGAACCACCTGGCGAACGGAGCATCCCATTCGAGGACCGAGTCCCACTTCCTGTACCAGGAGAGGGACTCGGCCTGCTCGGCCCAGAAGGCTTCAGGGTCGTTGGTGGCACGCTGATAGATGGCCGCATCCGCGACATTCGCCTGCGCGGCGAAGTCGGCGGGCGGCGCGAACGTGCGATCCTCGGCGAGCAGCGCCTCGATCGCTGCTCGCCTCTGGTTCTGATCGGTCATGATTGCGGACCTCGTGCGCGGATGACTACTCGTCGTCCTTGGCCGTGAGGCTTGCCTCGCGGATCTGCTCCACGATGCCCGGGTCCGCCAGCGTCGTCGTGTCGCCGAGCGTCTGCCCGCTGGCGATGTCGCGCAGGAGGCGGCGCATGATCTTGCCGGAGCGTGTCTTCGGCAGGTCCGGCGTGAACATCAGGCGCTTCGGCTTCGCGATCGGGCTGATCTTCGTGGCCACGTACTTGCGGAGTTCCTCGCCGAATCCCGGCTCCGGATGCGCGCGGTTCTTCAGCGTCACGAACGCGAAGATCGCCTCACCCGTCAGGGGATCCGGCTGACCTACGACCGCGGCCTCGGCCACGAGGTCGTGCGAGACCAGCGCGCTCTCGATCTCCGTGGTGCTGAGGCGGTGACCGGAGACATTCATCACGTCATCGACGCGGCCGAGCAGCCAGAAATAGCCCTCGTCGTCGCGCTTCGCCCCATCCCCCGGGAAGTAGAAGCCGTCGTACTTCGACCAGTAGGTCTCCTTGTACCGCTCCGGATCACCGTAGATGCCACGCAGCATGGATGGCCACGGCTTGCGGATCACGAGATAGCCACCGCCGCCGTTCGGCACGGATTCGCCCTCGTCGTTCACGATGTCGGCGCTGATGCCCGGCAGCGGGAACGTTGCCGAGCCCGGCTTCGTCGTGGTGACGCCCGGGAGCGGGGAGATCAGGATCGAGCCCGTCTCCGTCTGCCACCAGGTGTCGACGATCGGTGCCTGCTCGCGACCGATGTACTTGTGGTACCAGATCCACGCTTCCGGGTTGATCGGCTCGCCGACCGAGCCGAGGAGGCGCAGCGACGACAGATCGTGCTTCGTGGCGTGCTGATGCCCCTCCTTCATGTGCGCGCGGATGGCCGTCGGCGCGCAGTAGAGGATGCTGACCTTGTACCGCTCGACGATGTCCCACCAGCGATCCGGCTCCGGATAGGTCGGCACGCCTTCGTAGAGGATGCTCGTCGCACCGTTCGCCAACGGGCCGTATACGATGTACGAGTGACCGGTGATCCAGCCGATGTCGGCGGCGCACCAGTACACGTCGTCATCCTTGATGTCGAAGATTGCCTTGTGCGTCCACGACGCGCCGAGCAGGTAGCCGGCCGTCGTGTGGACGATGCCCTTCGGCTTCGCCGTCGTGCCGGAAGTGTAGAGGATGAACAGCAGATCCTCGGCGCCCATCGGCTCCGGGGTGTGCTGCGTCGACTGCTTCTCGACGATGTCGTGCCACCAGTGATCGCGGCCCTCGGTCCAGGCGACGTCCTGCCCGGTGCGCTTGACGACGATCACGCCCGTCACCGACGGCGCATCCTCGAGCGCGACATCCACGTTCGGCTTGAGGCCGGACGGCGCGCCGCGGCGGTAGCCACCATCGGACGTGATGACGACCTTCGCCTCGGCATCGTTGATGCGGTCACGCAGCGACTCCGCGGAGAAGCCACCGAACACCACCGTGTGCGGCGCTCCGATGCGCGCGCACGCGAGGATCGCGATCGGGAACTCGAGGATCATCGGCAGGTAGATGGCGACACGGTCGCCCTTGCGCACGCCAAGCTCCAGGAGCGCGTTCGCGGCCTTGCTGACTTCGTCCTGCAGTTCTGCGTAGGTGATCTGGCGGGTGTCGCCCGGCTCACCTTCCCAGTAGAACGCGACCTTGTCGCCCTTGCCTGCCTCGACGTGGCGGTCGATGCAGTTGTAAGCGACGTTCAGCTCGCCACCGAGGAACCACTGCGCAAAGGGAGGATCCCACTGCAGGACCTTGTCCCACTTCTTGTACCAGGAGAGCGACTCCGCCTGCTTCGCCCAGAATGCCTCCGGATCGGCATTCGCCTCTTCGTAGATAGCGGCGTCCGCGACGGTCGCGTTGGCGACGAAGTCGGCGGGCGGCGCAAACGAACGATCTTCTGCGAGCAGCGCCTCAATCGTCGCCTGCGACTCGTGGTGATCCGTCATGCCCTCGTACCATCCTTAATCTCTGCGCGGTGAACGTTCGTCGACCGCTGCTCCCCGCACCGCAATCCTCCGAGCACGGCATTCATCTGTCTGGTGCGATGATGTTTCGCCAATGACACCAGTGCTTCGGATAACGACTGCGGTACCCTCGAATCGCTGCTGAGTATACAAAGCCGGTCAACTCGGCGATGTTTCCTCCCGTTCAACGCGGTTCTCCTATCTTTTCACTCTCGACAGCAACGTGCAACATGGGAACTGTGCCGAACGCATAGCCGAAAGGTCCTGACGCACGAGAACTGGTCCGGCATGGTCTCTCCGATCCGGATGGCGATTCGTGTCTGCGAAGCGATACCATCTGCGAATACGTCTCCGATCGCGACCGCGCGGTCGTGATGCGGCGGCTCCCGGACATCGCGGTTGCGGGAGGAATGACATCGGGAGGAGAGCGGATTCATGACGAATGTTCATCTGATCGTCGGGACACTGGTGCTGGTGGGGTATCTTGCGGCGGCGATTCTGAGCATCCGCACGCTGGTGACGGGAGCCGCGTTCTCGTGGCAGAAGATGCTCTCGTATGGCGCGGCCACGGTGCTGCTGCTCCAGTACATGCTGGGGTTCTCGCTGCTGTCGTCCGACAAGGACATCACGGCGACGCACTTTCTCATCGCGCTCGCGGCGATCATCCCGGTCGGCTTCGAGCATGGCTATGCGAACACGCGTGAGTCTGCGGCGCAGCGTCGCCTTTTCATCGCAATCGCCAACATCGTGACGTTCGCGATCGTGCTCGCTGCCTTTATCATTGGGGAAGCAAACGGTTCGTAACGCTCGCAAGAACTCCAGGGCAAGCATTTCATGTCGGATATCCCACAACTCACCGACGGTCAGTCCGTCGATGTCGTCATCATCGGGGGTGGCGTCGCGGGGAGCTCCCTCGCGACGGTCCTCGCCTCCAGTGGTCTGGAGGTCGTGCTCGTCGAGCGTGATCCGGAATTCCGTGACCGCATTCGGGGGGAGAGCATCCACCCGTGGGGTGTCCGCGAGCTGAACGGGCTCGGCCTGCGCGCCGCGATCGCCGACGAGGCGGGCGGGATCGAGCTGCCCTTCTGGACGCGTTTCCGTGATGCCGCGCCGGCGGAGCGCTTCGCGTGGAGCGACATCGTGCCCGGATCTCCCGGCGTGATGAGCGTTCGCCATCCGATCATGCAGTCCGCCCTGCTGAACGCCGCGCGCGATGCTGGTGCGCACGTGTTCCGCCCGGCGACAGCTGGTCCGTGGCGCGAGGGATCGCAGTTGGGGGTCTCCATCAACTACGGCGCGGGCGAGATCGAGGTGCGCTGCCGGCTGATCGTAGGGGCGGATGGCAAGCGGAGCGCGATCCGTGGGTGGATCGGCGGTACCGCGCAGCAAGACCCCGTGCATCACGCGATCGGTGGGGCGATCATCACCGGTATCGATCTGCCGCAGGACTCGGCGTATCAGGCGTACTTCCCCGGTGGTGGTGGCTTCGCGATGATCTACCCGCAGACAGGCGGCACGAGTCGCATCTACTATGTCTGCCCGGTCGACGAGGCGGCCGAATTGCAGCGCGCCGAAGAACCCGCCTCGATCGTCGAGCGCGTGCAGAAGGCGCTGCCAGACGGCACGATCGGCGCGTGGGAGAGTCAGGGACCGGCCGGCTTCTTCCCGAACGCGAACATCAAGGTTGATCGCATCCACGCTCCGGGCGTGCTGCTGATCGGCGATGCGGCGGGGGCGAACGATCCGACGCAGGGGCATGGCCTCTCGCTCGTGTTCCGCGATGTCCGCGAGGTGCGCGATCTGCTGAACGCGACGAGCGACTGGCGTGGTGTTCCTGCGCAGTTCGCCCGCACGCGGCAGACGTACTTCGAGGTGCTGCGTCAGCACGCGCACTGGTCGGAGCCGCTGCTCACGGACGTCGGTCCGGAGGCGGAGGCGCTGCAGGCGCGCATCGCCCGGGCGCGCGAGCTCGATCCGTCGGCGGGCGGATTCGCGCCGATCTTCGCGACGGGCCCCGATGGGCTCATCGCGGATGACGCCGCACGCAGACACTTTCTGGGCGAGGATCTCCCCGACGCGTGACCGTGCGTCACCCGTGCAATTTCCGTGCGCATCTGTGCGGGCGCGCATCGTTTCGTGGTGATTTGTTCGCGTACGTACGCGGGATTATAGGTCGGATCGCCGCGGTGGATCTGTGGTGATCTGTACGTTCATGTGTAGCGCTTCCCGGCCCGGGCTGGTACAGTGAGACACAGGTACGCGATACGCGGCCGATTGCTGTCGCATGGTCCTTGACGATAGTCGTGGAGCGCCGGGCGACAGCAGTCGTGTCACATGAACGAACATCATGAGGGGGGAGACATGCGTCGGATTCTGGGCCGCGCACTTGTGGGGAGCGCCATTGCCCTGGCAATGACCGCGCCGATCATGTCGCAGAACACATTCGCACAGAGCACCTCGGTGGATGCGTGGGCTACTATCGGCACCATTCATCCGGCTGCGGGCTGCACGGTGGATGTCGCGATCGAGGTGCGGGACGGTGGGGCCGCCCTGAGTGGCGCGAACGTCGCGATCGAGGTCTCGCTGGATGATTCCGGCGAAGTGATCTCGACCGATAGCGCCGCGACCAATGATTCCGGTGTCGCCTACCTGACGTACGACACGTCGGCGGCGGGCGCGGATGCCAAGGGGTGGCTCTCGCTGAGCATCAACGGTGGCTACGTCGGCGGGCAGAGCATCTGGACCGATGGCGATTCCTGCTCCGGCAGTCAGGCCGTGGTCGACTTCAGCGGCGATGTGCCGTCGGTGTCGGTCGCCGAGTCGCCGAGCTCCTCGTCGTCGGAGAGCTCCAGCAGCGCGGTCATCATCCCGAACGTCTCCGCCTATCAGCAGCAGCGTCCGCTGAGCTGCGAGTACGCCTCGCTCGCGTCGCGACCGGTGCGCTCGGCAACTGGATCTCCGAGTACGACTTCGACAACGTGGTCGGTTGGTCGGAGAATCCGCACTGGGGCTACCGTGGCGACATCAATGGCACCTGGGGCAACACCACCGACTACGGCGTCTATGCCGAAGCGCTGGTGCCGGCGCTGAACAGCTACGGATTCCAGGGTGATGTCTTCTACGGCGGCGTCGACACGCTGAAGGCCTCGATCGACGCCGGTTCGCCGACGCTCGTGTGGCTGGGCTTCTTCGGCGATCAGAGCATCTACCCGACCACCGCGGATGGCGTCACCTACCAGGTGACCGCCGGCATGCACGTCGAAGTGGCCTATGGCTACGATGAGGGCGGCGTGTATCTTTCCAACGTTGGTAACGGCAGCTACGTCTACTACGACTGGGCGACCTTCACCTCCTACTGGGATGTGATGGACCAGATGGCCCTCGCGGTTCACTGGTAGGATTCACGGCACAGTCCTGATGAGCTGGTCAAACGGCGCTCCCGATTTCTGCGGGGGCGCCGTTTTGGCGTCATGACAGTGCTACCATGAGGCACACGGGATCCACCCCGAAGGTCCGCGCGTGATGTGAGGGAGTAGTTTCGGATGGTTCATCGTCGCGATCGTCGCATCGGTCTCGTCTTCGACGATCGATATCTCATGCACAATCCTGGCCCCTACCTCATTGCCTACAAGGACCCCTATCCCTTCCCCGAACCGATTCCGCACGTCTCCAGCCCCTCCATCGCGATCCACTCGAAGCAGCTGCTGGACCTGTTCAACATCACCGACGTGATGACCCGCATCCCGGCGTTCGAGGCGGACGACTCGATGCTGCTCGCCTACCACACCGAGGAGTACATCCAGCGCGTCCACGAGATCGCGAAGACGGGTGGCGACACTGGTCGTGGCGCGCCGATCGGACGGCACGGTGATCGCATCGCGCGGCTCGCGGTCGGCGGCACCATCGCGGGCGTCGATGCCGTGATGCGGAACGACGTGCATCACGCCTACACGCTGGTGCGCCCGCCGGGACATCACGCGATGTCGGATCGGGGCATGGGATTCTGCGTGTACAACAATGTCGCGTTGGCGGCGCGTCACGCCCAGCGCGTCTATGGGGTGGAGCGCGTCGCGATCGTCGACTGGGATGTGCACCACGGGAACGGTACGCAGGACGCCTTCTACGACGATCCGAACGTACTCTTCGTCTCCGTGCATCAGGAGGATCTCTTCCCGGTCGGGTGGGGGGAGCTCGATCAGGTCGGGGATGGCCGTGGCGTGGGGACCACCGTGAACATCCCGATGCCGGCGGGAAGTGGCAATCGCGCCTACTTCGCCGTGTTCGAGCAGATCGTGATCCCGGTGCTGCAGCAGTTCAAACCGGAGCTGATCCTCGTCTCCGCCGGACAGGATGCCAGCGTGCAGGATCCGCTCGGACGCATGTCGCTGACGACGGCGGCGTACCGCGTGATGACGCGCCTGCTGCGCGATGCGGCGGACGAGCTCTGCGAGAGCCGGATGGTGATCTCGCAGGAGGGTGGCTACAGCGAGATCTACGCGCCGTACTGCTCCGCCGCGATCGGCGAGGGTCTGGTGGACGGGCTGAACGGGACGCTCCCGGTCGAGGAGCCGTACGGCCCGCGTGCGGAATCGATGCCGCCATCGCGGGCGATCAGTCTGGATCAGCAGGCCGCGATCGATGCGGCGCTGGCCGCGCATCGTCGCTACTGGAAGCTGTAGCCGATCGAGGCGACTCACACGGAGACGAGAACGGGCCGCCTGCATGGCGGCCCGCTTGCGTGTTCCCGCGGACGTTACTCCGCGTCGCGGATGCGTGCGATCACGTCCTCGTCCCACGTCAGATGGTCGTCGATCTCCTCGGCGAGCGTCGTCTCGCCGCGATCGTTGTGTTCGATCGGGCGCTCCCACTCGCGGATCGTCACATTCATCAGCAGCGAGACGAGATCGCCACGATCGGCATTGAAGCCCGTGACGAGCTCCTCGACCGTCTGCTCCGGCGCGACACCGTTCGTCGCGGCGACGATCTCCGGCTCCTGCTCGATCGCGCGGAGGATCACCCGCTCACCGCGCATGATCTTCTGTGCGCGACGCAGGGCGACAGCTTCGCGTACGCGGAGCTCCGTCAGCAGCTGGTGCACGCGCGGCGAGACGTTGGCCGGCGGTGGATCGCCGAGCAGTCCGCGCAGCGAGCCGGGGGTTTCCAGCAGTCCATCGATCAGATCGCGATAGCTATCGAGCATGTGTCTTTCCTGAAGTGAGGCGATCGACCGGATGGACGAGCGCGTTACGGGGTCTTCACCAGTTGCCAGGCGACGCGCGACGGATCGCGCAGCGTGAACGACGTCGCCGTCGATTCGAGCAGCTCGTGGCCACCCATCAGCACGGATGCCTTCACGCGATGCCAGTAGCTCGGCGCGACGCGCAGCGTGATGTCGTTGACCGTCTCGCCGTATGCGAGGGGATAGGCACGACCACGTCGCTGCAGCGCAATCTGGACGGGACCGATCGCCAGGAAGGCGAGGTCCGCTTCCTCGTTGCGTTGCGCGGCAACCTGATGATCGTACTCGATCGGGAGGTCGATGCGACGCCCATCCGGCAGGATACGCTGTCGACCGAGCAGCGTCATGCCGAAGATCTCCACGTAGAAGTGCTCTGGCGCCTCCAGATCCATCACGCCGATCAGCAGGAAGTCGCCGCCGTGTGCGTGCACCGTCCCTTCCGAGGCGTGCACGTAGATCTGCGTGACATCGGTGGAGGGCGGCGCGATCATCAATGTCGTGGGTGGGGCGACGGCGAGCGCGGCGCTCGCGGAGGTCTCCGGGCGGCGGATCATCGGCGTCGTGTGCGAGACCCACGGCTGATCGCGCTCGATGGCGGCGATCGTCTGGTCGGCGTCCACCTCGTGGAGACCGAATCGTCTGCCGCCGTGAAGCACGACGTTGATCGCGGTGCGGCTCTCCGGGCGATTCGCCTGCAGATCGGCGTACCACGCGTAGAGCGTGTTGATCACGGCCAGATCGTGCGTCGCCACGGTGAGGTCGCGATAGGCATCGTCGATGCCCAACCCGTGCGACGGGCGCGTCACGATGACCTGGCCGACGCCGCTCGCGTCGATCACCGCGCCGGCATCTGCGGCGAAGACCTCCGGCACTTCCAGCAGGAAACGATACGCCATGCCCAATCACTCCCTCGTGACGAGCGGCGGGAGACGAAGAGGCATGCAGCCCGATCGCGCCATTGCGATCAACTCCCGACCGCGATATCGCGCAAAGTGTACCAAGGATCGCCGAAATGTCGGAGAATGCGCGGAACGCTTTCCAGGCATGGCGCGGCGTTGTGGCCGCGCGCACGAAACAGGACGCACCATTCTGGTGCCCCGCGTGATATCGGCGAAGGTGAAGGGGAATCTGCCGCTTTTCGCGTCATGGTGGCCGCTTCCCGTCGATATTCGCCTTTGCTAGCATGGCGCCACACGATCCGGGCGGACGTGTCGGGAGCGTGAGCTCGTCAGGAGAGGAGACGCAATGTCCGAAGCAGGGTCGACACAGCGAGACGTCATCATCGTCGGTGGAGGGATCAGCGGAACGGCCGCCGCCTGGAACCTCGCGCTCCGCAAGTTCCGGGTCACGCTCGTCGAGCGCGGCGATATCGCGAGCATGGCCTCCGGCTGGACGCTCGCCGGGGTGCGACAGTCGGGACGTCACCCGTCGGAGCTGCCGCTGGCGAAGGCGGCGGTGCAGATCTGGGAGCATCTCGGCGAGGCGCTCGAGGCGGACACCGAGTATCGGCAGGAGGGGAATCTCCGCCTCGCGCTCACCGAGGACGAGGTGCCAGCCATTCAGCAGGTCGTGGATGAGAGCAACGCGGTCGGCATCGAGGCGCACTTCCTGACGCCCGAGCAAGTGCACGAGCTCGCTCCGGCGGTGTCGACGGAGATCTACGGCGCCTCGTACTGCCCGAGCGACGGGCACGCGAATCCCGGCAACACCGTCGTGGCGTTCGCGAAGGCGGCGGAGCGGCTGGGCGCGGAGATCCGGACCGGTGTGCACGTCGAGTCGCTGATCCTCGAGGGGAATCGCATCATCGGCGTGCAGACCAGCGACGGTCCGCTCTACGCCGACCGCGTGATCGTCGCGACGGGCATCTACACGCCGAAGCTGATCGGGCCGCTCGGGCTGGAGCTGCCGCTGCACATCCAGATCGTCACCGCCGTGCAGAGCGTGCCGCTGCCACCGATGCTGAAGCAGGTGCTCGGATGCGCGTCCGGTGGTGTGGCCGGACGGCAGCAGGTGAATGGGCAGTTCCGCTTCACCGGCTCCGGCGAACCGTGGGGCGAATCCGGCTGGCACGACTGGACGACCACGCGCCCGCAGTTCGGCAGCATCGCCGAGGCGATCCGGCGCACGATTCGCGTGGTGCCCGCCTTTGCGGAGGCGCGGATCAATGATGTCTGGGGTGGCCTGATCGATCAGACGCCCGACGCGCTGCCAGTGCTGCAACAGGTGCCGGGTTACGAGGGGCTGATCGTCGGCGCGGGCTTCAGCGGACACGGCTTCTGCCTCGGCCCGATCACGGGGGAGATCCTCGCTGATCTCGCGGTCGAGGGCGGCACGACCCTGCCAATCGACACGTTCGCGATCGAACGCTTCGCGGCGCGCGCCGATGCCGACGAATCCCTGGCGTTGCACGGATAATCACGCTCGGAGAGGAGCAGTCACATGCGGTTCGCGATCGGCATGTTCGCGCACGAGACCAACACGTTCTGTCCCGGCTTCACCGAACTCGAGGCGTTTCAGGCGCGCGAGT
>Ga0164243_10006823_pt1 | contig 17214 bp, 12 predicted proteins | sample OricompcompostOP_FD_108781 | JGI IMG/M metagenome (GOLD analysis project Ga0164243, IMG submission 108781) | Organic Plus compost microbial communities from Emeryville, California, USA - Original compost - Organic plus compost (OP) | ecosystem: Engineered > Solid waste > Mixed feedstock >... | reverse complement strand
GGTCTCCACCACGAGGTTGCAGTGGCAGCGCAGGCCGCGCTCGACCAGGTGCGCGTGGATCGCGCCGGTGGCCAGCAGCGCGTGCGCGGGCAGCGTGTCGCGGCGCGGGTAGCGGTCGGTGAGGAAGACGATCTCGGCGCCGCCGCGCACGCCCTGCTCGGCCTCGCGGCAGAAGCGCTTGAGCGCCTTCTCCAGCCCCTCGCCCGGCGCGTAGCACAGGTCGATGCGCACGGTGGCGTTGAGGTACTGCGGCAGCGCCAGGATCTGGCGCAGCTTGCGCTGCGAGAGGATCGGCGAGTTGAGCAGGATCTGCCGCGCATTCTCCGGCCCCAGCGCGAACACGTTGCCCTCGCGCCCGATCTGCGTGACCAGCGACATCACCAGCTTCTCGCGCAGCGGGTCGATCGGCGGGTTGGTGACCTGCGCGAAGGCCTCGCGGAAGCGGTCGAACAGCGGGCGCACCTGGCGCGACATCACCGCCACCGGCGTGTCGTCGCCCATCGAGCCGGTGGCCTCGGCCTCGGTCTCGGCCAGCACCTTGAGCACGCTCTCGCGCTCCTCGCGGGTGAGGCCGTACAGCTTCTGGTAGCGGTGCAGCTCGTCGGCCGGCAGCGGCTCGGCGGCGAGGCTGGGATCGATCAGGTCCTGCTCCAGGTAGCTCACGCCCGCGCGCAGCCAGTCGCGGAACGGCGCGCGGCGGCGGTTGATCTCGTCCACGTCGGCGTCGCGCAGCAGGCGCGCCTGGGCGAAGTCCACCGCGATCATCTCGCCCGGCCCCAGCCGCCCCTTGGCGATGGTGCGCGCGGCGGGCACGTCCCACAGGCCGGCCTCGGAGGCCACGATCAGGTGGTTGTCGTCCGACAGCGCCCAGCGCGCGGGGCGCAGGCCGTTGCGGTCCAGCGCGCAGGCGGCGTAGCGGCCGTCGCACATCACCAGGCCGGCGGGGCCGTCCCACGGCTCGGTGTGCAGCGCGTAGTACTCGTAGAAGGCGGCCAGGTCCTCGTCGATGTCCTCGCGCGCGGCGTAGGCCGGCGGCACCAGGATGCGCATCGCGGCGAGCAGGTCCAGGCCGCCGGCGAGCAGCAGCTCCACCGCGTTGTCCAGGCTCTCCGAGTCCGAGCCCTGCTGGCGCACGAACGGGCCGATGTCGGACAGGTCGATCAGCGGCGAGCGCCACACCGCCTCGCGCGCGCGGATCCAGCTGCGGTTGGCGCGGATGGTGTTGATCTCGCCGTTGTGCGCCAGCAGGCGGAACGGCTGCGCCAGCCGCCACTGCGGCATGGTGTTGGTGGAGAAGCGCTGGTGGAACACCACCGCGTCGCTCTCCAGCGCCGGGTGGCGCAGGTCGGCGAACACGTCGCGCAGGCGGCCCGGCGTCGCCATCGCCTTGTAGCCCACCACCTGGCAGGACAGGCTGACCACGTAGAAGTGCGGGTCGTTCGCCAGGGTCAGCTCGGCGCGGCGGCGCGCGCGGAACAGCGTGCGCTCGAAGCGCGCCTCGTCCATCCCGGTGGGCGCGTCGACGAACACCTGGCGCACGCGCGGGCAGGCGGCGGCGGCCAGCGGGCCGCAGGCGGCGGTGTCCACCGCCACCTCGCGCCAGCCGGACACCACCAGGCCCACCGAGGCCAGCTCGGCCTCCAGCACGTGCGCGGCGCGGTCGTCGCCGGCCGGGTCGAGGAACACCAGCCCCGCGGCGAAGCGCGGCGCCGGCACGATGCCCGCCTCGGCGGCCAGCGCGCGCAGCCAGCGCGTGGGCCGGCGGACCAGCACGCCGCAGCCGTCGCCGCTGACGCCGTCGGCGTTGACGCCGCCGCGGTGGGAGAGTTTCGCCAGCGCCGCGAACGCGGTATCGACCAGCGCCGCGCTGGCGCGGCCGTCGATCTGCGCGATCAGGCCGAAGCCGCAGCTGTCGTGCTCGAAGGCGGCGTCGTAGAGCGTCTTGGCGCCTGGCGTGGCCATCCTGTCTCCCCGGATGTGGATGTGCTGGGCGGACGCGGCCCCGCGACGCTCCCGGCATCGTGGTTCCGCGCGTGGTTCGCCCCGACTACAGCACACTTGCTGCGATGCGTCAAAGGGTGGCGAACGGACTGCTGGACGTCCAAACGCTTGCCTGCCGCGACAGCCACCGCGCCGGGCCGGCGGCCGGCCCCGAAACAGGCGGGGCGCGCCGGTCCGGCCGGCGCGCCCCGCGATGGCCGCCCGGGGGCGGCGGACGGCTACAGCTTGAGCTTCACGCCGAGGTTGTAGAAGCGCCCGACCACGCCGGCCTGCGCCCAGGTCGGGTTGTAGTTGGCGCCGGGGCCGGCGTAGTTGGCCGGGTCGAGCGGCGCCTTGCGGTCGAACACGTTCATCACCGAGGCGGTGATCGCGAAGTGCTTGTTGATCTCGTAGCTGCCGGTGAGGTCGAAGTCGGTGAACGAGCCGACGCGGCAGCTGACCGGCAGCACCGAGATGCAGTCGCCGGGGCCGAAGCCGATGTCCTCGGCGTAGTTGTCCATGCCGCTGGTGTGGTACAGCGTGCCGGTGACGGTGGCCGGGCCCCACACCAGCGTGTTGCTCCACGACAGGCGGGTGCGCGGCGTGCCGGCGCCGGAGGACAGGTTGTACGGCCCGTGCGTGCCCACGTACTGCTGGCGCGTGCCGTCCGGCAGGGTCAGCACCCAGCTGAAGATCTGCGTGCCGGTGAACTCGCTGAGGTACTTCACGTTGTCGGCGAAGTCGAAGTGCGCCTGCAGGTCCACGTCGATGCCGTCGGTCTTGAGCGAATTGGCGTTGATGTAGGTGCCGACCACCTCGATCGGCCGCGGCAGCGCGTCCGGGTGGGCCGGGTCGGGCTTGTCCGGGATCACCGTCACGCCGGGCGCCTGCGGCAGGCCGGCGTAGTAGTTGTCCAGTGCCGAGGAGGTGTCGGCCTGGGCGATCACGTTGGTCTTCTTGATGTTGTAGTAGTCGATCGAGGCGTTCAGCCAGTCGGTCGGCTGCAGCACGATGCCGATGGTGTAGTTGCGCGCCTTCTCCGGCTTGATGTCCTTGTTGGCCAGGGTGTACTCGGACAGGCCGTAGGGCTGCACGTAGGCGTTGTTGCCGTGCGCGGCGGCGAAGTCGTCGGGCGGCGTGTAGGTGACGAAGCCCTGGGTCGAGCTGGAGCCGTTCTCGGCGAAGCTCGGCGCGCGGAAGCCCTTGGAGTAGGTGCCGCGCAGGGCGAACCAGTCCACCGGCTTCCACTTGAAGCCGACCTTGGGCGTGAAGCCGTTGCCGGTGTCGGTGTAGTGGTCGAAGCGGCCGGAGGCGTCGACCTCCAGCGACTCCAGCAGCGGCGCGTCGAACTCCGCGTAGGCGGCGGCGACGTTGCGCGAGCCCTTGGTCTGCGCGTTGCCCAGCCCCTGGAACTCGAAGTCGGGGTTGAGCGTGGGGTCGTCCTGCGCCTCGTGGCGGATCTGCGCGCCCACCGCCAGGCCGAGCGGGCCGCCGGGCAGGTCCCACAGCTGGCGGTTGGCGGAGAAGTCCAGCGCGTCCAGGTCGCTGGTGGAGGTCTTCGAGTAGCCCGGCGCCAGCGCGGCGCGCACCGCGGCGCTGTTGGAGCCCGGGTTCACGAAGCTGTAGCTGCCGGTGGTGATCGCGTCGATCAGCGCCTGGTAGTTGATGAAGCCGTACTGCTTGGTGTCCAGCCAGGTGTGGTTGATGACGCCGGTGACGTCGTAGTTCCACTCGCCCAGCGCGCCGGACACGCCCCCGACCATCCGCGCGTTGTGGTTGTCGTAGTCGAAGCCGCTGGGGATGTCGCCGAAGGCGTAGTTGATCAGCGCGTACTTGCCCTGCGCGGCATACGGGTTGTTCGGGTTGAGGCTGCCATCGGCCAGCGTGGGCGGCAGCGCGATGTTGTTGGTGTTGTTGGGCGTGCCGGTCTGGATCTGCCGCGGCCCGCCCGGCGCCTCGGTCTTGGCCTCGAAGTAGCTGGCGGCCAGGTAGGCGCGGGTGTCGTCGTTGAGCTTGACGGTGAAGCGGCCGTAGATGCCGCCCTGCTCCATCGCCGGCTGCGCCTGGCCGAACAGCGCCAGCGGGTTCTGCTCGCAGTAGCTGCCGTTGGCGTCGGTGCGCGCGATCGAGTCCGGCCCGCACGGCCGCAGCGGCTGCGACAGCGCGCCGGGATCGGGCACGCCGCTGGTGATGTCGCCGGGGGTGGCCAGCGTGCCCGGCGTCACCGAGCCGTACACCGAGCCCACGCCCAGCGCCGGCTGGCCGATGTTGTTGTTCTGCCCGCCGATGCGGGTGAGGTCGAGCGTGTTGTACGGGAAGCCGCGGTCGCGCAGCCAGATCGCGTTGTCCTTCTGGTACTGCACCGCGAGGTAGCCGTTGTGGCCGTCCTTCTCCAGGTCGCCGCCGCCGGCGAGGAAGGTGGCCTTGCGGGTGAAGCCGCCGCCGTGCTGCGAGGTGCCCACGTCCACCGTGCCCTCCACGCCCTGGTAGTGCGGCTTGAGGATCACGTTGACCACGCCGGCGATGGCGTCGGCGCCGTACAGCGAAGAGGCGCCGTCCTTCAGCACCTCGATGTGGTCCACCGCCGCCAGCGGGATGGTGTTGAGGTCCACGAACGAGCGCTGGCCGTCGTCGGCCACCGCGTAGTTGGCGCTGCGATGGCCGTCGATCAGCACCAGCGTGGAGTTCACCGTGAGGCCGCGCAGCGCCACGCCGGAGGCGCCGGCGGCGAAGCCGTTGGAGAACGCATTGGGGATCGAGCCGCTGTTGTCCGCCGAGATCGCGCGCACCACGTCGGACAGCGTGGTCAGGCCGCTGCGCTCGATCTGCTGGGCGGAGATGGTGGTCACCGGCGAGGGCGTCTCCACGTCGATGCGCGGGATCGCCGAGCCGGTGACGGTGATGGTCTGCAGCTGGGTGGCCTGCTGGCCGGTCTGGTCCTGCGGCGGGGCGGAGGGGGCATTGCCGGTCTGGGCGAGCGCGGCGCCTGCGGGGGACAAAAGCAAACCAGCAAGCGCCAAAGCGAGCTTGTTACGCTTCATCGTCGTGTCCTCGTTGTGGGTTGCAACGCATCCGGGAGCCGGAGGGGATGTCGCGCAGGCGGCGTCCGAACCCTCGGATGGGGGGAAGTTGCGGGGCCAGTCTTCCACCATTGCCAAAACATCACAAGCGCTTAAGCGCGCCTTGATTTCTTTTTTTGCGGGCGCGCCGCGAATGGCACGGGTGATGCTTCAAGTCGTTGCGGCGCAACAAGAAACCGGCGCGCCAAGCCTCGCTTCCCCATGGATCGCCTGGACGTCCATACGTCCATTTGCCCCTGCCCCGCCGGCGCGCCCGCCGCTCCGTCCGACCGGACCGCCGGCGCCGCCCCGCGGCGCCATCTCGCCGCAACCGCGACGGTCGGGGATAATCCCCGGATGCCACCCGTCCACGCCGTCCGCCCCCGCCCCGGCCTGCTGGCCGCCCTCCTCCTGACCGGCGCGCTGCTGCAGTCGTCCGCCGCCGCGCGGCCGGCCGAGCGCCAGGACAAGGCCACCGCGCAGAAGGAACTGAACGAGGTGCGGCAGAAGATGGAGGCGCTCAGCCGCGAGCAGGCGCAGACCGCCGCGCGCCGCGACAGCATGAACGCCGCCCTCGCCAGGCAGGCCGAGGCGCTGGCCGCCGCCGCCCGCGCGGTGCGCGAGACCGACGCCGCGCTGGCCGCCAAGCAGCAGCAGCTCGACCAGCTGCAGCGGCAGCGCGCCGAACTGCAGTCCCGCCTGGACGGCCAGCGCGCCGCCATCGCCGAGCTGCTGCGCGCCACCTACGCGCTGGGCCGCGGCTCGGACCTGCGCCTGCTGCTGGGCGACCAGGACATCGCGCAGATCGCCCGCGCGCTGGCCTATTCCAAGTACTTCCAGCAGGACCGCGTGCAGCGCGTGCAGGCGCTGATGGGCGACCTGGCCAGGCTGCAGGAGCTGGAAGCCTCGATCGACGCCGAGCGGCAGGCGTTGCTGGCGACGCGCGCCGAGCGCGAGCAGCGCGCGCAGGCGCTGGCGCAGCAGCGCGCCGCGCGGCAGAAGCTGGCCGCGCAGGTCGACGCGCAGTACAAGGACCAGGCGCAGCGGCTGGCCGCGCTGAAGCAGAACGAGGCCTCGCTCAACCAGCTGCTGGCGAAGATCCAGCAGGCCATCGACGAGGCCGCCCGCGAGGCGGCGCGCCACGCCCGGCCCAGCCCGGCCGCGCCGGGCGCGCCGTCCGGCAAGGGCACCGCGAACATCCGCGGCAGCCTGCCCTGGCCGGCCGCCGGGCCGGTCAACAGCTACGGCAACGGCGTGCTGATCCGCGCCCCGGCCGGCAGCGAGGTGCACGCGGTGGCGCGCGGGCGGGTGGTCTACGCCGCCTTCCTGCGCGGCTACGGCATGCTGATCATCCTCAACCACGGCGACGGCTGGATGAGCATGTACGGCAACAACGAGAGCCTGCTGCGCGGCGTCGGCGACCAGGTCGAGGCCGGCCAGGCGCTGGGCACCGCCGCGCCGCCGCTGGGCGACAACACCGGCGTGTACTTCGAGCTGCGCCGCAACGGCCGCCCGGTCGACCCGCGCAGCTGGCTGGCGCGCCAGCGTTGACGCCCGGCCCGCGTTGGGCGGAGCATCACCGGCACGGAATTCCGGCCGCCGCCGGCGGTCGAACCACGCAGCCTTTCCCCACGGAGTCCCCCATGCGCCTTACCACCTGCGGTCTGCTCGCCCTGCTGCTGGCGGCCCCGGCGCTGCCTGCGCAGACCGCGCCCGCGGCGGCCGCCAGCGCGCCGGCCGCGGCCGGCACGGCCGCCGGCAAGCCCGACCGGGTCGACCTGGACGACATCCGCAACTTCAGCCGCGTCTACGAGGTGATCCGCCAGGCCTACGTGGAGCCGGTGGACAACAAGACGCTGATGAACGCCGCGATCAGCGGCATGCTGAGCGGCCTGGACCCGCACAGCGAGTACCTCGACAAGGAGGGCCTGGCGCAGCTGGACGAGGACACCACCGGCCAGTACAGCGGCCTGGGCATCGAGGTGCTGCAGGTGGACGGCAGCCTGCGCGTGGTCGCACCGATCGACGACACGCCCGCCTCGCGCGCCGGCATCAAGCCGGGCGACACCATCGTCAAGATCGACGGCAAGGCGGTGGACGCGGACAACGCGGACGACATGTTCAAGCGCCTGCGCGGCGAGCCCGGCAGCAAGATCACGCTGACCGTCGTGCACGAGAACGGCGACAAGCCGGTCGACTACCACCTGGTGCGCGAGAAGATCTCGCTGACCAGCGTGAAGATCCGCCCGCTCGAGCCCGGCTACGCCTACATCCGCATCAGCCAGTTCCAGGAGGACACCGCCGACGACCTGGAGAAGAAGTTCGCCGACTACGCGAAGAAGAACGGCGCGCCCAGGGGCGCGGTGCTGGACCTGCGCTCCAATCCCGGCGGCCTGCTCACCGCCGCGGTGGCGGTGAGCGACGACTTCCTCGACGGCGGCACCATCGTCACCACGCGCGGCCGCCTGCAGGACGCCAACATGCAGTTCTCCGCGCACCCGGGCGACCTGCTCAAGGGCGCGCCGATCGTGCTGCTGGCCGACAACGGCACCGCCTCGGCCGCCGAGATCGTCGCCGGTGCGCTGAAGGACAACCACCGCGCGCTGATCATGGGCCGGCGCACCTTCGGCAAGGGCGTGGTGCAGACCGTGCTGCCGCTGGACGCCGACCACGCGGTGAAGCTCACCACCGCGCGCTACTACACGCCCAGCGGCACCTCCATCCAGGCCGAGGGCATCAAGCCGGACATCGCGCTGGCGGACCTGGCGGTGAACAAGGCCGAGAGCCCGGCCACCCTGATCACCTCCGAGGCGGACCTGAAGAACCACCTGGCCAACGAGGACGGTTCGGCCAAGGACATCGACAACGACGGCAGCGCCGAGAACGCCAGGCTCGCCACCGAGGACTACGCGCTGTCGCAGGCGCTGAACGTGCTCAAGGGGCTGGCGCTGGGGCGCGGCGCGCCTTCGCCCGCGCGCTGAGCCAGCGCGGCCGGAGGCCGCTCCCGCAAAAAAGAAAAGCGGTGGTCTCCTAGCCTTGGACCGCCGCCGGCCGCAGCAGCCAGCGCACCGCCAGCACGCCCAGCTCGTAGAGCAGGCACATCGGCACCGCCAGCATGATCATCGAGGTGATGTCCGGCGGGGTGATCACCGCGGCGATGGCGAACGCGCCGACGATGGCGTAGCGGCGCCCGCTGCGCAGCTTCTCCAGGTTCACCACGCCGACCGCGGCGAGGATCACCACCGCCACCGGCACCTCGAAGCACAGGCCGAAGGCGAAGAACATCAGCATCACGAAGTCGAGGTAGTGGGTGATGTCGGTCATCATCTCCACGCCCTGCGGCGTCACCGCGGTGAGGAAGCGGAACGCCGCCGGCAGCACCAGGAAGTAGGCGAACGCGCAGCCCAGGTAGAACAGCGCCAGCGCCGCCGCCAGCAGCGGCCGCGCCAGGCGCTTCTCGTGGCGGTACAGGCCGGGGCTGACGAAGGCCCACAGCTGGTACAGGATCATCGGCATGCTGATGAACAGCGCCGCGTAGAAGGCCAGCTTGAGCGGGGTGATGAAGGGGCTGGCCACCTCGGTGGCGATCAGGTGCGCGCCCTCGGGCAGGCGCGCCACCAGCGGCGCGGCCAGCTCCGCGTACAGGCGGTTGGCGAACGGCACCAGCGCCAGCAGCACCAGCAGCACGGTGGCGCAGGCCTTGAGCAGGCGCGAGCGCAGCTCGATCAGGTGCGAGAACAGCCCCTGCTGCAGGTCGAATTCGGGCTCAGGCGCCGCCATGCGTGGGTTCCTTGCGCGGCGCGGCGGCGGAAGCCGGCGGCGCGGCGGGGGCGTCGGCGAACAGGTCGCCGGTCGGGTCCGGCTCGTCCGGCGGCGCGATCGCGGCGGCGGCGTCCGGCTTCGCGGCATCCCTGCCATCGCCGGCATCGGCCGGCGCGGGCCCGGCCCCGGACAGCGCCTCGGCGGCCTCGGCGAACGGCGCGCTCACCTCGGCGCGGGTCCGCTCGGCCGCCTCGCGCACGCCGTGCACGGCCTCGCGCACCTGCGCCTGCGCGGCCTCGGCCTGCGCCGCCGCCTCGCGCGCGGCGCGGCGGATCTCCTCCACCTCCAGCTCGCGCTCGACCTCGGCGCGCACGCTGTCCCAGCCCTGGCGCACGCGGCGCAGCAGCGCGCCCGCGGTGCGCGCGGCGCCGGGAAGCTTCTCCGGCCCCAGCACGATCAGCGCCACCAGCGCCAGCAGCAGCAGCTTGGCGAAGCTGAGCTCGATCATCGCGCCACCGCGCGCTTACTTGGTTTCGCTGGAGTCGCGCTGACCCTGCTTGGCGTCGGCGCCGGCCGGCGGGTCGGCGCGCAGCTTCTCCTGCGCGGCCGCGTCCTTGCCGCCGTCCTCGTCGTCGTGCAGCGCCTTCTTGAAGCCGCGCACCGCCTTGCCCAGGTCGGGGCCGATCTTGGTCAGCTTGCCGGTGCCGAAGATCACCAGCACCACGACCAGCAGGATGATCCAATGCCAGAAACTGTCCAGACCCATGTTCAACCTCTGTCACGGCCCGCCGCCGATGGCGGGGGCCTCGATCGTCGTTAAGGGGAATCAGCGCGCAGTGTACTCCTCCAGGCGGTCGCGGAAGTCGACCACCGGGCCGGGCACGTTACCGACGCCGCCCTCGAAGATGCGCCGCGGGGTGATGCCGGCGCCGTAGACCGCCGCGTTGGCGTCGTAGTCGATGCGCAGCGCCGAGCCGTCCAGCGCCACGCCGGCGAACAGGCCGCGCGAGCGCGAGTAGGAGTAGATCTCGGCCTTGAGCTGGCTGTCGGTGGCCGCGCTGGCGGTGCGCCCGACCGGGCCGGCGGCGGCGGCGGCGTCCGCGCCCAGGGTGAACTTGCCGTCGACGATGGAATCCACCCCGCGCTGGGTGCGGAACACCAGGATCACGTCGGTGGAGGACACGCCGGCCTGGAAGCCGATGCTGCCGCCGGTCATGGTGATGAAGCTGGGGTTGGACCAGGTGCCGTCGGCGGTCTTCACCGAGATCAGCCCCTCGCCGCGGCGGCCGCCGAAGATGAAGCCGGCCTTGACCAGGTCGGGGATCACCGCGATCGCCTTGGCGTCGCGCAGCAGGTCCTGCGGGATCGCCTTGTCCGGCGCGGCCATGATCTCGTTGAGCACGCGCACGGCGTTCTTCGCGCGCACCAGCGGCGGATCCTCCGCGTGCGCGGCCATCGCGGGCAGCAGCAGGGCGAGGGCGAGAAGCGACAGACGGCGCAGGGATGCTTTCAACATGGGTGACTCCACTCCAGTTCCCGGAAACGACGACGCGGCTGCGACCGCGCGACACGGCGCGCCGCGAAGACCTTGTGGCAGACTCTGCGGCTCGTCCCGCCGCCGCCGCCACGATGCCAAGCAGTCACTATACCGGCCCCGCCGGCCATTCCCACGACCGCCCGCCGGCCGAGACTGGCGTACTGCTGGTGAACCTGGGCACACCGGACGCGCCGACGGCGGCGGCGGTGCGCCCCTACCTGGCCGAGTTCCTCGCCGACCCGCGCGTGATCGACTACCCGCGCTGGCTGTGGCGGCCGATCCTGCACGGGGTGATCCTGCGCGTCCGGCCGCGGCGCTCGGCGCATGCCTATGGACGCATCTGGACGCCGCAGGGTTCCCCGCTGCGCGTGGGCAGCGAGGCGCTGGCCGCGGCGCTGCAGGCGGAGCTGGACCGGCGCCGGCCGGGCGCCGCGCGCGTGGCGCTGGCGATGCGCTACGGCCGGCCCCCGGTGGCCGCGCAGGTCGAGGCGCTGCAGCGCGCGGGCGCGCGCCGCCTGCTGGTGCTGCCGCTGTACCCGCAGTATTCGGCCACCTCCACCGGCTCGGTGATCGACGCGGTGGCCGATGCGTTCAAGCGCCTGCGCTGGCCGCCGGAGCTGCGCATCGTCAACGACTACCACGACGACCCCGCGCACATCGAGGCGCTGGCGCGGTCGATCGAGCGCTGGTGGGCCGCGCACGGCCGCGGCGACAAGCTGCTGCTGTCCTTCCACGGCATCCCCGAGCGCTACGTGCGCCTGGGCGATCCCTACCTCGACCAGTGCCAGGCCACCGCGCGCCTGCTGCGCGCGCGGCTGGGGCTGGACGAGGCAGCGCTGCAGGTCAGCTTCCAGTCGCGCGTGGGCCGCGAGGCCTGGCTTTCGCCCTACACCGACGCCACCGTGCGCCGGCTCGCCGGCGAGGGCGCGAGGCGGCTCGACGTGGCCTGCCCCGGCTTCGCGGTGGACTGCCTGGAGACGCTGGAGGAGATCGCCATGCAGAACCGCGACTTCTTCCGCGCGGCCGGCGGCGAGGAACTGCGCTACATCCCCGCGCTCAACGACGCCCCCGCGCAGGTGGCGCAGCTGGCCGGCCTGGTGCTGCGCCACGCGCAGGGCTGGCCCGGCTTCGCGGCGGACGGCGCCGCGGCCGGGGCGCGACCGCCCGCATGACGCCGCGCCCGGCCGCGCCGACCGAGCTCCGCCTCGCCCTGCCGCGGCTCGCGCTGGCCGCGCAGTGCTGGGGCGACGCCGGCGCGCCGCCGCTGCTCGCCCTGCACGGCTGGCTGGACAACGCCGCCAGCTTCGCGCGGCTGGCGCCGCGGCTCGCCGCGCGCTGGCGGGTGATCGCGCCGGACCTGCCCGGCCACGGCCGCTCGGACCACCTGCCGCCCGCGGCCGGCGGCTACGCCTTCGCCGACTACGTGCGCGCCGTGCTGGAGGCGCTCGACGCGCTGGGCCTGGCGCGCTGCGCCCTGCTCGGCCACTCGATGGGTGCCGGCATCGCCTCGCTGGTCGCCGCCGCCGCGCCGGGGCGCGTGGAGCGGCTGTGGCTGATCGAGGGGCTGGGCCCGCTCGGCGACGACGGCGCGCACACCCTGCAGCGCTTCCGCGAGGCGCTGGCCGCGCCGGCCGACGGCAAGCCGCTGCGCCGCTACGCCGACGTCGGGCAGGCGGTGCGCGCGCGCAGCGTCGCCGGCGGCCTGCGCGCGGAGCTGGCGCGACCCATCGTCGAGCGCGGCCTGCGCGAGGCCGAGGGCGGCGGCTGGCAGTGGCGCAGCGACCCGCGGCTCACCCGGCCCAGCGCGGTGCGCCTGGCCGAACCGCAGGTGCGCGCCCTGCTCGCCGGCATCGAGGCGCCCGCCGCGCTGCTGCTGGCGCGCCCGGCCACGCCCTACCTGCCCGAGGCGATGATGCGCGAACGCGCCGCCTGCGTGCCGCGCATCGCGGTGGCGCACCTGGACGGCGGCCACCACCTGCACCTGGAGCATCCGGCCGCGGTCGCCAGGTGGATCGGCGCGGCCGCCTGACCGGCGCCACATGCAGCCGCCGCCGCGCCGCCCTAGACTGCCCCCCATGCGGCACCTGCAACGCGCCAACTACGGACGGCCAGACCACCTGCGCCACACGGACGGCCTGCAGGTCTCGTCCACGCCCTACGCTGGCAACGGTGCCCTGCCCCGGCACGAGCACGACGAACCCTACCTGTGCCTGGTCGCGGCCGGCGGCTACCGGCAGGATTCGTCCGCGGGCGAGCACGACTGCATGCCGGGTCTGCTGCTGACGCATCCGCGGGGACACCGCCATTCCAACCGCTTCGGACCTGCCGGCGCGCGCTGCATCAGCATCTTCTTCGACGGCCAACCCGGCGGCGGCATTGCGCGGCTGCTCTCCGACCATCGCCGGTTCCGCCTGCCCGGCGCCGACCGGCTCGCCGCGCGAATCGAAGACGAGCTGCGCGCGACCGACGACGCGGCTCCGCTGGCCCTGCAGGCGGCCGTGCTGGAACTGGCGGCGCGGGCCTGCCGGATGGAAGGCGAGCAGCGCCCCGCATGGCTGGAGCGGGTGCGGCAACGCCTGCACGACGATCCGCTCGTCGCGCCGTCGCTGCACGAGCTGGCCGCACTGGCGGGCGTGCATCCCGCGCATCTGGCGCGCAGCTTCCGGCGAGTGCACGGCGTCCCGGTGGGCGAATACCTGCGCGGCCTGCGCGTCGAGCTGGCGCGCCGGGCATTGCGCGACGCGCGCCTCTCCATCGCCGAGGTGGCGGCCGCGACGGGCTTCAGCGACCAGAGCCATTTCGCGCGAGTGTTCCGGCGTGCCGTCGGGCTGACGCCGAGAGACTACCGGCGCCGGATGCAAGGCGCGTCCTGATCGGTCACGCGCGTGCTAGACCGCGCCGCTCGCCGCCGGTGAGCATGGGACTCCCCGCGAGGAGCTTTCCCATGACGCGATGCACCCGCCTTCTCCTGCTGCTGGCCTGGCTGCCGGGCCCCGCGCTGGCGGCCGACGACGGCGCGTCCCGGCTACTGGACATGCTGCGCCAGGCGCACGGTGGCGCCCGGTGGCACGCGGTGGGCGCCCTGCTGGCCGATGGGCGCGAGTCGAGCGCGGGGCTCGACGGCCCCTGGCAGTCCGTCGTCGACCTGCGCAGCGGCCGCTACCGCGCACAGGCGCGCAACGCGCTGTTCGCCACGGCGGAAGGCGCCGACGCGTCCGGACACTGGCGGCAGGACGATTCGGGCCTGCTGCATCCGCTCGACTCCGGGGAGGCGAAGACCGCCGCCATCGGCGAGGACTGGCTGCGCCGCTACGGCTTCATGAGCGACGCCGGCGCGGTGGCCTACCGCCGGCTGCCGGACGCGGAAGAGGCCGGCCGGCGCTATCGGCGCCTGGAAGCCACGCCGGCCGGCGGCCGCGCGCTGGTCCTGTGGATCGATCCGGCCAGCCATCGGGTGGATCGCGCGGTGTGGCGGCGCTCCTTCGTGACCGTCACCCGGCGCTTCGCCGACTACCGCGCGGTCGGCGGCCTGCAGTTGCCGTACCGCATCGCCACGTCCGCCGTCACCGTCACCGGCGCCAACGACGGCGAGAGCGTGGACACGGTGACCGGCTATCGCGTGCTCGGCACGGGGGCCGTGGTCGACACGCGGCGTCCCGACAACAGGGTGACCGACGTGGCGATGGCCGGCGGCGCCCGCGCCGCCGTCACGCGGATGCGCGTCGAAGGCGGCATGGTGCTGGTGGACGTGGCCATCGACGGCGGCGCGCCGATGCCCTTCATCCTGGACACCGGCGGCCATGCCATCCTCACCAGCGACGCGGCGCGCAAGCTGGGCCTGAAGACGCAGGGCGAGGGCGTCAGTGCCGGCTCCGGTCCCGGCTCGATGCGCACCGCCTATGCCCGCGTCGGCGATACCGCGCTGGGCGCCGCGCACGTGCGCGACCTGGTCTACCTGGTGATGCCCTATCCCTACAGCTTCTACGAGCGCGGCGAGGGCAAGGCGCCGATCGCCGGCCTGCTGGGACTGGAAATCTTCGAGCGCTTCGCGGTGAGCTTCGACTACGACAAGGGCCAGCTGCGCCTGCAGCCCTACGACCAGGGCGCCGCGCCGCCGCAGCCCGACGGCGACGCGCTGGCGCTGAGCTTCACCGACGACATGCCGCTGGTCGCGGCCACCCAGGACGGCCATCGCGGCGTCTTCGGCATCGATACCGGCAACTCCGGCTACCTGCTGACCTTTCCGCAATGGGCCGAGCGCGAGGGCATCGCCGCGCGCTACGCTGCCGGTGCGCCCTTGCCCACCGGCGGCGTGGGTGGCCTGTTCACCGCGCACATCGCCCACGCCCGCAGCTTCACGCTGGGCCGGCAGCGGGTGGCGCCGCTGGTGGCCATGTTGACCCGCGGCGACGCCGGCGCGACCGGCAATCCCAGCGAGGCCGGCAACATCGGCCAGGACATCCTGGCGCGCTTCAACGTGCACTTCGACTACCGCCGCCAGCAGATGGTGCTGACGTCCCGCGCGAAACCCCCGGCGTGGCACTACGGCATGGCCGGCTTTCGCGCGGCCAAGCAGGCGGGACAGCCGGACCGCTACCAGGTCATCGACGTGACGCCCGGCGGCCCCGCGCAGCTGGCCGGCCTCCGGCGGAACGACGCGATCATGGCGGTGAACGGCAGGCAGGCCGCGACGCTGGGGCTGGGCGAGCTGCGCGACCTCACCAGCCACCTGCCGGAAGGCACGGCGGTGACGCTCACCCTGGCCGACGGCCGCGTGCTGGAAATGCGGGCGCGCGATCTCGCGGCCAAGTAGCGCCCCGGCGACGGGACGGGCACGCGACGGCACCGGGGCGGCCGGGGATGCCGTCACGCACGGCGCCCCGGCCACGGCCCGTCCGGACCCCGCACGTCCTCGGCCGCGATGCGCCTCGCCCTCCCTCGGCGGGCCCGTCCACGCGCTTCAGGCCGAGATCGCCAGCCGCTCGCTGCGGTACAGCTGCACGGTGGCGCCCGCGGCGAGCAGCGCGGCCAGCGCGGTGCCGCCGAGGCACATGGCCAGCGACTGCGGCGACAGGCCGTTGCCGCGCACCAGGTCGAGGATGCCGAGGTGCTGGCCGAGCAGCGGCACCGCGTACATCCAGCCCTGCGGCTTGAACGGCAGCATCATCAGCATGATGCTCGGCAGGAGCGGCAGCATCATCAGGAACGACAGGTAGGTCTGCGCCTCGCGGTAGCTCTTGGCGAAGGCCGCCACCATCGACTGCAGCGCCGCCAGCAGCACGATCATCGGCAGCTGCAGCAGCAGCACGCGCAGGGCGAAGCCGGGGCCGAGGTCGATCTCCATGCCCAGCTTCTCGGTGGGCACGAAGCCGCCGATCACGCCGAAGGCGAGCAGGCAGATCACCAGGCTGGCGGCGGAGAACGCGCAGATCGCCGCCAGCTTGCCGAGGAAGATCTTCCAGCGCGGCACCGGGTTGGCGAACAGCGGCTCCAGCGACTGCCGCTCGCGCTCGCCGGCGGTGAGGTCGATCGCCAGGTACATGCCGCCGATGAAGATGGTCAGCACGAACAGGTACGGCAGCATGTTGAACATCAGCACCGCGCGCGACTGCGCGGTGGCCTGGTCGCGCTTGGCCACCTGCACCGGCACCGCCACCGCGGGCGACAGCCCGCGCGCCACCAGCCGCATCGCGCCCTGCTGGCGCGAGTAGGTCTCCAGCAGCTTGGTGACGCGCTCCACCGGCGTGTCGGCGCCGCGCTGGGAGGAGTCGTAGATCACCTCCACCTGCACCGGCTCGCCCTTGCGCCAGGCCTTGGCGTAGCCGGGCGCGATGCGCAGCACCAGGTCGGCGTCCTGCCGGCGCACCGCCTCCTCCGGGTCCGCGACCGCCGGCTGCGGCACGATGCCGCCGGCCTTCAGCGCGTCGACCAGGTTGGGCGCGTACTGCGCGCCGATCAGCGGTACCGCGAGCGGCTTGTCGGCCTTGTCCAGCTGCTGGTTGATCGAGATGTTGACCAGCATGACGAACAGCAGCGGCGTCAGCAGCGGGCCGGTGAGGAAGGCGCTGGTGAGCGTGCGGCGGTCGCGCAGGTTCTCGCGCACCTCCTTGAGGAACACGGTGAGGAAGCCGCGCGCGCGGCGCAGGGGCTGGGTGGCGGCGTTCATGCGGCAAGGCCCTCCTCGCTGCCGATCAGTCTCACGAAGGCGTCCTCCAGGTTGGCCTGGCCGGTCTGCGCGCGCAGCGCGTCGGGGGTGTCGTCGGCGACCACGCGGCCGCGCGCGATCACCACGATGCGGTCGCACAGCGCGCCCACCTCCTGCATGATGTGGCTGGAGAACAGCACGCAGCGCCCTTCCGCCTTCAGATGCAGCATGAACTGGCGCAGCGCGCGCGTGGCCATCACGTCCAGCCCGTTGGTCGGCTCGTCCAGGATCACGTTGCGCGGGTCGTGCACCAGCGCGCGGGCGATCGCGGTCTTCACCCGCTGCCCCTGCGAGAAGCCCTCGGCGCGGCGGTCGGCGATGTCGGCCATCTCCAGCGCGGCGACCAGCGCCTCGCGGCGCGCGCGCAGCTCGTCCTCCGGCAGGCCCTGCAGGCGGCCGAAGTAGTCGATGTTCTCGCGCGCGGTGAGGCGCTTGTACAGGCCGCGCGCGTCCGGCAGCACGCCGAGCCGGCGGCGCACCGCCAGCGGATCGGCCGCCGCGTCGACGCCGTCCACCAGCACCTGGCCGCGCTCGGGCGCCATCAGCGTGTAGAGCATGCGCAGCGTGGTGGTCTTGCCGGCGCCGTTGGGGCCGAGCAGGCCGGTGATCTGGCCGTCGCGGGCGGCGAAGCTCACCCCGTCCACGGCCTTCACCGCGCCGAACGTCTTGTG
>Ga0164243_10006821_pt1 | contig 17223 bp, 14 predicted proteins | sample OricompcompostOP_FD_108781 | JGI IMG/M metagenome (GOLD analysis project Ga0164243, IMG submission 108781) | Organic Plus compost microbial communities from Emeryville, California, USA - Original compost - Organic plus compost (OP) | ecosystem: Engineered > Solid waste > Mixed feedstock >... | reverse complement strand
GCGCCCACCTGCACTTCGAGGCGCGCATGTCCCCCGAGTACGGCTCCGACCTCGACCCGGTCGCCTACCTCCGGTCGCACGGCGTGAACATCTGAGGCGTACCGTCGCGCCCTCCGCGGCGTAACCGACCCGCTCAAGCCCCGGCTCCCGCGAGCCGGGGCTTTCGCCGTTTTCGAACCCGTCCGCGCATGCGCCGCCTGTCCAAAAATTATGTATGGATTCCGGTCCGCCGTCGGAAATTGTCTCCGGTTGCAATAGAGTCACGAACGGACGTCAATCGTCGACGTTTCACGGGGATTAAGCCGGAGGTCGGTCATGCGTATTCCCGCGCACTCGGTGTGCACGGCGATCCGGGACGACATCGTCGCCGGTGTCTACGAGCGCGGGGGCCGGCTCACCGAGGAACTGCTCGCCCGCCGCTACGGGGTCTCCCGCGTCCCCGTCCGCGAGGCGCTGCGCACCCTGGAGGCCGAGGGGTTCGTGGTGACCCGGCGGCACGCGGGCGCGTGCGTCGCGGAGCCCACCGAGCAGGAGGCCGCCGACCTCCTGGAGATGCGCCAGCTCCTGGAGCCGCTCGGCGCCTCCCGGGCGGCCCAGCGGCGCACCGACGCCCATCTCAAGGTGCTGCGCGGCCTGGTCAGGCTGGGGCAGGAACGCGCACGTCAGGGCAACAGCGACGACCTGCGCTCGCTGGGCGGCTGGTTCCACGAGACGCTCGCCCAGGCCTCCGGCAGCCCGGCGCTGACGTCGATGCTGACTCAGCTCAGGCACAAGATCGCCTGGATGTACGCGGTGGACGGGCCGCCCGATCCGGTCGCGTACTGGGCGGAGCACGGCGCCATCGTGGACGCCGTGGCACGCGGCGACGGCGAGCGCGCCCGGACCCTCACGGCCCTGCACACCGAGCAGGCGAACGCCGGACACCGGCTGCGGTTCGGCTCCGGAGCCGAACGCGCCGTCCGCACGGACCGTGTGAGGAACTCGCAACATCCCGTAAACATGACGAGCCTGCGCCATTAACACGAGTCCCGTATACAAAGAGAGTGGAAATCGCGGGGGCTTTTTCTGCTGCCCGGAAATGGGAATGAGAAAGGCCCGCCCGGTGGTCCGGGCGGGCCTTTCCGTGTCGCACGGCACTCGCGTGCGGAATTCGTGGTCAGACGGTCTCGGGGAGTTCCTCGAGACCCTCGGCGACCAGCTTCGCCAGACGGTCCAGGGCGGCGTCCGCGCCCTCGGCGTCGGAGGCGAGGACGATCTCCTCACCGCCCTGCGCGCCCAGGCCCAGGACGGCCAGCATCGAGGCCGCGTTGACGGGGGTGCCCCCGGCCTTGGCGATCGTCACCGGGACGCCTGCGGCCGTGGCGGCTCGGACGAAGATGGAGGCGGGGCGGGCGTGGAGACCCTCGGCCCAGCCGACGTTGACGCGGCGCTCAGCCATGTGTTGCTGCCCTTCGCTGTTCAGGGTTGTCTAGACCAGTCTTCCATATCGTGGCGCGTGCCCGGAGCGGCGTCCGGGACGGCCCGACGACCCCCGGGCCGCGGCCTCGGCCCGGCGGTCGTCACCACAGACTGCCTCGCGCCGCCGTCGGACGCGAGCCGTACTCTGGGGCCCATGCAGACCTCGTCGGACCGCCACGAGTACCCCGCCCACTGGGAGGCCGACGTGGTGCTGCGCGACGGCGGCACCGCGCGCATCCGTCCCATCACCGCGGACGACGCGGAGCGGCTGGTCAGCTTCTACGAGCAGGTGTCCGACGAGTCGAAGTACTACCGCTTCTTCGCGCCCTACCCGCGGCTGTCGGCCAAGGACGTGCACCGCTTCACCCACCACGACTTCGTGGACCGCGTCGGGCTCGCGGCGACCGTCGGCGACGACTTCATCGGCACCGTGCGCTACGACCGCATCGGCGCGGGCGGGCGGCCCGCGACCGGCGAGGAGGCCGACGAGGCCGAGGTCGCGTTCCTGGTGCAGGACGCCCACCAGGGCCGGGGTGTCGCCTCCGCCCTCCTGGAGCACATCGCCGCGGTCGCCCGGGAGCGCGGCATCCGCCGGTTCGCCGCCGAGGTGCTGCCCGCCAACACCAAGATGATCAAGGTGTTCACCGACGCCGGGTACACCCAGAAGCGCAGCTTCGAGGACGGCGTGGTGCGCCTGGAGTTCGACCTCGAACCCACCGACCGCTCCCTGGCCGTGCAGTACGCGCGCGAGCAGCGCGCGGAGGCCCGCTCGGTGCAGCGGCTCCTCGCCCCTGGCGCGGTCGCCGTCATCGGCACCGGCCGCGCCCCCGGCGGCGTCGGACGCAGCATCCTCGGCAACATCCGCGACGCCGGCTTCACCGGCCGCCTCTACGCCGTCAACGGGGCGCTGCCGGAGGGGGAGAAGGAGCTCGACGGCGTTCCCGCCTTCCGCTCCGTGCGCGACATCGACGGACCCGTGGACCTCGCGGTCGTCGCGGTGCCCGCCGAACGGGTCCCCGAGGTGGTCGCCGAGTGCGGCGAGCACGAGGTCCAGGGCCTCGTCGTGGTCTCCGCCGGCTACGCCGAGTCCGGCCCCGAGGGCAGGGAGCGCCAGCGCGCCCTGGTCCGGCAGGCCCGCAGCTACGGCATGCGGATCATCGGACCGAACTCCTTCGGCGTCATCAACACCTCGCCCGAGGTGCGGCTGAACGCCTCGCTCGCCCCCGACATGCCCCGCGCCGGACGCATCGGCCTGTTCGCCCAGTCCGGCGCCATCGGCGTCGCGCTGCTGTCCCGGCTGCACCGGCGCGGCGGCGGCGTCACCGGCGTCACCGGCCTGTCCACGTTCGTCTCCTCCGGCAACCGCGCCGACGTCTCCGGCAACGACGTCCTGCAGTACTGGTACGAGGACGCCGACACCGACGTCGCCCTGATGTACCTGGAGTCCATCGGCAACCCCCGCAAGTTCACCCGCCTCGCCCGCCGCACCGCCGCCGCCAAGCCGCTGGTCGTGGTGCAGGGCGCGCGCCACGGAGCCGGACCGCGCGGGCACGCCGTCCGCGCCACCCAGCTGCCGCACGCCACGGTCTCCGCCCTGCTGCGCCAGGCCGGGGTGATCCGCGTGGACACCATCACCGAACTGGTCGACGCCGGCCTGCTGCTCGCCCGCCAGCCCCTCCCCGCCGGACCCCGGGTGGCCATCCTCGGCAACTCCGAGTCCCTGGGCCTGCTCACCTACGACGCCTGCCTCGCCGAAGGGCTGCGCCCGCACCCCCCGCAGGACCTCACCACCGCCGCCTCCGCGGCCGACTTCCACGCGGCGCTCTCCCGCGCCCTGGCCGACGACTCCTCCGACGCGGTCGTCGTCACCGCCATCCCCTCGGTGGGGGAGGGCTCGGTGGGCGACGCGGCCCTGGCGGAGGCGCTGCGCTCGGCCGCCGCCGAGCAGCCCACCAAGCCGGTCCTCGTGGTCCACGTCGAACTGGGCGGCCTCGCCGAGGCCCTGTCCGCCGCGACGAGCACGGCGCCCCAGCCGGGCGCCGCCTCCGGCCCGGTCCCCACGGCGGGCGGCACACCGGCGGGGGAGCGCGCGGAACCCCGCACGGGGGCGGACGCCAAGGGCGCACCCGCACCACCCCCCGAGGGCGCCCACCCCATTCCCGCCTACCCCGCCGCCGAGCGTGCCGTACGGGCGCTCGCGCAGGCCGTGGCGTACGGGCAGTGGAGGCGGGACGCGGCCGACCCCGGCAAGGTGCCGGAGTACGAGGACATCGACGAGCGGGGCGCCGCCGCCCTCATCGACGGGCTGCTCGCCCGCGGCCAGGGCCTCACCCTCACCACCGAGGCCACCTGCGAACTGCTCGCCGCCTACGGCGTCCACGTCCACCGCGCCCTGCCCGCGCCCACCCCCGACGCCGCCGCCGAGGCCGCCCGCACCCTCGGCTACCCGGTCGCCCTCAAGGCGACCGCCCCGCACCTCAGGCACCGCGCCGACCTCGGCGGCGTCCGCCTCGACCTCGCCGACGAGGACCAGCTGCGCCGGGCGTACGCCGAGCTCACCGAGCTGTTCGGCGGCCCCGAGGAGCTGCGTCCCGTGGTGCAGCGGATGGCCCCGCGCGGGGTGGACACCGTGGTCCGCGCCGTCATCGACCCGGCGGCCGGCGCAGTGCTGTCCTTCGGGCTCGCCGGGGCCGCCTCCCAGCTGCTCGGCGACATGGCGCACCGCCTGATCCCGGTGACCGACCGGGACGCCACCTCGCTGGTCCGCTCGATCCGCACGGCGCCGCTGCTGTTCGGCTGGCGCGGCTCGGCGCCCGTCGACACCCCCGCGCTCGAGGAGCTGATGCTGCGGGTGTCGCGCCTGGTCCACGACCATCCCGAGGTGGTCGCGGTCACCCTGGAGCCGGTCGTCGTCGCCCCGCACGGCGTCAGCGTCCTCGGCGCCTCCGTACGCCTGGCGCCGCCGCCCGCCCGCGACGACCACGGCCCCCGGACCCTCCCCGCGTACTGACCCGGGGCGAGCGGTGCCTCGCAGTCGGTGGCCACCCGTAGGATGGGCCACATGGCCAAGACCAGTACGACGTCCCAGGGGCTGCGGGCGGCGATCGAGCGCAGCGGCTACTACCCGGCCCTCGTGGCCGAGGCGGTGGAGGCCGCCGTGGGCGGCGAGCCCGTGCGGTCGTACCTGGTCCACCAGGAGACGACGTTCGACCAGAACGAGGTGCGGCGGCACGTGACCGTGCTCGTCCTCACCGCCAACCGCTTCATCGTCAGCCACACCGACGAGCAGGCCGCCGACAGCACCTCCCCGACCCCCTACGCCACCACGTCCACCGAGTCGGTCAAGCTCGGCCGGATCTCGTCGATCGTGGTCAGCCGCGTGGTCGCCAACCCCGAGTCGTACACGCCGGGCACGCTGCCGCGCGAGATCGTCCTCACCATCGGCTGGGGCGCGGTCTCCCGCCTCGACCTGGAGCCGGCCGCCTGCGGCGACCCCGACTGCGAGGCCGACCACGGCTACACGGGCAGCTCGACGGCCGACGACCTGAGCCTGCGCGTCAGCGAGGCCGGCGACGGACCGGAGACCGTGCGCCAGGCGCTCGCCTTCGCCCAGGCCCTCTCCGAGGCGACCGCGGACCTGCACTGATGGCTCACCCCCCGCCCGCCGCCCACGACCGAGGACCCCTTGCACCCGGCTGGGACACCCACCCGGAGCCCCTCGCGGTCGGCTCCGCGCCCGTCCCGGACTACGGCACCGGCTCCCTGGCCGACCTGCTGCCCACCCTCGCGGCGGGCCTCGGCGTCCCCGGCATGACCGCGGGCATCGGCGAGCTGACCCCCGCCGACCGCAACTGCGTCTTCCTCATCGACGGCCTGGGCTGGGAGCAGCTCAAGGCCCACCCGGAGGAGGCGCCGTTCATGACGTCCCTGCTGTCCGCCTCGCGCGGCGGCACCGGACGTCCGATCACCGCGTGCTACCCGGCGACCACCGCGACCTCCCTCGCCTCCGTCGGCACCGGCCTGCCCCCGGGCGCGCACGGCCTGCCCGGCTACACCGTGCGCGACCCGGACACCGGCGCGCTGATGAACCAGCTGCGCTGGCAGCCCTGGACCCCGCCGGGCGCCTGGCAGCCGTACCCGACGGTGTTCGAACTGGCGCACCGCGCGGGCGTGCACGCCGCGCAGGTGTCCTCCCCGACCTTCGCCAACACCCCGCTGACCAAGGTGGCGTTGAGCGGCGGCACCTTCCAGGGGCGGCTGTCCGGCGAGGACCGCATGGACGCCGCCGCGGAGCAACTGGCCTTGGCCGACCGCGCCCTGGTGTACACGTACTACGCCGAGGTCGACGGCGCCGGCCACCGCTTCGGCGTGGACTCCGACACCTGGCGCGGCCAGCTCATGTACGTGGACCGCCTGGTGCAGCGCCTCGCCGAGCAACTCCCGCCGCGCAGCGCCCTGTACGTCACCGCCGACCACGGCATGGTGGACATCCCGTTCGACGAGACGCACCGCATCGACTTCGACGAGGACTGGGAGCTGAAGGCGGGCGTCGCCCTGCTCGGCGGCGAGGGCCGCGCGCGCCATGTGTACGCGGTGCCCGGCGCCGCGGGCGACGTGCTGGCGTGCTGGCGCGAGGTGCTCGGCGAGCAGTTCTGGGTCGCCTCCCGCGACGAGGCGATCGCCGCGGGCTGGTTCGGACCGGAGATCGACGAGCGGGTGTACCACCGGCTCGGTGACGTGATCGCCGCCGCGCGGGACGACGTCCTGCTCGTCGCCTCCGAGCGGGAGCCCAGGGAGTCGGCGATGGTCGGCAACCACGGTTCCATGACCCCTGCCGAGCAGCTGGTTCCCCTGCTCGAAGTACGCTCCTGACGCGCTCCGCCGTCCCTGCCCCCTGCCGAAAGGTTGCCGACCCCTGATGTCCGAGCTGGTGTTCTTCTGCGGAACGATGGACTGCGGGAAGTCGACCCTCGCTCTGCAGATCGAGCACAACCGGTCGGCACGCGGCCTGGTCGGCATGATCTTCACCCGTAACGACCGGGCCGGCGAGGGCAAGCTCTCCTCCCGTCTGGGCCTGGTCACGGACGCGGTGGAGGTGGAGGACGGCGCCGACCTGTACGCGCACCTCGTCGACCATCTCTCGCAGGGCCGCCGGGCGGACTACGTGATCGCCGACGAGGCGCAGTTCCTGGACCCCGAGCAGATCGACCAGCTCGCGCGCGTGGTGGACGACCTGGACCTGGACGTCTACGCCTTCGGTATCACCACCGACTTCCGCTCCAAGCTGTTCCCCGGCTCCCAGCGTCTGGTCGAACTCGCCGACCGCGTCGAGGTGCTCCAGGTCGAGGCCCTGTGCTGGTGCGGCGCCCGTGCCACGCACAACGCCCGTACGGTCGGCGGCGTGATGGTCGTCGAGGGCGCCCAGGTCGTCGTCGGGGATGTCACCGGCTCCGCGGACGAGATCGGCTACGAGGTGTTGTGCCGGCGCCATCACCGGCGCCGGATGACGGCGGCCACGGCGAGGGCGGCGGCGCTGGCGCCGGATGTGCTGCCGGTGTCGTCGAGCTGAACGGGCCTGAAGGACCGGGTACTTTCCCAAACAAGTGATCGAATTCTGCGGCCGGTCCCGCTATGATCGTCGACTGGCAAGGCCGTAGCGCAGAGGTCGTCGCGCCCACGCATCAAGCTGGAGGACGTCGGTTCGAATCCGACCGGTCTTGCCGCCCTAGTCGTGGAGAAACGTCGACAGACGTCGGTCCGTCCTGGGCGGGCGGGGGCCATTCCGCCCCCGGCGGACCGGACACCGGCGACGGACCGGTGGAGTGGTGATGACGCAGCCGACCCCCGTGCGCTGCCCGGCGATCGAGCACCCGGACGTCCCGGCCGCCGATCCCGCGGGGCTGGACCCGCTGCTGGCCAGGCTCGGCTCGGACCGGACGGTGGAGGACGACGAGACCTTCCCGCTCGGCACCCTCCGCGCGGACGGCCGGGTCGACCTGTGCAAGCAGGGACTCGGAGCGGCGGGCGTCGCCCGGCTGATGCCCGCCACGGCCGCCTCCCCGCACGCCCGGCACGTGCTGCTCGGCACCAACGCCATAGGCGACGAAGGCGCGTTGACGGTAGCCCGCGCCCTCGCCGAGGGCCACGGCCTGCGCACCCTCTACCTCGGCTGCAACCGCATCGGCCCCGACGGCGTCACCGCCCTCGCCGACGCGCTCTCCGCCGACGGCACCGTCCGTGCCCTCTGGCTCAAGCGCAACCCGGTCGGCGACGACGGCGTCACGGCCCTCGCCGCGATGCTCCGCCGCAACACCACCCTGCGCACCCTCGACCTCGTCAACACCGGTGCCACGACGGCGAGTCTGCGCCTCCTGCTGGACGCCCTCACCGGCCGCCCGCACCCCGTGGAACGCCTCTTCCTCGGCGGCAACGGCCTGACCGCCGACTCCGCGGAGCTGCTCGCCGCGTTCGTCCGGGACGCCGGCGTGCGCGAGCTGTACCTGCCCGCCAACCACCTCGGAGACCGGGGCGCCGCCGTGCTCGCGGCGGCCGCCGCCGGCTCCGCACACCCCGTACGGCTCGGCCTGGGCGGCAACGGCATCGGTCCCGCCGGAGCACGCGCCCTCGCCGACGCCCTGGGCGGCATCGAGGCGCTCGACCTCGGACGGCCCATGTCGGAACGGAGCCTCGGCGCCCCCGCCAACGCCACCGGCGACGACGGCGCCCACGCCCTGGCCTCCGCGCTCCCCGGCAGCCCCCTGCGCCGGCTGGAGCTGCGCCACACCGGCCTCACCGGACGCGGCGCGAAGTCCCTCCTGGCGGCCGTCCCGGACGACTCCCCGCTGGAGTACGTCGGCCTGGGCCCCGGCCTGCCCCGCAAGGTGAAGCGCTCCTTCACCCGGCGTCTGCGGCCCATGACCGCCGCCCACCCCGACCTGCGCGCGACAGGGAGCGTCTACCGGTGAGCCGCCGCACCGCACCCGCGTGCTTCTCACCGGCGGAGGCGTCGAGTTGGCGCCGGATCCGCCGGTACGCCGTCCCGCGCACCATGATCGGGCGCGCGACCGAACGCCGTGTCGCGGGCGACTGGCGGGGCGCCTGCGCGGCGGCCCTTTTCGACGTCGACATCGACCTGGCGGAGGTCGCCGAGCACTGCGGCCAGGACGTCGCCGACGCGCTGGAGGACGACCTGCGGCACCTGGTCCCCGACCTGGTGCGCTGGCACCTCCCCCGGAACCTCCACGGCTGGACCACCCTGGGCAACGACCGCACCGTCGTCCTCGCCCGCTACCGGCCGGCCGGCGCGAAGGAACGCCCCCGCGCCACGCCGTACCTGCACGTCACCACACCCGCGATGCGGCAGGGACCGCAGCGGGTCACCCTGAGCTTCGGCACGCTCCTCGACGAGGGGCCGGTCGGCGCCTTCGGCAGCACGACCGAGGACTGGCGGTACGCCCGGCACCTGTGGGACGCGCGGCACACCGCCGACCTGCGCGAGCACGCCGGCGGCCCCGGACGGCTGCCCTTCTTCGACGCGGAGGGCGGACTGCTCGGCCCGGACGCGCTGCCCTCCTCCGATCCCGGGGCGGGGGACGCGGCCGCCCGGGCCGAGTGGGCGACGCTGCTGCACGAGAAAGGGCAGGTCGCGGAGGCCTTCGCCGCGGCCGGCATCGACGCCGACCTGTCGGCGCCGCAGGGCGGCCCCGGCTGGTACCGGAGCGATCCGACGATGCTCGTCGGCAGGTTCGCGCTCGACCACACCCGGCTCGAGCGGGAGGTCCGCCGTCTCCAGGGCGAGGGCGTCGGCGACCGCTTCCTGATCCCCGACGACTGGCGCACCCGGCTGCTGCTGGAACCGACGGCCACCGGTCTCGCGCTGAGGGTCGTGGACCACGACGAGGCCCAGGGCCTGCCCTTCCTGCCCGAGACGCTCTGGCGCAGGCTCCCCGACCTCGACCTGCTCCGGGTGGGCGGGATCGAGCCGGAACACCTGCATCCGCTGGTCGGCGAGCCCTTGTTCCCCGGCGTCCGCCCCGAGGGCGGTGTCGGCGGCCCGCCGGGTCCCGAGGCTCCGCCGTCCGTCCGGGTGCGCTGCCGGGGCGAGTGGCACGAGGTCGGCTTCCGGCCGGGCGTCCTGCTCCGTATGCCGCACAGCGACGAGGAACAGCGGCGCGAGCGTGCCCTGCGCGCGTTCGGCGGCGCCGTCGCCGGATGCTTCGCCGTGGAGCAGACCTGGGCGTCGGGGGAGGGCCGGCTGCCGAAGGCGCTCCAGGCCCAGCGGGGCGACCTGTTCCTCCGCGCCCAGCACGGCGACACCGACGGCGTCCTCCAGCTCCTCGACATGGGCGTGGACTGCCGTGTCCGTGACGCCGGCGGCCGTTCCCTCCTGCACGTGCTGAACCTCGTCGACCACGAGCCGCTGCTGCCCCGGCTGCTCGCGGCGGGGCTCGACCTGGAGGCGAGGGACTCGCAGGACAAGACCCCGCTGTTCGTGGCGGTGGCCGATGGCGGGTCCCCGGCCCTCGTGGAGGCGCTGCTCGACGCGGGCGCCCGGATCGACGTCGAGGACCACATGGAGCAGTCGCTGGCGCACGTGATCCGCCGCTACCGCCGCTCCGACCTGAGCTTCCTCGAAAAGCGCGTGCGGGAGGAGTATCCGGACGTCGGCGCCGACTGGTGGGACGACTACCTGTCCCGCGACGACGAGGACGACGACTAGCGCGTCGGGACGACGGCCACCGGCCCGCCCCCGCCCCCGCTCCCGCGCGGCCCCGGCCCGCGCACCACGATCCCGCCCAGCACAGCGAGGAACCCCCGCCTTGACCACCGCCCCCGCCCCCGACCCGCTGGCCGCCGCCGACGCCCTCGTCTCCCGGCTGCGCGCCCGCCGCACCGAGCCCGCCACCAGCTCCCAACTGGAGGCCCTGGCGCTGGCGGTGACGGCCAACCAGCCCGTCCTCCTCTGGGGCGAGCCCGGCATCGGCAAGTCGGCCGGACTGGAACAGCTCGCCGCCGGACTCGGCCTCCCCCTGGAGACGGTCATCGCGAGCGTCCACGAGCCGTCGGACTTCGCCGGGCTGCCGATCGTCGGCGACGACCCGGCGGCGACCGGCGTGCCCATGGCCCCGCCGGACTGGGCGGTGCGGCTCCGGGACGCCGGGCACGGCCTGCTGTTCTTCGACGAGTTGTCCTCCGCGCCGCCGGCCGTGCAGGCGGCGCTGCTGCGGGTCGTGCTGGAACGCCGGGTCGGCAGCCTGGTCCTGCCCGACGCGGTGCGGATCGTCGCCGCCGCCAACCCGCCGTCGAGCGCCGCGGACGGCTGGCACCTCAGCCCGCCGCTCGCCAACCGCTTCGTCCACCTCCACTGGACCCACGACCCGGCCACGGTCGCGCGCGGCATGGCCGGAACCTGGCCGGAGGCGACGGTCCCGGTCGTCGACCCCGCCAAGGTCCCCGGCGCCGTGGCGCGGGCGCGCGGCGCCGTCTCCGGTTTCCTCACCGCCCGCCCCGGCCTGGTCCACCAGCTTCCCGGCGACGCGGAGACCCGCGGCCGCTCCTGGCCGTCCCCGCGCACCTGGGAGATGGCGCTGCGGCTGCTGGCGACGGCCTACGCGACCGGCGCGGGCCGGGAGGCCACGGCCGCCGCGCTCACCGGGGCCGTCGGGGACGGCGCCGGTATCGAGCTGCTGTCGTACCTGGAGCACCTGGACCTGCCCGACCCCGAGCGGGTCCTCGCCGACCCCGGCGCGTTCGCGCTCCCGGACCGAGGCGACCGGCAACTGGCCTTCCTCATCGCGATCGTGGCCGCCGTGCAGAGCGACCTCACCCGGCCCCGCTGGGAGGCCGCCTGGGCCGTGCTGGCCAAGGCGGTCGACGCGGGCGTGCCGGACGTGGCCGCCCGTGCCGCCGCCGACCTCGCGGCGATGCGCCGGCTGGACTGGCCCGTACCGCCCGGCATCGACGCGTTCCTCGATCTGCTGCAGCTGTCCGGGGCCCTGCCCGGCGGCCGCTGAGGCGAGCGGGCATGACGGACCCCCGCGACGGCCTGGACCGCACCAAACTCCTCGCCGCCCGCTACCGCGCGGCGCACGACCGCCCCTATCTGGCGTCGGCGCTGTACGCCCTCGGCATCGTGGCGAGCAGCGCGGTGCCGACGATGGGCGTGGACCGGCACTGGCGGTGCTACGTGTCGCCCGCGTTCGTCGACGCGACGCCCGTCGAGGAACTCGCGGGCGTGTGGATCCACGAGGTGGCCCACCTGCTGCGCGACCACCACGGCCGCGCCGGACGCCTCCCCGCGGCCGACCAGCGCGACCATTACCGCGTCAACGTCGCCCAGGACTGCGAGATCAACGACGATCTCCTGGCGGACCGTCTGCGCCTGCCCGCCGGACGCGTGGAACCCCGCCTCTACGGCCTGCCCGACGGGCAGTTGTTCGAGCAGTACCTGCCGGCGCTGCCCCCGCACGTCCGGGAACACGACTGCGGCTCGGGCGCCCACGGCACCCCCGCACCGTGGGAACTTCCGCAGGCCGGCGGCCCCGACGGGGTCGGCGAGGCCGAGGCGCAGGCGCTGCGCCGGCACACCGCCGAGGCGATGCGCGCCCACGTGCGCTCGCGCGGCTCCCTGCCCGGCGGCTGGCAGCGCTGGGCCGAGCAGGTCCTGGAACCCACGGTCGACTGGCGGCAGGCCCTGACCGGCGCGGTGCGGGAGGCCGCCGCCTGGGCGGGCGGCGCCGTCGACTACACCTACCGCCGTCCCTCTCGCCGTACCCCGGCGCTGCGCGGTGTGGTCCTGCCGAGCCTGCGCCGTCCGCTGCCCCGGGTGGCCGTCGTCGTCGACACCTCGGGCTCGATGGGCGACGCGGAACTCGCCGCCGCGCTGGCCGAGATCACGGGCGTCCTGCGCGAGGTCGGCGTCCGCGGCAACCGCGTCACCGTCCTCGCCTGCGATGCCGACGTGCACGCCGTGTCGCGGGTGACGTCGGCCGAGCAGGTCACGCTCGGCGGCGGGGGCGGCACGGACATGCGTGTCGGCATCGACGCCGCGCTCGCGTCCCCCGACCGCCCGTCGATCGTGATCGTGCTGACCGACGGGTTGACCCCCTGGCCCGCCGAAACCCCGTCCTGCCGTCTGATCGCGGCCCTGATCGGAGACGGCGCCCCCGAGCCGCCGCACTGGGTGGAAACGGTGCGCGTCCCGGCGGCGCCGGACTAACCGGCCACGTCGAACAGCAGCTCGCTCAGCTCGACCGGCATCGTGATCATGCAGTCGTGGCCGGTGGGCAGCTCCCGCACCCGCGAGGGCGTCCCGTTGGGCTGGACCTCCGGCACCGGCCGCCGCACGATGCCCTCCGGGGTCGCGCCCACGCAGTGGACGTGGGTGCGGGGGACCTGGCGCAGCGCAGGGTTGTCCAGGCGCGCCGGCTGCTGGAGGCACAGCACCGGGTGGTCGGACAGCATGCCGCGCAGCCACTCCTGGTCCGCCGGGTCGGTCACCCCGAACAGGCCGAAGGGCGGAGGCAGTTCCGGCAACGGAGGGATACGCCACGGGGTGTCCGTGGAAGCGGCGGCGTCGATCAGGTGCTGGGTGACGGGCTGCGCGTCGACCGCGGTCTCGCCGTGCTCCGGCACCATCGCGTCCAGATACACCAGGTGCGCGACCCGCTCCGGGACCTCGTTCGCCGCCGACGAGATCACCAGCCCCGCGTAGCTGTGGCCGACCAGGATCACGTCGGTCAGGTCCTCGTCCTTGATCAGCCGGACGACGTCCTCGACATGGGTGTCCAGGCCGACCTCGGGGCCCAGCAGGTGCGCCTTGTCGCCGTAGCCGGTCAGGGACGGGCGGAGGACGCGGTGGCCGGCGGCCTCCAGCAGCGGGGCCGTACGGTCCCAGCACCGGCCGTCGTGCCAGGCGCCATGGACAAGAAGATAAGTCGACACGGGGGAGCCTTCCAGGAAAGGGGCATGAGATGGCAGGCGGTTCCCTTCCGTGCCTCGGTACGCTTCAGGAACCGCCCGTTCATCGTGGTGCACCCGCCCGACCTGGGGCAATAAGGCACATTCCGGTGACCCGGTTCCCTGGAGGTAACCATGACCGCAGCCGACGACCCGTCACCGATGCCGCACCGGCAGGACCCGTGCCGCACCAGCGACGTCCTCGGCATCGTCGGCGACAAGTGGTCCCTGCTCGTCGTCCGCAACCTCAGCCAGGGACCGCGCCGCTTCACCGAACTGAAGCGCGCCACCACCGGCATCAGCCAGCGCATGCTCACCGTCACCCTGCGCAGCCTGGAACGCGACGGCATCCTCACCCGCACCGTCCACAACGTCATGCCGCCGCACGTGAGTTACGCGCTCACACCGATGGGCACGACCCTGCGCGAGGCCACCGCGCCGTTGCTGGAGTGGTCCCTCAGCAACCTGGACGGCATCCACGCCGCGCGGGACGCGTACGACTCCCGGCCGGAGACGACCCTGCCGCCCTCCTAGTCCGCCCGCCCATACCGCCGCCGCAACCCCTCCGCCAGCGGGGCCTCGGCGAAGGCGCCCGCCGCCACGCGTGCCGCGACCGTGCGGCGCACGATGCGGTCGGCCAGGGACGGGGCGTGGCGGGCCAGGGCCATCTCCGCCCGGCCGCGCCGTGTCGTCGCCACGTCGCGCGGGGCCCGGCGTGCGGTCACCGCGGCGACCACCGCCGACACCACGCCCTCCAGCGGCTCCGGCCGCGACACCCCGTCCAGGGAGAGACCCGCGGCACGCGTGCTGTCGTGGATCGGGCTGTTCACCATGCTCGGGTAGACCGTCGTCACGCCCACATGCGTGCCGACCTCCAGCCGCAGCGTGTCCGCGTACGCGGCGAGGGCCCGCTTGGACACCCCGTACGCGGCGGCCAGCGGCAGCGGCAGGACCGCCATCCGCGAGGCGACGAACACCACCCGGCCGCGCGCCCGTTCGAGGTGGGGGAGTGCGGCGGCCGTCACGTCCCACGCGCCCAGCAGATTGAGGCCGAGCTGCGCATGGACCTCCGTGGACGGCCGCAGCTCCGCCGGCGCCGGTCCGCCCCGGCCCGCGTTGTTCACCAGCACGTCCACGCCCCCGCCGAGCAGCCGTACGGCCTCCTCGACGCCCTTGGTCACCGACTCGGGGTCGGTCAGGTCGCAGCCCACCACCGGCACCGGCGCCGACGCGTCGGCATGCAGGTCCAACCCGACCACACGGGCGCCGAGTTCGGTGAACCGCTCGCCCAGTGCCCGCCCGAACGTCCCCGCCGCGCCCGTCACGATCACCCGCCGCCCCGCGAGCGGCGTCGCCTTCCGCACGCCCGCCAAGTCCCGCGCCACCTGGCGCAGATACTGGTCCACGTCGATCCGCATGTGCGGCCGTCTGTTGCCCCAGCGTTCCCGCGCGGCGTGCAGTTCGGTGGCGACCGACGCCAGCATCCGGTCCCGCGACGGCCTGCGCAGCCGCCCGGTCACGTACGCGGCGAGCAGCCGGCTCTGCGCCTCCACCACCGGCAGCGCCGATCCCGTCGACTGCATCAGTCCGACGAAGGACAGCGCCTCGTCGTCCAGCGGGAACACGTGCCGGTAGAGCGGGAGCCGGGCCGGGTCGGGCACCAATGCCGGGTCGAGGAACGGCACGGTCGCCCGGTACCCGGTGCACCACAGCACATGGTCCACCTCGTCCTCCCGCCCGTCCGAGAAGCGCACCCGGCGCCCCTCGAAACGCTCGATGCCCGCGCGTACGCCGATCTTCCCGGCGCGCACCAGCTCGGGGACCGTGTCGCTCAGCGTCGGGTGGTCCTGGAGCACGCCCTCCGGGGACGGCGGAAGCGCCGGACCCTCCGTGCCCCGCGCCGCCAGCCGCAGCATCGTCTGCGAGATCCGCTGGCGCAGCCGCCACGGCAGGACGGCGGCCAAGGCTCCGTTCCACTGGTCGGCCGGGCGGCCGAACAGCGTCTTGGGCAGCACCCACACCCCGCGCCGGGCGGAGATCAGCACCTCGTCCGCGTGCCCGACCAGCTCCGTCGCGATGTCCATCGCGCTGTTCCCCGTGCCGACGACCAGCACGCGGCGTCCCGCGAACTCGGACGGCTCGCGGTAGGCGTGCGCGTGGGAGGCGGTGCCTTCGAAGACGCCGGGGTACGGCGGTTCGGGCAGACGCGGGGTGTGGTTGTGCCCGTTGGCCACCACGAGATGCGCGACCGTCTCCTCGTACGCACCCTCGGGACCGGTCAGTTCGAGCAGCCAGCCGTCCTCGGTGCGCCGGGCGGCGGTCAGTTCCGTGCCCATCCGGAAGTGCCGGGGGACGTCGAAGCGCTCGGCGTAGTCCCGGACGTAGGAGAGAAGTTGGGCGCGGGTCGGGTAGTCCGGCCAGTCCTCCGGCATCGGGTGGTCCGAGAACTCGGTGCGCGGCTTGGACGTGTTGAGCCGCAGCCCCTCGTACGCGGCGGTGTCCGGAGCCGGCCGCCACAACCCGCCCAGCTCCTCGGCGCGTTCGACGCCGAACACCTCGACGCCCGCCTGGAGCAGCGCCTTCACGGCCGCGATCCCCGCTATGCCGCCGCCGACGACGGCCACCCGTCCCGGTCCCGCCGTGTCCCGCCCTGCATCCATCGTGTCCGCGCCCTTCCCGAGCCGAGCGGCCGTCCCGTGCGGCCGCTCCGTGGAGTTATTCCAACGTGCGATGGATTATTACGCCGGACGAGTCACCGGCGCCAGACCCCTACGGCGTCTCCGTCCGCCCCGGCCCGTACAGGGCGTCGAGGAAGCGGCGCATCCACAGCCGGAACTCGTAGCGCTCCCGCTCCCGGTCGGCGGGGGCCGCGGCGGCCAGCGCGGTGACATGGCCGTGCGCCGCCCACACCAGGCTGCGCACCGTGACGTGCGGCGTGGTCTCCCGCACCGTCCCCGCCTGGGCGGCCTCAAGGAGCGCCCGCTCCACCTCGCCGTACAGCGGCAGCGCGTACGCCTCGTCCAGACCCGCGCCCCGCGTCGGGTCCAGCCACCTGCGCAGCCACAGGAACGTGGTGTGCGGATGCTCCTCCAGGAAGTCCACGAACCCGTCCGCGAGCGCCCGCAGCGCCGCCGCCAGCGGCTCCCCGCCGGTCGTCGCGGCCTCCCGGATACCCGCCACCAGCGGGGCCAGCGCCTCCCGCTCCGCCGCGTGCACCCGCTCGAAACAGGCGTCGTACAGCGCCTCCTTGGCGGGGAAGTGGTGGTGCAGGCTCGACACGTCGATGCCGACCCGCGCCGCGATGTCCCGCAGCGGGGTGCCCTCGGGGCCGCGCGCGGCGAACAGTTCCGTCGCCTCCCGCAGGATCAGTTCGCGGGTGGACGGGCCGCCGTCCCGCTCCGCCCGTCGGGGCCGGCCCGGTCCGCGCCGGGCGGGCCGCGCGGCGGAAGGTGTCTCGCTGCTCTTCCTCATCCGGCACAGTCTGGCTAGGATCCGCAGACCTCGCAATCCAACATTTGAGGGATTCATGAACGCCGCGACAGGATCCGAAGCCCCTCTCCCCGGACAGCCCACCCCCGCTGCGGTGACGGACGCCGGGGACGGCGCGGAGGTCCCCCGCCCCGCGCTCGTGCGCTACGCGCTCGGCTCGGCCGGCATGGGCGTCTACGTCACCGTCCCCGGCCTGCTGCTCCTGTACTTCCTCACCGACACCCTCGGGGTCACCCCCTGGCTGGCCGGTCTGGCGCTGCTCGTCCCGAAGGCCGTGGACATCGTCCTGCACCCGTTCGTCGGCTCCCTCTCCGACCG